>Ga0209789_10000100_pt1 | contig 20230 bp, 19 predicted proteins | sample WorMetGr2BELIZE2_FD_187418 | JGI IMG/M metagenome (GOLD analysis project Ga0209789, IMG submission 187418) | Marine gutless worms symbiont microbial communities from Max Planck institute for Marine Microbiology, Germany - Inanidrilus... ...
ACCTGACCCATCATCGCCTTCCCCCAACCATGACAACGTCAGAAACAGGGAATCACGACCAGAACTTGCCCTCAACCGAGTTCTTCAACAGCCTCGGCTGAAGGCGGACTTTAAGCCCGCTACCACCTAATGACCGCACTTGGGATGAACCAACCATCTCGCTGCGCCGATTTATATGTCGCCCTCGCAATCGCCGCGGAAGTCAGGCTACTGAAGTGGCCTTCCGCGCTGAGGCCACAACCGGAACCCCGATACAGGGCGCACTGATTACCATTCAACGATCTCAGTGTTCAGACAACCGAACGAGACGACGGTTCCACCTCAAAAATCCCACCTTTTCATCAGCATCGTCTGGAAGCGGCGGTTCTGGTACTGGTAGTTGATGATGTTCGAGTACTGGGTCAGGTACTCGGTGCTGAAGGTCCAGGTCCAGCCGTCGGCGGCGTCCTTGAGGTCTTCCGGAACGCCCTTGAAATCGATGACCGTCTTGAGCGGCAGGCCGTAGGTGAGGCGGGCGCGGAAACGGTCGTCGTTTCTGCGTTTGTCGCTGACCGCTGGGTCATTATCGCGGTAGAGCGCCCGGCGGTAACCGAAAGAGGTGAGCAGGAACTGGCCGTTGCCGGTCAACCAGGTATGGCCGAACTCGGCTTCGTGGGCATTGTATTCCAGGTAATTCTCCTTGGCCCGCGAAGCGATGTGGCGGTAGGTCGCAGAAATCCGGTGGGTCGGATTGATGGTGTATTCGGCGCCGGCCTCCCAATCCCAGCGATGGCCGCTGCGCAGTTTGGACGAGGTCGATTCGGTCAGCACATCGTATTTCGTGTGGGTATAGATGCCGGTCGCGTGAACATCGACGGCGTCGCCGACGCGTCGGTCGGCGCGCAGTTTCACCCCGCGGCCCCGGTAGTAGCGCTCGTGCGACAGGCTGGTCACGGTAAGGAAAGCGTTCGGGGTCACCGTCGCCCACGGATAGACCAGCTTGACGCCGCCCGTGATCGTCCCCGCCTTGGTGTCCAGGTGGTCGAGGTCCATCTGGTCGTCGTGGTAATAGGTGAAGGACCCGATCAGGCGATGCGGCGCCTGGAAACCGAGGTCGTAGCTGAAATCGCCGCGCAGCGATCCGACCGCCGCCCAATCGTAAAGGCGGCGGTCGTCTTCATCGAGATCGAGACGGGAATCGAGGACCAGGTTCTGGCCGGTGTCCGAGGCCGCGTTGCGGTTCCAATCGTAATGGGCTCCAACGCTGAATTGCACGGCGGCCCGGAACCGCTTCTTGCGCTTGATAATCTCCGCCAGATAACGCTCGGCTTCCTTCTTCAAGCCGCTGTCCAATGGCAGTTTCAACGCCTCCTGCAACTGTCGCTCGGCCTCGCCCAGGCTGTCGAGGCGGAACAGAACCAACCCGTAATAAACACGGATTTCCGCCAGATCCGGATCGATCAGGAGCATGCGCTCGAGGGTCGCCACGGCGCCCGTCAGATTGCCGGAATCGATTTGCGCCTTGGCGTAGCGGAAGTTGAGCTCCAGATTGTCGGGATCGTCGAGCACGTCCTCGAAGGTAATCTCCCCGGCGCCCTCGACGGGCCGGCGCTCCTTCGCCTTGCCGGCGGCACGGGTCCGCGCCTTGCGCTGGCGCTCTTCCTCCTCAAGCCGTTCGATCTCACTGTCGCTGGGCGCCTGGGCCTGAACCGGAAAGGACAAGAGGGGGCCGAAAGCAAAGAGCAAACCGACGACGGCGCGTGCCGCGATTGACGGTGCCGCCGATCGTGTCTCCCTTCCTTCCACGGTTCTAGTCGGACAACCCTGATGAGCGCGATGCCGTTCCGCTGCCGCTTTCCGACGTGCTGTCGGTATCGTTCTTCAACTCGAATTCATGGCTCATATTGGCGGCCACCGTGCCGCCCGAATTGTTGAGCGTCATCTTGAACGTGGCGCTGCAATTGTCACCGCCGGTGCAATTGGCATTGGCCGGATTGTCCTCGAAAACGGCGCTGGTGAAGTTGTCCAGCGACTTGGAGAGGAGTTGGAAACTGAACGTGCTCAACCCCGCGTCACCGGATGTCCCTGAGACCAGGGAATTGCCGCCGCCGAAGGTGCGGCTGCCGAGGTCAAGATCGACCGTCACGTCATAGGTTCCGCTGGTGCCGAGCTTGACGCCATCCTGGCCAAAATGGAAGGTCCCTGTCGCCGGTAGTTCGGAAATCTGCGTGATGCCGTCCTCGATGGCCGACGCCTCCGACACTTCCGCTGCGGCTTCCGACGCCTGATCGCTGTTCGACGTGACTTCGGCCGAGCCGGTCACCGATTGCACGGCGGCGGCCACCGCTTGTCCGGTGAAGCCGCCGGCGGAAGGGCTGGCGCTGCTGTCGGCAGCGGCGGCGGGCCCGCTCGCGGCGGAAGGGGCCGGCTTCGCCGCTCCCGGCGCGACGGCAGGAACCGCCGACATGGCATCGAGTTCGGCCGTGGCGACGGCAACGGGGGCGGCCGGAGCCGCGCCCTGGCTCACGATGGTCCCGTAGCCGCTGCGCGACACGACGACACTGCCGGCATCGTTGCTGACCTCGATCCGGCCAACCGTGTCGCGCGTATTGCTCTCGTCGCCGGGGCCGAGCAGCGCCAGTTGGGTGGTCGCCCCATCGATGCGGCCTGCAACCATGGTCCCGCGAACCCCGATGGTTCCGGCCGGAACCCTGACCTCCATGTCTTCGGGCTTGTTCTGGGAAACCCGCCCGGTGACGAAACGGAAAACGCCCTTGGCGATTGACGCCGTAACCTTGCCGGCACTTTTGTCCGGATCGTACACGAAGCGGTCGATGACGATCTCGCTGTTGGCGCCGATGGTGAATACGGTTTCGTCGAGGAGGAGCACCTGCAGACGGGCGCCGGGGCCGGCCCGCACCTTATCGCCCAGATTGACCGCATCGCCGCTTTTGACGGATCTTTCGGCACCCCCACCCGTGGGTACGATGGCGACGTCGCCCTTGACCGCAGCGGCGACACCGACCTTGATCACCTCGACGGCCGGGGCGACGCCGGCGAGGGCGACGATCACAGCCAGGGCCGCAAAACCCCGGCAGACCATCACAACCGCCCGATTTCCAAACATTTTCGCCGCCTCGGCATCCAAATTGCCGCTCCTGCGATGGCCTCGATTTGAGGCACCGGAGCCCCCATAAGATTATCCGTCTAGAATATTAAAGGGTGGATAACAGGCAGGAAAGGTGATGTCGGTCACAAACCGGCCAAAAACAGCGGAAAACCAGCGCTACGCGAGATCGCGGCGCCTATGTGCGGGGCGGCAGCCTGCGTTCCGTATAGGTCACCAGGATGTCGAAAAGAGCCTTCAGGAACCGATCGATTCGGCCCAGCGTTTCGGCCACGTCCGGCGACGCGATCATGTCACGGGCAACTTTGTCCTGTTCCGTCTCGCGGGCGCCGTCGAAGGTCTTCATGCGTTCCTCGTAGGGCAGATTGGCGCGGATATAGGAAAGCAGGAAGCGGAATAGGGCCCGGATGTCGTCATTGACGGCTTCCAGTTTCTTTTCCAGTTCCCGCTGGTCGACGGCGACGACGACGGTTTCCGTCGTCGCGGTGGCCGTCGCCATCCTCGGGGCCTCGTCGATCACTGCCATTTCACCGAAGATGGTATTCGGCCCGATGGTCGCGATATCGATGATGTCGTCCGATGTGGCGCCTTCCTTGGTGAGAACCACCTCGCCGGACTCGATCAGGTAAGCGACGTATCCCTGCCGTCCTTCGCGGAAGATCTTTTCCCCGGCGTAATAGACTTCCCGGTCGAGAACCTTCTTCACGACACCCCTTCCCCGCGCCCTTTAGGATCCGCCTTTGATCATGTCGCGCAGCATTTCGAAACGCTCCTCGGCGCGTTCCCCGAAAAGAGGATCGTCAGCATGTTCCAGGTCGGCATCGATAGCGCTCCAATCATCGCTCGACAGGATTTCCTCGGCGGCCGGCAGGAACTCGGTCTCCTCGATGTTCATATGGTGGATCTGGTGTTCGATGTAATCCTCGGCGATACCGACAAACCATTCCTTTTCGAGTGTCTCATCGTGCAGGACCTGTTCGACGGCGTCGGCGAATTTCCTCGACAGATCTGCCAACTCGCGATGTTGCTCCTGGATCGACTCGGCGGCGTTCGAAAACTCCGGCGCCTTGATCTTCAATTGCGCCAAGACCCGGTCTTCCTTGGGATGATGGTAGCGGTCCGGCCAATCGAGCATGTACCTGAGGGCGTCACGTACCAGTTCCCAATCGGGGACACCACTCTCTTTGAATAGATCGACCTGCGCTTGGAGCAAGCGCATCAGACGGCTGATGTTCTGGTGCTCGCGATGGATATCATTGATCACCTGGGACATGGCTTTTCCTTTGCCGGTTGTCTCATTTCCTCTCCCGGAGAGGCACTAGGTTTTGGTTGTTCCGCGCTCCCTATCAAATACCGTCGCAGGCGTCGGATCAACTGTCTGTTGATCTTCCCCGTCCTTCGGCCTGTCTTCCGGGCGATCCTCTTCGTCGATCAGGATGCGCATGGCGGCGCCATCCAGATCATCGAACTGGCCTGATTTCAAAGACCAGAGAAAAGCCGCAAGGCCGATCAGTCCGAGGAATAGGGCCGCCGGGATCAGAAAGACGAGAACGTCCATGGTCAACCCAGCCGCATGGCTTTCAGGCGAAGCGCATTCAGGGTCACGACCAGCGACGACGACGACATGGCGATGGCGGCGACGAGGGGGGTCGCCAGGCCGAACACGGCCAGTGGGACGGCGATGACGTTGTAGAGGATCGCCAAGCCGAAATTCTGTTTGACCAGCTTGTCGGCGAACCGCGAAACACGGATCGCGACGACGACGGCACCCAAACGCTGTCCCTGGAATAGGAGGTCCGCCGCCGTTTGGCTGACATCGGCCGCCGTTGTCGGCGACATGGATGCGAATCCGGAAGCCAGGGCCGGAGCGTCATTGAGGCCATCGCCGACCATGAGCACCTTGCGGCCTTCGGCGCGAAGCGCCTCGATCCGTTCGACCTTCTCCGCCGGCAAGCATGCCGAACGCCAATGATCGATGCCGACGGCATCGGCGGCCGCCGCAACCGCTGCCTCCCGGTCGCCGGACAACAATTCAACCTGGAAACCGGCGCCCCGCAGGGATCCAATGGCGGCGGCGGCATCGTCACGCAACGGGTCGGCGAAGCGAAAACGCACTGGCGCGCGGCCAGCAACCGCCATCCACATTTCCAAGGCCGCTCCGTCGCCGTCGTCGTTTGAAACGTCGTCCTCGATACCGCACCACTGGCGGCTGCCGAGACGGACCTCTTGCCCCCGGACGCGCCCGGAAATGCCCATGCCCGGCGTTTCCGAAACGGCCTCGGCCTCGATCGGCACGCGCCCGCCGGCTGCACGGACGACGGCGCGGGAGAGCGGGTGGCGGCTGTTGACGGCGAGGGCCGCGGCGATATCGAGATCACCCGGTTTCGGCTCTTCGATCAGTTCCGGGCGCCCGCGGGTCAGGGTCCCGGTCTTGTCGAAGACCACGGTGTCGCAGGCGGCCAGCCGTTCCATGCCGTCTGCCGTTTTGACCATCACCCCACGGCCGAGCAGAAAGCCGCTGGCGACCACCTGTACGACCGGCACGGCGAGGCCGAGCGCGCAGGGACAGGTGATGATGAGCAACGGCGACGGCGGCCATCAGGGCGTTTTCCCAGCCGGAAGCGGTCAACATCAGCCAGCCGACAAATGTCGCGGCGGCCAGGAAGTGAACGGCCGGTGCGTAGATGCGGGCGGCCCGTTCGGCGAGGCGGACATATTTCGCGCGGCCCTGCTCGGCAACCTCCATCAGGCGCACGATCTCGGCGAGCAGAGTATTCCCGGCCGCCGCTTCGACGGTCAGGCGCAACGGCCCGCCCAGGTTCAAGGTGCCGGCGTAGACCGCGTCGCCGGGCCCGACCGGCTTCGGCAGGCTTTCGCCGGTGACCAGGCTGTTGTCCGTTTCCGACCGGCCGCTCTCGACCACTCCATCGACGGGCACGCGGGCGCCGGTGGCGACGAGGACCGTCATTCCCGGTTCGACCTGTTCCGGCGGCATCGACCGTTCGCGCCCGTCCGCGCCGATGACGACGGCGGCGGACGCATTCAGGGCCAACAGATTGGCCGCCGCCGAGCGCGCCTTGGTCCGGGCGCGGCGATCGAGATAGCGGCCGACCAGCAGGAAGAACAACAACGTCACCGAGGCGTCGAAATAGGCATGATCGCGGCCCTCCGAGGTCGCATAGATGCTGACCCCGACGGCCAAGAGGACGGCAAGCGAGATCGGCACGTCCATGTTCAGAGACCGGTGCCGAAGCGCCGCCCAGGCGGACCGGAAGAACGGCTGCCCGGCATAAGCCACCGCCGGGATGGCGATGAGGGCGGAGATCCAGTGGAACAGGTCGCGCGTCGCCGGGCCCATGTCGGTGAAGGCGCCGGCCCAGACGGACACGGACAGCAGCATGATGTTGCCGGCGGCGAACCCGGCGACGGCCATGGCCGCGAGCAAGCGCTTGTCTGCGTCATCCGACGCATCGGCCAGTTTGCCGGCGTCGTAGGGTGCGCTCGGGTAGCCGAGCGCCGCCATGGTTTCGACGATGGTCAGGCCGTCCGTGTCGCCTCCGCGCCAGGCAACGGCGAGGCGCCGGGAGGTCATGTTGACCCGCGCCTCTTCCACACCGGGTAGCGCCGCCAGTGTCCCTTCGATCTTGCGGATGCAGGCGGCGCAGTGAAGGTTCTCAACCATCAGGGACAGGGACCGCCGGCCGCTGGCATCTAACCTCACGTAGGCGCCGGGATCGGCCGACTGACCGGCAACGTCACCGCCATCGAGCGTGCGTGCGCTCTCCTCGGATATGTCGAATGCCAGGCCGGAGGCGGGGCAACATGCCGGACCGCCCACCGTAGCGACTTGCCGGGGAGCGATAAGCGTCGTCATTTTTCGACCAATACGTCGTGAACCAGGAAGTAGTCGCCAACGCCGGCGCCTTTGGCCGTAACCTCGGCGGTCCATCGCCCGGCCGGTAGGTTTTCCGCCCGTCCCTTGTAGAGGCCGGGCTCGGCCTGGGTCAGGTTCAACTGGCGATCGATACCCTCTCGGGTCGGGCGTTTCAGGTGGAGGTCGACGCTGAGCCCGGCAAGGCCCGTTCCGCCGGCGTCGGTAAGACGGACCGAAACGTCACCGTCGCCGGTGATGGTCACGCGGCTCGTCCAACCTTTCGCTGCCTGCGCCTCGGCGGCAGCCAGCTTTTCATTGTAGGCGAGGCCTTGTTCGTATGCCTTTTCGGTACTGAGCCCGGGCCAGCTGTCGAGGGCGAAGTAGACGAACACCATATTGACGGCGATGATCAGGCCGAAGAAAGCGACCATGCCGATCAACACGGTGCGGCCGGTTATCTCTTTCGCCATGATCATTTCTCCGGACCCCGGAACTTGCTGTCGTAGTGCGCCTTAATATTGGTGTTGATTTCCGAAAGCACAAAGCGGATATCGAGCGACTCGTCGGGCAACACCTCGGCCGGGGCCGACACGAAGAGCCGGAAACTATGGACCCGGTCCGATTTGACCGTGAAATAGGGCGTCGTTGATTCGCCGACATCTTCGGAACCGACGACCTTGAGACGCGCGCCCGGCAGCCCTTCGATACTGAGGATCAAGGTTCGCTGATCGGGAGCCTTGTTGAGGATCTTGAAGGTGTAACCGTTGCGGATGCGCCCGTCGGAAAGCGCCACGAACAACGGATTGCGGTCGCGCAGCACGTTGATGTCGAGATCGGAGCGGCTGATCAGGTTGTACACCATGATCGCGCCGACCAGACACCAGAGCGAGAAATAGATGATCGTCCGCGGCCGAACCATGCGGATGCCATGGACCGTCGAACCGCTCTCCTCCGCCGCCACCGGGGCATAGTCGATCAGGCCCCGCGGGCGGCCGACCTTGGCCATGACGTCGTCGCAGGCGTCGATACAGAGCGCGCAGGCGATGCACTCCAGTTGTGATCCTTTACGGATGTCGATGCCGACCGGGCAGGCCGCAATGCACTGGTTGCAATCGACACAATCACCGGTTCCTTCTTGAGCACGCCCCTTCTTGATCGGACCGCGCGGCTCGCCCCGCGATGCCCGGTAGGTCACCGTCGCCGAATGTTCGTCCATCATCGCACCCTGAATGCGAGGCCAGGGGCACATGTAAATGCACACCTGCTCGCGCATCAGACCGCCGAGGGTGAAGGTCGTGAACGTCAAAACGGCGACGGTCGAATAGGCAATGGGTGCCGCGTCGAGGGTGAAGAGATCGATGAAAAGGGTCGGTGCGTCGGCGAAGTAGAAAATCCAGGCACCACCCGTTCCGGCGGAAATGACCAGCCAGACGGCGAATTTCGTCACCCGTTTTCCGAACTTGCCCATCGACATGGGCGCCTTGTCGAGACGGATCCGCGCCGCCCGGTCTCCCTCGATCCAGCGCTCGACGGCGATGAACAGGTCGGTCCACACCGTCTGCCAGCAGGCGTACCCGCACCAGGCGCGGCCGACCAGGCTGGTGATGAAAAAGAGTCCGATACCGGCCATGATCAGGAGGCCGGCGATGTGATAGACCTCCTGAGGCCAGATTTCGATGAAGAAGAAGTAGAACCGCCGCCCAGGGATATCGATGAGGACGGCCTGGTCCGGCGCGCCCGGACCACGATCCCACCTCAGCCACGGCGTCACGTAATAGATGCCGAGCGTGACGATCATGATCCACCACTTCAGGCTCCGGTAGGTTCCGGAAACCCGCTTCGGGTGGATCCTCTCCCGTTTCTTATAGAGAGAGCGTTGCTCTTTCTGTACCGCCTGGACGTCAATTCGTGCGACGCCGGCGACGGTCGATTGGTCATTCATACCGGCACCCAGCACCAGGTGAGAAAGGGAGGCGGCTTACCGGCCGCCGCCCAGTGAGTGTACGTAGACAGCCAATTGCTTGACCGTCACCGGCTCGAGGATCTTGCCCCACGCCGGCATGACGCCGCCGCGTGAGTACGAGATTGTCCGAACGATCGTCTCTTTGTCGCCGCCGTAGAGCCAGATCTGGTTGTTGAGCGCTGGGGCCCCGAATTCGGCGAGGCCCTCGCCGTTCTCGCCATGGCACGCGCTACATTGTTCCTCGTATACGGCCTTACCGCGCTCAGCGGCGGCTTGGTCTCCGCTGCCGCCCGATAGGGCGATGACGTATTCGGCGACGTCGTTGATCTGTTCTTTCTCCAGGACCTCGTCCTTCAGGAACGCCGGCATATCCGACACGCGGGTATCGTCGTCCTGGTCGTTGCGGATGCCGTGGACGATGGTCGCGTGGATGGCGTCAACGCTGCCGCCCCAAAGCCACTCGTCGTCGTTCAGGTTCGGATAGCCGACGAAGCCTTGGGCACCGGCGCCGTGGCACTGCGAACAGTTCACATTGAACGCCGCACGGCCGCCGGCTAGGGCAAAGTTGAGCAGATCGGGATCGGTTCGGATCTCCTCCAATGACGCCGCCTCGATCTTGTCGAGGTGTTCCTTCTGGGCCGCCTTGGCCTTCTCGATCTCGACGGCCACCTCGGCGCGCGAACTGTAGCCGAAGACGCCCTTGGTATAGGAATCGATCAGCGGCCAGGCCGGATAGACGATCCAGTATCCGATCGACCAGACGACGGTCGCCCACAGAATCCAGTTCCATCAGTTCGGCAGCGGATTGTTCAATTCGCGGATGCCGTCCCACTCGTGACCGGTGGTCTCGACGCCCGTAACTTCGTCTACATAAGGCTGTTCAGCCATCGGTCAGTCCTCCTTCAAGGGAATGTTGGCGGCTTCCTCGAACTTCTTGCGGGCCCCTGGACGGAGCGCGTAGACGAGTACGCCGGCGAAGAGAATCACCATGAGGACCAGGCCCCAGGTTTGGCCGAAAAGGGATGCTTGCTCGAATGTCATCATTGGCCCCCTATCTCAAATTCTCTTCGGCCTTGAAGGCGGAGAAATCAACCATGGTACCCATGACCTGGAGATAGGCGATCAGGGCGTCCATCTCCGTCGGTTTGCCAGGCTGGCCGTCGTAGTTCCGGGCAATGGCGCCGGGATATCGCTCGATCAACGCGTCGACACCATCCGAGTCGGGGTCGAGCTGAGCGAGGAGATCGGCCTCGGCATTGGCGATCATATCGTCATTGTAGGGCACGCCGACGATCCGGTTGGTTTCCAAGTGACCGCCCATCTTCCGATAGTCGAGCAGGGTCGTATCCAGGAACGGATAACCGGGCATGACCGATTCCGGAACCAGACTGCGCGGGTCGATCATGTGGGTGCGATGCCACTCGTCCGAATACTTGCCGCCGACACGGGCCAGATCCGGGCCGGTTCGCTTCGAGCCCCATTGGAACGGGTGATCGTACATGCTCTCGGCAGCGAGGCTGTAGTGGCCGTAGCGCTCGATCTCGTCGCGGAACGGCCGCACCATCTGGCTGTGGCAGTTGTAGCAGCCTTCGCGGATGTAGATGTTGCGCCCGGCAAGTTCGAGCGGAGTGTAGGGCCTGACGCCCTTCACCTTCTCGACAGTGCTCTCCAGATAGTAGAGCGGCACGATCTCGATCAGGCCCCCGATCGCGACGACGACCAGGATGCACACGATCATCAGGATCGAGTTCGTTTCTAGTTTCTTGTGACTAAACATGACTCGATCTCCTCAGGCCTGGGGCTGCAGGGTGTAGGAAGCGAATTCCTGCTCGTCACGCCGGTCGCCCTTGGCCGTCCGATAGACGTTGTAGGCCATCAACAGCGACCCGAGGACGAACAGCCCCCCGCCCATGGCACGGATGACGTAGAACGGATGCATGGCTTCGACGGTCTCGGCGAAGGAGTACTCCAGGAAGCCGAGGCTGTCGTAGGCGCGCCACATCAGACCCTGCATGATACCGGACACCCACATGGCAGATGCGTAGAGCACGATGCCCAATGTCGCCAACCAGAAGTGCCAGGAGACCATGCGCAGCGAATAGAGCCGCGTCGTGTTGAAGATCCGCGGTGCCAGGAAGTAGATGGCGCCGAAGCTGACCATGCCGACCCAGCCCAGGGCACCCGAGTGCACGTGGCCGATGGTCCAGTCCGTGTAATGGCTGAGGCTGTTGACCGCCTTGATCGACATCAGCGGCCCCTCGAAGGTGCTCATGCCGTAGAAGGCGACGGAGATGGCCATCATGCGGAGCACCGGGTCGGTACGCAGTTTGTCCCAGGCGCCCGACAGCGTCATCAGGCCGTTGATCATGCCGCCCCAGGACGGCATCCACAGCATCACCGAGAAGGTCATGCCCAGCGTCTGCGCCCAGTCCGGCAGGGCCGTGTAGTGCAGGTGGTGCGGGCCGGCCCAGATTTAGAGGAAGATCAGGCTCCAGAAGTGGACGATCGACAGCCGGTAGGAATAGACCGGAGGGTCGGCCTGCTTCGGAATGAAGTAGTACATGATGCCGAGGAACCCGGCCGTGAGGAAGAAGCCGACCGCGTTGTGGCCGTACCACCATTGGGTCAGGGCATCCTGAACGCCGGACCACAGGATGTAACTCTTGGCACCAACCAGACTGACCGGGACGGTCATGTTGTTGACCAAGTGCAGCATGGCGACGGTGACGATGAACGCCAGGTAGAACCAGTTGGCGACGTAGATATGCGGTTCCTTGCGCTTCCAGATGGTCGCCAGGAAGACCAGCAGATAGACCACCCAAACGGCGGTCAGCCACAGGTCAACGTACCATTCCGGCTCGGCATATTCCTTGCTCTGCGTGATTCCCAGAACGTAGCCGGTGGCCGCTAGCACGATGAACAGTTGGTATCCCCAGAAGACAAACCAAGGCGACCAATGGCCGGCGAGGCGGGCCTGTGAGGTGCGCTGGACGACGTAGAACGACGTCATCAAGAGCACGTTGCCGCCGAAGGCGAAGATCACCGCCGAGGTATGGAGCGGCCGCAAGCGGCCGAAGTTGGTCCAGGGAAGGTCGAAGTTGAGGACGGGATAGGCCAATTGCAGGGCAATCACCAATCCGACCAAGAATCCGACGACACCCCAGAACGTCGACGCGATGACGCCGGCGCGGACGATTTCGTCATTGTAGGCGAGCTCGTTGCCGGCGGCATCGACAAGGCCCGGCGCCTTGAAATCTCGCTTCATGACCCATCCGATCCCGGCGATACCGGCGGCCGCGAAGATGAGCCCGTGAATGAAAAAGCCCTGAACCTGAGCACCGTTCGCGAAGGCTATTCCGACGACGACACACAGGATTCCGGGGACCAATGCTAATAAACCCATACCGATATACCCTCGTACACAAACCAGATCAGTTTCCCGCGCCTTGTCATCAATACGATCAATAGCGGGATGGGAGGGACACGTTTGGCATCAAGCGAATACTTGTTGCCGTACCGAGCCCCCCTCGGAGAAAGGAAAACGCGTTTCCGATTTCTTTGGCATCTTAGAATTAGAACTGTTTAAGCGAATGTTGTCCTGAAAAACGTTGACATAGATCAACGACTTCGCTCCGCTCCGGAATTGACATATTGTTGGTTCGCACAGCGCAACCATCCCTCTGAGAACCGGGAGGTCGGCAGCACGCCTTGTATTCATTCTAATCACTGGCGCAATCAAGCGCTTTTGCACTGCACAATCGGTGACTTGGTCACATAACGTTGATTTCTGCCATATTTTTCAACGCCGACACGTCGAGAACCGTGATGCCACCGCGACCGACGCTGACCCATCCTTTTTCAGCGAAAGCTTTCAGGTGGCGGCTGACCACTTCGCGGGCTGTCCCGAGTTCGGTCGCCAATGCCTGATGGGTAAGCGAGATATTTCCATCTTCGTCCGCCCGGTCGAGAAGGGCCTGGGCGAGCCGCACCTCTACCCGCCGGAACAAGAGACCGCCGATGACTTTCATCAAATCGCTGATCCGGTCTCCGAAACCGGAAAATACCAGGGCTCTGAAGGTTTCCGACTTGGCGAGAAGCGAATCGAACTTCTCGGGCGGCAGAACCAAGGCCCGGACATCCGTCTCCGCGATGCCGTCAGATGGATAGTCTTCACCGGAGAACAGGCAGGCCGACGTCAAGAAACAGGTGCTTCCCGGGCCGACCCGGTAAAGCACGATTTCCTTTCCCGATTCCTCGATCAATCGGACCCGGACGGTGCCTTCGAGCAGAAAAATGAACCCTTGGCAGGGGCCGCCACTGTCAAACATATGGGACCCGGCGGGCATTGAGAACGATCGCGCGGACCGGGACAGCTCATGGCGAGTCTCGCCATCGAGATTCCAGCAGGCCGCGACTTCGTCGATCCAAGTCTCATCCAGCATCGATCAGCTCAGAGTCCAAATGGTTCGTCAATTCCCCGCCGCCTGACGGCGACTTTCATTGTTCGGGAATACCGGACAATACGACAATTTGCCAGCGCCGCGTTAAAAACCCGCTGCAATATCCTGAAGCGCTTCCAGCTGGTCTAGAGTGATCCGCCGGTCCGACTCCATGGAAATGATGCCACCCCGCCGAAGCCGCGTGAGGGTTCGGCTGACCGTTTCCGTGGTCAAGCCTAAATAGTCACCGATGTCATTTCGGCTCATAGGCACTGACACCGGATTTGACTGTTCACCCCGTCTTTGAGCGCGGTCGGACAGCATCAGAATAAACGTCGCGATACGTTCTTTCGCTGTCTTTCGTCCAAGCAGAAGAATCTGATCCTGAGCCTCGACCAACTCGTGACGCGCCATGCCGAGCAAACGTTTCTCCAGTTCGGGAATTTCCTCTAGCAATCCTTCAAGTTTTGTTCTCTTGAACTTGCATAGCGTGACGTCGGTCACCGCTTCGGCACTGTAAATATAGTCGTCAGTATCCGAGAGCCCCAGGAAATCGCCGGTAAATAGGAAACCTGTAACTTGGCGTCGGCCATCAGGGAGGAGTTTGTATAATTTTATGCATCCGGACGTCAGGTTGTAAACGTTGACGGTCGCCTCGCCTTCATCAAAGAGAATATCGCCTGCCGTCAAATCGGCGTTCTGCAGGATCGCGTTCATGCGGTCCAGGTCATCGTCATGAAGGGACGAGCAAATCGCTAGGTTACGCACCTGGCAAGCGGCACACGGTGTTTTCGACCCGCTGGGCCGGGGCATCGCCGTTTGCAAGCGACTAATTTTCGACAGGTTGTGTTGCGACACCACACCGATTCTCGAACACCCAGAGTTCCTATCACGGGGTGTTTTCGTCGCTCTTTCACACCTTCCGATGGCGGCGTCACGTCACCCTCTTATATACTTCTCTATTTATGGCGGGATTCGTCGGGATTAACAAGATAACGATCAAAAGTCCATGAAATCACACAATCAATTAGAACTAGTTAATTGTAATTATAAATAAAGCCGCTCTGCAACGCGTCAATCACACCGTCAGCACGGAACGGTCCAAGAGAGGGGAGAAGAAGACGTCGGCAGCGGCGCTCAATGAGCCATGAGCAGGGGCACACGGCCATCCAGCAACATCTCGCGGGTGACGCCGCCGAACAGGTATTCGCCGATAGGACTGTGTCCATAGGCGCCCATAACGACGATGTCGACGCCTTCGTTCTCGCTGTTTTCCAGAATGGCGCCGGCGATCCCGGACCCGTCCTTAACCAAGGCGTGGAACTCACTCTTCACACCGTGACGCGAAAGATAGCGGCTCAGTTCCTCGCCGCCGAGCAAGTCAATTCCGTCGGCAACGGCGACAACGCCGACCCTTTCCGCGGCTTCCAATATGGGCAATGCGAGACCGACGCTGTGTGCCGCCTCGCGCGATCCGTCCCAGGCAATGGCGATCTTGCCGCCGACGAATACCGGCGGTTTGTCGGATGCGAACAGCACGGGGCGGCCGGTATCGAATAAAGCGGCCTCAAGTAAAGTCGAATCGACACCGCCGTCTTGCTGATCGGCTTTCGCCATGATCAACAGGTCGAACAAGCGTCCCCGATGAGCCAATTCCAGATTGTCGTGACCGGTGATCAGGTTCCAGGCGAACACGGCCTCACCCAGCCGGTTGATGCTGTTGGAATGGGGCTCCACCACATTGAGGCCCTGATCGACGCAATAGGTGTCGAACAGAACGCGTGCGGTTTCCATTTGCTGATGCGACTGACGGGAAATGGCTTCGACGATCTCGGTCACGGCGACGACACCGCCGCCGTCGGGCACCGCTGGCAACCCGGCATCGATCGGTCTTTGAATATGCAGAACCTCAACGTAGGCGGAAAACGCCTTACCGACCGCAATAGCGGTCTTCAACGCATTCTCGCTACCCGTACCCCCGTCGAGGATCGCGAGAACTGATCCTATCGCCATATCTCCTCCCATTGGGCAGGCCCGTGCCGGCATCCCTTCCGGCGGGCCTTCCGACCCAACGGTGCAAACGTCGGCGATGGCCCGAACCTGCGCATTGATCTGCATCAACGAGCCAAAAAAACGAGGGATCGCCGAGAAAGAAATCGGCATTGACATATGTCAATGAGACCCGAGCGCGGTCTGTTAGAGTCGTATTGTTCGATCGCAAACGAACGGAGATCCGTATAGCACTAGCTATTCATTGGACATCCACCCTGTATGCCGGGAGCGGTTTGGTTCCTCCAGCACCACCCAGCCCTACCGGCTTCATCGCCCGGTCCGGCATCCGACGGACCGGGCGTTCTTTTTTAGTATTTTCATATACTCTTTCCCGATCCCGTAAGGATGCGGGTGGTTTTTGCCGGTACCGGGCGATAATTTGATGTCGATCAAGGCAGCGATCAGCAGAGTCTTCTAAAAGGCAGACATGAACGTTACGCTTCTCGACCGCTACGGCGGGGCCGTACCCCGTTACACCAGCTATCCGACGGCGCCGCATTTCCACGACGGCATCGACGGCGCCGTCTATGCCGACTGGCTTCGCACCCTGCCCGCCGATACGGTGCTGTCGCTCTATTTCCACGTGCCCTTCTGCCGCAAGATGTGCTGGTACTGCGGCTGCCACACCAAGGTCGTCAACCGCACCGAACCGATCGCCGAATACGCTGGCTACCTGAAACGCGAGGTCGAACTGATCACCGCGATCGCCGGCCGTGGGCGGCCGGTCAGCCATGTGCATTGGGGCGGCGGCACGCCGTCGATCCTGGCCGACTCCGACTTCACGGCGATCATGGCTTCGGTCAAGGACGCCTTCCGATTGACCGACGACGCCGAGGTCGCCATCGAGATCGACCCGCGCACGGTCAGCCGTGAACAGGCCCAGGTCCTGGCCGCCGCCGGTGTCAACCGGGCCAGCCTCGGCATCCAGGACTTCAATCCGGACATCCAGGAAGCCATCAACCGGGTGCAGTCCTACGAGCAGACGGCGGAAGTGGTCGGCTGGCTCAGGGACGCCGGCATCGACGCCATCAACTTCGACCTCATGTACGGCCTGCCGGGCCAGGTCGAGAGCGACGTCGTGCGCACCGTCGATCTCTCCATGAAACTGCGGCCCGACCGGCTTTCCATCTTCGGCTATGCCCACGTGCCGTGGATGAAGACGCACCAGAAGCAGATCGACGATGAGGCCCTGCCCGACGGGCCCGAACGCATGCGCCAGGCACTCGCCACCTCGGAACGCCTGGTCGAACACGGCTACCGGCGCATCGGCCTCGACCACTTCGCCCGGCCCGAGGACTCCATGGCCGAGATGCTCGACGACGGCGACTTGCACCGCAACTTCCAGGGCTACACCACCGACGCCGCTCAAGCGCTCATCGGCTTCGGGGCATCGGCCATCGGCAGCCTGGCCCAGGGCTACGTGCAGAACGCGCCGTCGATCCGCCAGTACAAGCGCATGATCGAGGCCGGCGAGCCGCCGATCGTCAAGGGCATCGAGCTCGACGACGAGGACCGCATGCGCCGCGAACTGATCGAACGCCTGATGTGCGACATGGAGGTTGACCTCGGTGAGGTCGCCGGGCACTACGGCCATACGGGCGCCGTCTTCGCCGCCGAGCGCACCCGTCTCGCCGACATGCAGACGGACGGCATCGTCCAACTGGAAGGCGACGGCATCACCGTCACCGAGGACGGCCGGCCCTTCGTGCGCACCGTCTGCGCCGTCTTCGACAGCTATCTTTCAACCGGGCGCGGCCGTCACTCCCGCGCCGTGTGAGGCGCCATGGTCAAGATCACCCTCATTCACGCCATGAAACTGGCCGTCGAACCGGTCAACGCGGCCTTCCGCGAGGGCTGGCCGGAGGCCGAGACCCGGGACGTGCTCGATGAGAAGCTGCCCAAGGCCCTGGCCCGCGCCGGCGGCATGACCGAGGCCATCGTCGAGCGCTTCGAGAAGATGGCCGTGAAAGCCAAGAAGAAGGGCGCCGACGGCATCCTCTTCACCTGCTCCGCCTTCGGACCGGCCATCGAGGCCGCCGCCCGGCGCGTCGCCCCGTTGCCCGTGCTCAAACCCAACGAGGCCATGTTCGCCGAAGCCATGGAGACCGGCGGCACCGTCGGCCTGATCGCCACCTTCGCGCCGAGCATCGCGCCCATGGCCCGCGAGTTCAAAACCATGGCCAAGGCCACCGGGTCCGTGAGCGACCTGCAGACCATGTTCGTCTTCGACGCCATGGACGCGCTGGTCGCCGGCGACGCCGAGCGCCATGACGCCCTGATCGCCGAGGAGGCCAGCACCATGATCGACTGCAAGGTCCTCATGCTGGCCCAGTTCTCGACGGCCAGGGCCAAGGACGCGGTCGCGGCGGCGAGCGGCCTGCCGGTGCTGACCAGCCCGGAAAGCGCCGTCCACGCCCTCAAGGCGCGGCTCGGCGGCGCCTAGGTTCAACGGTCCGAACCCGCACCTTCGACACCCCCACGCCAACCCTCCCCCATCGAGGGGGAGGGAGTGTTCATCCGGCCCTCAGGGCCAGTCCCTCCACCATCCTGGGAGAGGGAGGACCCAAGCTCCCCGGGGATCGTCCCCTCCCCCCTTGTGGGGGAGGGTCAGGGTGGGGGGGATGCCGATGTTCTGCCGAATCCTCGAATAAACCGGCCCCCAACTCGCCGGTACTAGGCCGTCAGGTAATGGGCCGCGTTCTCGTAGATCACGAACAGACCGAGTGCCATGGTCGCCGCACCGACGCCGCCCTGCACGGCCCGGTTGGCCCAGGTCAGGACCCGTGCCGAATAGGCGAGCGGCACGGCGATGACCATGGACAGCGCCGCCATGCCGGCGATGGAGCCGAGACCGAAGAGCACGATATAGGCGAAGCCGAGCCCGGCGCTCTCGACCGTCGAGGCAGTCAGCACCAAGAGCGCCGCCGATCCGGCGAGGCCGTGCATGAGGCCGACCAGGAGCGTCCTCACCGGGAAGCCCTGCGGGTGCTCGTGGTCGTGATCGGAACGCGCGTGGTCCTCCGTCTCGCCGGCGTGGGCATGGGCGTGGAAGTGGGTCACGTCGCCATGCTTATGCATGTGAAAGTGGATCCGGTCGCGGATCAGGCGGTAGATCAAATGGGCGCCCAACCCGACCAGCATCAATCCCACGGCTGTTTCCAAGGCGGCCGACAGGTCCGGCCCGATCGTCAAACCGAGAACCACCGCACCGCCGGCGACGGCCATCAGGGTCAGCGTGTGGCCGAGGCCCCAGACGGCACCGTGGGCGACGATGCGCTTGACCGATTTCTGCCGCGCCGCGATCGCCGAGACGGCAGCCAGGTGATCGGCTTCCAGCGCGTGCTGCATGCCGATGAAAAGGCCCAGGAGCAGGATCGAGGTCATGACGCGGGTCCCAATAAACTGGCGCACCGAACCGGGTGCGGCCGGGACCCGTGCTTTAGCAACGCCCCCCGGGCCTGTCCATGCGTAATGTCAATTTTACGAAAGTTTCGTGGCAACGATTGATCGCCTGAACGGGGACTCCTATCATCCGCCCTTGATGCGCCCGGCCGGGTCCGGGCACCAGCCATAGCGGGGGGAGGAACAGCATGGCCGACACGTACGACGCGGTGATCATCGGCGCCGGCATCATCGGCGCCGCGGTGGGCTACGAACTGGCCAAGGACGGCAAGAAGACCCTCAACGTCGATGCCCTGCCCGCCGCCGGCTACGGCTCGACCAGCAACTCCTGCGCCATCATCCGCGTCCACTATTCGACCGTCGACGCCACGGCCTTGGCCGCCGAGGCCTATTACGACTGGCTCGACTGGCACGGCTATCTCGGCCCCGGCGGCAGCGCCGACGACAGCGGCCTCGCCGCCTTCCATGCAACCGGGTGCCTCGTGATGAAGACCGCGCACAACGGGCGCCTCGAGCGCAACTGCGAAATCCTCGATCAGCTCTCCATCCCCTACGAACACTGGAGCCCCAAGCGCATTCTCGAGCGCCTGCCGCTCTACGACCTGAAGTCCTTCTTCCCGCCCAAGACCCTCGAAGATGACAGCTTCGGCGAGCCCACCGGCGGCGCCGTCGAGGGCGGCGTCTTCTTCCCGACGGCGGGCTACATCTCCGACCCGCAGCTGGCCACCCACAACATCCAGCGCGCCGCCGAAGCCCACGGCGCGACATTCCGCTTCAATGCGAAAGTCACCGCCATCCCGACAGCGGGCGGGCGCATCGCCGGCGTCGAGCTCGACGACGGCACCGTCATCGAGGCGCCCATCGTCGTCAACGTGGCCGGACCGCATTCCGACAAGGTCAACCGCCTGGCCGGCGCCGAGGAGGACATGAAGATCGGCACCCGAGCGCTTCGCCAGGAAGTCGTCCATCTCCCCGTCCCCGGTTTCGACTTCGGCAATGACGGCCTCGTCGTCTCCGACAGCGACATCGCATGTTACTGCCGGCCAGAGACCGGCAACCATATTCTCGTTGGCAGCGAGGACCCGGAATGCGACGCGCGGGAATGGGTCGATCCGGACGACTTCGAGCGCAGCTTCACCGAGCAATGGACCGTGCAGGCGAGGCGCATGGGCCAGCGCATCCCGACCCTGCCGGTGACGGCGAGCCCGAAGGGCGTCGTCGACCTCTACGACGTCTCGGACGACTGGCTCCCCATCTACGACCGCTCGCAGATCCCCGGCTACTACATGGCCGTTGGCACCAGCGGCAACCAGTTCAAGAACGCGCCCACCGTCGGGCGCATGATGGCCGACCTGATCCAGTACTGCGAGGCCGGCGGCGATCACGATAAAGAG
>Ga0209789_10000110_pt1 | contig 19429 bp, 23 predicted proteins | sample WorMetGr2BELIZE2_FD_187418 | JGI IMG/M metagenome (GOLD analysis project Ga0209789, IMG submission 187418) | Marine gutless worms symbiont microbial communities from Max Planck institute for Marine Microbiology, Germany - Inanidrilus... ...
GCCCATCAACCCCACTCCACAAATGCCCACTATCGATAATGGACACTATCGCCAGACCAACGCCGATAAACAGAGCGGGTTCACCGGACGGTTACGGAATATCTATATGTAGCAACACTAAGTGGTGATCGTGAAAAACAAACCAAGAACATGTTGCCCTTGATCACCATCGTCATGAGACTCCAGTGACCCGTCGGGCGTCCCCTATTCGCCGATATGTATCGCAACCAGGAACACGGCGGTCGCCATCAACGCCAGACCGGAAAGCTGTCGCGTGATCCGTATCCGCTCGCCGACAGCACCGGCGACGGCGGCGTATGCGGCGGCCACAGTGGAGCCGAAAAGGAGAAACGTGGCGCCGAGAACCAGGAACTGCTGCCCGGAGTTCCCGTTGGGATCGATGAACGGCGGAAAAAGGGCGGCGATCGCGACAATCGACTTGGGGTTGAGGATTGTCACGACGAATCCCTGTCTCGTCGGGCGCGCCGGCGCTTGTGAGCCGCGTACTTGCCATTGGATGAAACCGATCCAGAAAAGGTACGTGACGCCAATGAAGCGGACGGCGTTGAACGTTGCCGGAAATGCGGACAAAAGGGCCGTCATTCCGAGAGCGACCAAGAGAATTTGCATGGTGTTGGCCATGGCCACACCGGCGATCACCCGGAGGCCGGCGGGGAAACCGTAGGTCGCCGATTGCGCCGAGATCAGAAGCACTGTTGGTCCCGGCGTGGCGGCCAGAGCCACCGTCGCAACCATGAACGCGGTCCATGTTTCCCAGGAGATGGGCCCCACTAACGCGGCTCTGGGAACAACGGGAAGATATCCATGCGTTTCGCTGGCACGGATAGGTCAACAGTGACGCTGACCAACGTTGGCAGGATACCGCCCTGTTTGCCGTTGAGCAGCATAGTGGCACGGATGGGCAACTCAGGTGGGTTGTCGTAGGTACCCTGGATCTCTTCCTGGATAGCGTCCCAACCATGGCGCCGGGCGATATCCGTCTCATGGATCATGTCTATGGCCCAGTGTTTTTCCTCGAGACCGAGGTCATTGGCACCGTCTAACCGTACGGTCAGGCCGTCTCGGTCGAACAACAGACAGGCCGCCGGTATTCGCATCGGCAGAACGACGCCGCTCCGCACAAGGAGTGCGTCGAGCTTCTCGGAAAAGTCGAGATAATCGCGGAGGAACCGGTCGGTGGGTCTCAGCCTGTCACTATCACACCACAGGTACCCGTAAGCGACGAAATCGTCGACAAGTCGGTTAGACGTCGTTTTTCTAGCATGGCCCTGATCGACGATTTCCTGAACCCAGCCAGTCTTGTTCAGGTGCTGGCCCTGGAGGTGGAGCCTATAGATCCGGGCCGCGAGGTATTCGACCGCGGCGCGGTTCTTGATCTCCGAGATGCCGTCGGTGAAATCCCGGCAGATTTCCACCCGTTTATCCAGGCGAAGCGCCTCGTACATCTCCCTTGCGACCCCCACAACCTTTGATCGATGTAGATATAACTGAAACGAGGGCTGAATTGCAACCGTCACGTTCTCGTAACAGTAGAGGCGGAACGCTCTCAACCAACAAAAAATCGCGCGCAACCATTCCCGTTGAGGTTTACATTTTGTTCGCCAGCTCGTTGGAATCCGGCAGAATTCGTTGCGAAGACACAATCCGAACTTTGTATCGCGGATTACACTATCAACTGGCACCAACGTCAGTGGAAGATGGAGGCAAAACATGTCACGTAACGTGATCGACTACCTTAAATTAGCGCAACACATATCGGGGCTCTGTGATTTGGTCAGATCGAATGGAGTCCATTTGGAGCTTCGGAGCGACTTTGGATATCTCATCCGACTTTGCGAAAACCTTGTCGACAAACCTTTCCCCACCGCGATGTTCAATCCGCTTCATCATCACATCGGCCCCGACAACGGATTGTGGTTGAAGGGAACCAACGCCGATGGAGACGTCGTTCATGTTCAGGCATTACGGTTCGATGATCTCACCGGTACCAACCTTGCTCGGACATTTGAAGATATGACTGCATTCTATGCAGATCCTTCGGTCAGCGCACCGGATGGGGAATACTGCCTTTCGTTTGCGCCGTCAGCAAAACGGATCACAGGGCCAACTGTTTATCACGGGGAACTATGGTTACGGCCCGATGTTAGAGGTGAGGAGCTGTCTATGCCTCTTGGTCGTCTGGCAATGGCTCTGGCTCTGGCGCGATGGAATCCAGACTTCTACTACGGCATCACCTACAAAGACGTTATAGATCGGGGATTACATCACAGGTACGGATTTTGGCACTCGGAACCAAGAGGTGTTTATTGGGTAAGGCCATACAGGGAGGCACCCCTAGACGCTTACTTGGTCTGGCTTGAAGGTGACGATCTACTGCATCAAGTTAGCGACTGGCGTTGGCAACATGGGGATCGTGATGTTCTCAGTCAAATCAGTCAAACACGCGAGGGCAGGACGGCCATCGACGAGATGGGTTTGAAAGAGCAGGCGCTGGTAGGGTAGCCATACGCCACCCTCCAAATCATTGAATGCCAAACCATAGACGTGGTCGACAATTGGGATTCCCGAATAGAGAACAGGTAGGTAGTTTGCAGAGACCCGCTCGCTAAAATTACTCGCCCTGTGTCTCGCCGTCATAGGCCTCTCCGGCGGCAGTGCGTTGCCACTCAGACCCGAAGAAGATTGCTGCTCCACTGTTTCTGCCGGCGTGTTCTCGGATCAGATGCCCTGTATCCTCGCACTGGCTCCAGACGAGCAGATACGGTAGAAGCGCGCCCATCTCTCCTATGTCGCACGCACGATCGGCAATTTCGAAACCACGTTGGATTGCCGCCGTGTTCGAGTAGCTATCGGTGTTATTCGAAATGGCGACTTGTTCCCCTTTCGGAACGTCCCGATACCAATCGAGTTTGCCCATGCGGTCCACGGATACTGTGACAGAATCGAATTTCTCGATACGTAGACCGAGATATCGGAAGCGGAGAATGACTTGTCCGGTGTGATTGTCCATCAGCCATTCGCGGGCACGATCCAATGCTCCCGGATGGCATCTCTGCAGGTCCCAATTGACGATCGCTCGCTGATTATCGGCATGGATGTAGACCATGCCGTGTTCGTGCGTGCACAGGAAGGCAAAAGAGAAATGCTCACCGGCCACCGAGGTCGGAAGGGTGACCGGCGCAGCCTCACCCGAACACAAGACATGGTTTCCCAGTGCGTTCACCGGGAATTGCATGCGCCACTCGTGAATCATGGTTTGCTGCAATCCCAATTCACAACTCGTGGAAGTATATCTCTCCCATTCGGGCCATCGCAACCAACCGGACGGCAGTAAGATTCCGTTTTTCGGAATCGACCCCCTTGAGAGAATATGGAGGATTCGCACAATTGAACATAGAATTGCCGCTTTGGGCCATTGCGTGAACCCGCCTTGGACCCGGGAGGTGCGCTATCAAGTCGGTGAGGGAGGGGGGAGTCATCGAATGGGTGCATTGAACAAAGCCAACCAAGGCGAGCGAAGGGTTACGTCGATAAAACACGATCAAAGGAGCACGACGGAATTCGACCGGTTGATCGGTCAGCGCCTAAGAAAGCTAAGGCTGGCCAAGGGCTTGACCCAAGATGGGCTCGGCAAAAGGATCGGGATCAGTTTCCAGCAAATCCAGAAATACGAAAACGGATCGAACCGGATTTCGGCCTCCCGGCTGAACGAAATCGCCGCCAGCCTGGACGTGCCGGTGACCTACTTCTTCTCTCAAGATGAGTTGCCGGAGGCGCCGTCGACAACCGACGTCGCCGACCAGGTCATTCGCGTCGCCCGCGAACTGAGCGAAATCCCCGAAGGGCCGATCCGGGACCAGTTGTTCAACCTGATCAAGACGATAAGGCGGAACCCGAATCAGGCGTCGGTCAACTAAAGCCAAAGGCGCCTCGATTGATGCCGACGGCGCCTCGCCGGACGCCGAACACGCGGCCCGCGCCCATTGGCTTGATTGTCAGGGCTTAGAGTCCCTCGATCACCGACTTCAGCATGCCCTGCACTTCCGTGGCGATTTCACCCAGGGACGAATTGTCGATTGCGGCCATGGACGCGATGGGATCGACGGCCGAGACCTCGATGCTGCCGTCGTCGTTTTGCTGAACGACCACGTTGCACGGCAACATGGTACCGATCTTGTTTTCCTCGCCCAACGCCCGATAGGCATAGTTCGGATTGCAGGCGCCGAGGATTGTATAGGGCCGGAAGTCCTTGTCGAGCTTGTCCTTCATGGCCTGCTTGACATCGATGGTCGTCATGATGCCGAACCCCTTCTCCTTCAGGGCGTCGGTCACGGTGTCGATCGCTTGACCGAAAGACGGTCCCTGCAGGGTCGTCGTGAAGTAATAGCTCATCGTCGGAATTCCTTGTCCCGTGTGTTCTCGCCTCCGCCCCCGGATCAATCCCCTTTTAGCAACCGACGCGGCCTACGGAAAGCCGCGTTCAATCCCAATCCCCACTTTCGACAGGAACGGCCGAAGGCGCCATAATCGGTCCAGTTATCGAGGGAGGACGCCATGCCGAGAATACGGCGCATCGCCGTCGGCCAGTCAGGGCCGCTGCAGAAAAGCGACAACCGTGATGTCGCGGTTGGCCGCCTGAAGGAGATGATGCGGGAAGCCGCCGCCGCCGACGCCGATGTCATCGTCTTTACCGAATTGGCCCTGACCACTTTTTTCCCGCGTTACTACGCGGAAGACCGGGCCGAGATGGACAGCTGGTTCGAAACCGAGATGCCGGGACCGGCAACGCGGCCGCTTTTCGATTTGTCGTCGGAACTCGGGATCGGGTTCTATCTCGGGTATGCCGAATTGACACCGGAGGGGCGGCACTTCAACACCTCCATACTCGTCGACAATAGAGGCGCGATCGCCGGCAAATACCGCAAGGTCCATCTGCCCGGCCATGCCGAGCACGATCCGGAAAGGGCCTTCCAGCACCTGGAAAAACGCTATTTCGAACCCGGCGACCTGGGTTTCCCCCGTGTGGCGCTCCATGGACGCCTTGGTCGGCATGTGCATCTGCAACGACCGGCGCTGGCCGGAGACTTCCCGGGTCATGGGCTTGCAGGGCGTCGAGGCGGTGCTGCTCGGCTACAACACGCCGTCGGTGAATTCGCAACGTGCCGACGAGGGCCCCGAGATGCGCAAATTCCACAATCGGCTATGCCTGCAGGCCGGGGCCTATCAGAACTCGACCTACGTTGCCGCCGCCGCCAAGGCCGGTTCCGAGGACGGCCATCACATGATCGGCGAAAGCTGCATCGTCGCGCCGACGGGCGAGATCGTCGCCATTGCCGAAACCGAAGACGACGAGGTGATCATCGCCGACTGCGATCTCGACCTCTGCCGTTTCGGCAAGGAAACCATGTTCAACTTCGCCAAACACAGACATATCGAACATTATGGGGTAATCACGACACAAACGGGTGTCGTCGAGCCTGAATAGGGCCTATTTCAGGACTTTCTCGTAGACCTTCTCGAGACCCGCCAGCATTTTCTCACCGGCGGCTCCGCCATCGCCTTTCAGGTCCTGGCCGATGACCAGTTTCATGGAATCGATATGCACGCCAATGGCGTCGATCACGTCGTCATCGCAATGATCCAGGCGTTCGATCATCCGGCACAGCTGATTGCCGAGTGCGGTCATCAGGTCATAGCCGAAACTGCCGCCCTGGCCCTTGATGTCGTGGGCCAATTGGAAAACGGCATCGAGTTCGTCCTTGCGCTCACCTTCGGCGTTGCGCAACGCGTCGAAGGCGGCATCGATCTTGATCAGGTCCTGGCGGACCCAGTCGAGGTAGTCGTCGGTCATGCTAGCGATCGCCTTTTCGGCGCGTTCAAGGGCTTGCGGATCAACCGCCCCCGGACCGCCGACCGTCACCTTCGACTTCAAGGAGTCGGGCGGGGTGATGATTTCGACGTCGTCGTCCGACATCCACTGATCTTCCTTATGCGCACAATTGTATTTCGTTCCAGATCTAACCTATCGTTCCTGGGAGCCGGCCATCAAGGGCATTCGACAAGAAGCGACTTCATTTGATCTTGATGCGGGCCCGATCAACCGCGGGCTCGGAGGCCGTCAGATAAGCCCCAATTCGCGCAACTCCTCGGCCATTTCTTCCGGCACTTCGGCTCCCGGATCGGCGCCTTCCGGAAGGTCCGGCGGCACGTCGGCGTCCGGGAAATACCGCCATCCCTGAAACGGCCGGAACGAGCGGTGTTTGGTGCGGACGAGATGCGGGTCGAGGACGATGGCGCAGGCCGGCGTGCCGTCTTCGCGCTCGACGGCCTCGAATTCGAGGATACGCTGGCGCACCCGGATGACCCGGCGGATCACCCAGTAGAGGGACCCGCCGTCGAGAATTTCGGCGGCGCGCCTCGGCGTATTGCGCGTCACGTGGCGGATTTTCGGGTTTTCGATCCCGGCCGCGCGGGCTGCGGCGAGCCTGGCCGATTGGTAACCGGCGAGCTGGTCCACATGATCGACGCCGACGCAGAGTTTGATCAGGTGCAGCGCCATGCTCAGCCGGTTCCAGCCATGTTGAGGGCGCGCGCCACCTTCGATTCCGGCGTCCGGCCCAATGCATCGGAAATAAAGGCCGATGCTGCGAGCAGGGCCTCCCAGTCGATGCCCGTGTCGATACCGAGGCCGTTGAGCATGTAAACGACGTCCTCCGTCGCCACGTTACCAGAAGCGCCCTTGGCATAGGGACAGCCGCCAAGGCCAGCGATGGAACTGTCGACGACGGCGACACCGAGCCCGAGAACGGCATAGATGTTGGCGAGCGCCTGGCCGTAGGTGTCGTGGAAATGCACGGCGATCTTGTCCATGGGTACCATCTGGTTGACGGCGCGGACCATGTCCCGCGCCTTCTCCGGCGTGCCCGTGCCGATGGTGTCGCCCAAGGAGATCTCGTAGCAGCCCATGTCGAGCAGCTGTCCGGCGACCCGGGCCACGGTGTCCGGCGCAATCTCGCCTTCGTAGGGGCAGCCGAGTACGCAGGAGATGTAACCGCGGACCGGAACGCCGTCCCGCTGGGCCGCTTCGCACAAGGGGCCGAAACGCTCCAGGCTTTCGGCGATGGAGCAGTTGATGTTCTTTTGCGAGAAACTCTCCGAGGCGGCACCGAAGATGGCGACCTCGTCGGCCTTGGCGGCGAGGGCCGCCTCGTATCCCTTCATGTTGGGGGTCAGCGCCGAATAGACGACACCCGGTTTTCGGTCGATACCGGAGAAGACGGCCGCCGAATCGGCCATCTGCGGCACCCATTTGGGTGAGACGAAACTGCCCGCCTCGATCGCCTCGAGCCCGGCCACCGCCAGCCGCTCGATCAGGCCGATCTTGACCGCGGTGGCGACGTCGCGAGCTTCGTTCTGCAGGCCGTCGCGCGGCCCGACGTCGACGATCTTGACCCTCTCCGGGTTGCTCATGGCGCCCTCGCCTAGCCGGACTCGCGTTCGAGCGCGGCCAACTCGACGCCTTCATCGACTTGGTCGCCGACGTCGAAATGGACGGCCTCGACGACACCGTCGGCGGGTGCGGTGACCGTGTGTTCCATTTTCATGGCCTCGAGCACGATCAGCGGATCGCCCTTCTCGACCGTATCGCCGGCCTTGACGCGAACGGCCGTCACCTTGCCGGGCATGGGCGCAGCCAGGCTGCCGCCCGCCTCGTCGCTTTCGCTGGCGGCAACAACCGGATCGAACAGAGAGAGGCGTAGGGTCGGTCCGAAGCCGTAAACGTGAAGGACGCCGTCACTGTCGACCACTTGGCCGCTGGCCTCGTCATGGGCGACGGTGGTCTCGTCTTGCCCGCCGAGGCTGACCCCATAGTCCTCGCCCCTGTGCGATACGGAAACCTCGACGCGGGTTTCACCGTAGACGAAGGTCAGGTCCTGGTGCCCCCTATCATTGAGACGCCAGCAATCGGTCTCGTTCCACGGCGAATACGGGTCGTTCGACTGGGCCGCCCGCTCGGCCGAACGCCGTTCGCGTTTGCGGACAACGTACATCGCGGCGACGACGAGGCCGTCTGCCGGCGGTTCCACCGGCGGCGCGAAGGTCGCCGGGTCGATGCCGTCGACGAACCGTGTGTCGGCGCGGCCGGCCCGGAAGTCCGGGTGGTCGACCAGAAAGGACAGGAACGACAGGTTTTCGCCGGGCCCGATGATCTCCGCATGGGCAAGGAACTGGGCGAGATGATCGAGGGCCTGTGACCGCTCCTCACCCCGGGCGATGACCTTGGCGATCATCGGGTCGTAATGGGGCGTGACGCTGTCGCCCTCCTCGACGCCGGCGTCGATGCGCACCAGACCGCCGCTTCGCGGCCATTTGAGATGTCTGATATGCCCCGGCGCCGGCAGGAACCCATTGCCCGGGTCCTCGGCGTAGATGCGGGCCTCGACGGCATGGCCGCAGTGGGCCAGATTGTCCTGTAGCTTCGGTAGCGGCTCCCCGGCCGCGACCCTGAGCTGCCACTCGACAAGATCGACGCCGGTGACGATCTCGGTCACCGGGTGTTCGACCTGGAGCCGCGTGTTCATTTCCATGAAGTAGAAATGCCCGTCCGGATCGAGCAGGAACTCGACGGTGCCGGCGCCGACGTAACCGACGGCCTCTGCGGCGCGCACGGCCGCCGCCCCCATCTTGGCCCTCAGCGTCTCGTCGACGCCGGGTGCCGGCGCCTCTTCGATGATCTTCTGGTGGCGGCGCTGCAGGGAACAGTCGCGTTCGAACAGGTGCACCGTGTCGCCGAGACTGTCGGCGAAGACCTGCACCTCGATGTGCCGCGTATCGGTCAGGTATTTCTCGATCAGCATGTGGTCGTCGCCGAAGGCCGCCATGGCTTCCCGTTTTGCGCTCTCGACGGCGTCGTCGAATCCGGACGCATCATCGACGGCCCGCATACCCTTGCCGCCGCCGCCCATGGCCGCTTTCAACAGCACCGGATAGCCGATCTTGTCGGCTTCCTTTCTCAGGGTTTCGAGGCTCTGGTCCTCACCTTTGTACCCAGGCACCACGGGTACCCCGGCCGCCTCCATGATCGCCTTGGCCGTGTCCTTGCCGCCCATGTCGCGGATGGCCTTGGCCGGCGGTCCGATGAAGACGAGCCCGGCGTCGGCGATGGCATCGGCGAAATCGGCGTTTTCGGCGAGGAAACCGTAGCCCGGATGGATCGCTTCGGCGCCCGTCTCCTTGGCCGCCGCGATGATCCTGTCGATGACCAGGTAGCTCTCGGCGGCCGGCGGCGGGCCGATGAGGACGCTTTCGTCGGCGAGACGGACGTGCATAGCGCCGGCGTCGGCTTCCGAATGGACGGCGATTGTCTGCACACCGAGGCGTTTCGCCGTGCGCATGACGCGACACGCGATTTCGCCCCGGTTGGCGATGAGGATCTTGCTGAACATGATGCCTCAGCCCCCGCCGATCCAATTCGGTTTGCGTTTCTCGAGGAAGGCGGCGACGCCCTCCTTGCCTTCGCCGGAGGCTCGCATGCGGGCGATGCGTTCCGCCGTATCGTCGCGCACCGCCTCGTCGACGGGCCGGTCGGCGACGGCGCGGATCAGGGCCTTGCATTCGGCCATGGACAAAGGACCGTTGGCCATCAGGCCGGCGACCATGGCGTCGACGGCACCGTCCAGGTCGTCGGCCGGCACGACTTCGTGGAGGAGCCCGATACGCCTCGCTTCGGCGGCATCGAAACGTTCGCCGGAGATCATGTAGCGCCCGGCCTGGCGTTTGCCCATGGCACCGATGACATAGGGGCTGATCACCGCCGGAATGAGACCGAGCTTGACTTCGCTCAAGGAAAAGACAGCCCTATCGGCGCCGATGGCGATGTCGCAGGCCGAGACCAGGCCGACGCCACCGCCGAAGGCGGCGCCGTTGACCCGGGCCACGGTGGGCTGAGGCATGGCGGCCAGTGCGGCCAGCATGTCGGCAGCCTTGCGCGCATCGGCCTTGTTTTCCGCTTCCGAGTAGCCGGCCATACGTTTCATCCAGTTGAGGTCGGCGCCGGCGGAGAAGCTCTTGCCGGCACCGGTCAGAACGACGGCACGGACCGACTTGTCGGCGGACAGTTTTTCTGCCGCCTCGGTCAGTTCGGCGATCAGGCGCTCGTCGAAGGCATTGTGGACGTCGGGCCGGTTGAGCGTGATCGTGGCGCGCCCGGCATCGACGTCGACGGTGATAGTCCCAAAACTGTTCACGTCCCCTCCTACATCCGGAACACGCCGAAGGTGGTCTTCTCCGGCGGCGCGTTGAGGGCCGACGAGATGCCGAGGCCCAGGACCATGCGCGTGTCCTTGGGGTCGATGACACCGTCGTCCCACAGCCGCGCGCTGGCGTAATAGGGGTGCCCCTGATGTTCGTACTGCTCGCGGATAGGCGCGCGGAACGCTTCCTCGTCGTCCGCCGACCATTCTTCGCCAGCCGCTTCCATGCCGTCGCGCTTGACGGTGGCCAGCACCGAGGCCGCCTGCTCACCGCCCATCACCGAGATGCGTGCGTTGGGCCACATCCACAGGAACCGCGGCGAATAGCCGCGCCCGCACATGGAGTAGTTGCCGGCCCCGAAGCTGCCGCCGATGATCACCGTGAACTTGGGCACGTTGGCGGAGGCCACCGCGGTGACCATCTTGGCCCCGTCCTTGGCGATGCCGCCGGCCTCGTACTTGGAGCCGACCATGAAGCCCGAGATGTTCTGCAGGAAGATCAGCGGAATGCCGCGCTGGGCGCAGAGCTCGATGAAGTGGGCGCCCTTGAGGGCCGACTCAGAGAAAAGAATACCGTTGTTGGCGATGATGCCGACCGGATAACCGAAAATATGGGCGAAGCCGCAGACCAGAGTCGTCCCATAGAGCGACTTGAACTCGTCAAAGGCGGATGCGTCGACGACGCGCGCGATGACGTCGCGCACATCGTAGGGTTTCTTAATGTCGGCCGGGACGACGCCGTAGATCTCCTGCGGGTCATACAGTGGTTCGACCGGCTCGCGGACGTCCATCTCGACCTTCTTGACGCGATTGAGGTTACCCAGCGCGCGGCGCGCCAAAGCCAGGGCATGGGCGTCGTCGCGGGCCATGTGGTCGGTAACGCCCGAGACCTTGCTGTGCACCTCGGCCCCGCCCAGTGCCTCCGGGGTCACCACCTCGCCGGTCGCCGCCTTGACCAGGGGCGGGCCGCCCAGGAAGATCGTGCCCTGATTCTCGACGATGATGCTCTCGTCGCACATGGCCGGCACATAGGCGCCGCCGGCGGTGCAGAACCCCATGACGACGGCAACCTGCGGGATGCCGGCTGCGCTCATGCGGGCCTGGTTGTAGAAGATGCGCCCGAAGTGCTCGCGGTCCGGAAAGACGTCGTCCTGGCGCGGCAGGAAGGCGCCGCCGGAATCGACCAGATAAACGCAGGGCAGATGGTTTTCGACGGCGATCTCCTGGGCCCGCAGGTGTTTCTTGACGGTGATCGGATAGTAGGTGCCGCCCTTCACCGTCGGGTCGTTGGCGATGACCACCACCTCCTGGCCCGAGACGCGGCCGATGCCGGTGATGATGCCGCCGGCCGGCACCGTGTCTTCGTAGAGTTCGTAACCGGCCAGCTGCGAGAATTCGAGGAACGGTGAGCCCGGATCGAGCAGCTCGCGAATCCGCTCACGGGGCGCCATCTTGCCGCGCGCCACCAGTTTATCCTGTGCCCGCTTGCCGCCGCCCTGTTTGACCTCGGAGACGACCCGATGCAGGTCGTCGACCAGTTCCGTCATCGCCGCCGTGTTGGCGTCGAAGTCCGGTGTTCCCGGTTTCACCATGGGACGGAGCGTGGTCATGGATTTCGCCTTGTCACGTTGCCAGTTCCCTTCCCTGTTACCAACCGCCGGCCTTCAACCAACGTTTGACCATCCATAAGCGGTCCGCCCCCCAGAAGGGTTCGCCGTCGATGATGAAAAACGGCGAGCCGAAAACGCCGGCGTCGAGCGCAGCCTGGGTCTCGTCCTTGAGGCGCTGCTTGTTGACCGGATCGGCGACGGCTTCGAGCAGACCGGCCCGGTCGATACCAAGGGGTTCGGCGATGTCGGCCACTTTTTCCGCCGCCGTAATGTCCTCGCCGTGCCCGAAATAAGTGTCGAAACAGGCGAGCGCAAAGGTCTTAGCGAGCGCCCTGTCCTCATCTGCGATCCAGTAGAAGGCCCGCGCCGCTGCCAGGGTGGCGATGGGAAACGGGTCCGGCATGGACCAGGGCAGTTTCATGAAACGCGCGAGGCGCGCCCAGTCGTTGGCGCAGTAATTCCCTTTGATGGGCTGGTCAATCAGCGGCGCGTTGTCGGTCATCTTGAAGGCCGGGCCCAGCATGAACGGGTGCCAAACCACATCACGGTCGAACTCGGCCACCAGTTCGTCGATCTTGGTGATGGCGAAATAGGCGTAGGGCGATGAGAAATCGAAATAAAAATCGACTGGGCTGGACATTCTTTAATCCTCAAGCAGGGCGCGGCTGATGACCAGGCGCTGCACGTCGCTGGTCCCCTCGTAGATTTGGCAGACGCGGACGTCTCGGTAAATACGTTCAACCGGGAAATCCTCCACGTAACCGTAGCCGCCGTGGATCTGGATGGCGTCGGAACAGACCTTCTCGGCCATTTCGGAGGCAAAGAGCTTGGCCATGGAAGCCTCCTTGAGGCACGGCTCACCGGAATCGCGCAGCCGGGCCGCGTTGAGATACATGTGACGTGCCGCCTCGATGTTGGTCGCCATGTCGGCCAGGCGGAAGGCGACCGCCTGATGTCCGGCGATGGGCTTGCCGAAGGCCGTTCGCTCCTTGGCGTAGGTTCGCGCCGCCTCGAACGCCGCCTGCGCCATGCCGGTCGCCTGGGCGGCGATACCGATGCGCCCGCCCTCCAGGTTGGAAAGCGCGATCTTGTAGCCCTCGCCTTCCTCGCCGATGAGAAGATCGGGCGTCAGTTCCATGTCCTCGAAGACGATCTGCGCCGTGTCGGAGCCGCGCTGGCCCATCTTCTTCTCGATCGACGAGACCCGATAGCTCTCCCCGTCCGTCGGTACGATGAAGGCGGATATCCCCTTCTTGTCGCTGTCCGGGTCGGTGACGGCGAAAACGACGGCGACATCGGCGTATTTACCGGTGGTGATGAACTGCTTGGTGCCGTTGAGGATGTAGCGGTTGCCGTCGCGCTTCGCCCGGCACTTGATGGCGGCCGCATCGGACCCGGTCTGCGGTTCCGTGAGCATGAAGGCGCCCAGGTTCTCGCCGCTGGCAAGGTCGGGCAGGAAGCGGGATTTCTGCTCCTCGGAGCCGTAGCGCACGATGATCATCTCGGTCAGGGTCTGTACGCCCATGATCGTCGAGGTGGCGCCGTCGCCACCGGCGATCTCCTCCATGGCGAGGCCGTAGGAAACGTGATCGGCACCGGCGCCGCCCCAGTCCTCGGGGATCAGCATGCCCATCAGGCCGAGCTCACCCATCTCCTTGACCTCGTCGGCCGGAAAGCACGCCTCGCGGTCGCGTTCAGGCGCGCCCGGCGCCAAGCGCTCGGCGGCGAACTTGCGAGCCATTTCGCGGATCAAGGTCTGTTCTTCCGTGAAATTCATGGTTTCCAACCTACCAGGGCACGGGCGTGCCGTCGTAATTGAAAAAGGCGCCATTATCCGACGGGGTCAATCCGTCGATGACGCGGCGGATCCCGGTGACGCTTTCTTCGGACGTGATCAGGGCGTTGGGGCCGCCCATGGCGGTCTTCACCCAGCCCGGGTGGAAGACGGCGACGGTGACACCGGCGCCGGCCACATCGTTGGCGAAGCTCTTCATGACCGCGTTCAGGGCCGCCTTCGACGAGCGGTAGATATAGGCGCCGCCCGACGTGTTATCGCCCATGCTGCCCATCTTCGAGGTCAGGGTGACGATCGTCTTGCCCTCGGAGCGCGTTACATGGGGCAGGAAAGCGGCGCTGACGGCCAAGGGCGCCATGGCATTGGTCTCGAGCGTGCGATGCCATTCGCTGCGGTCGAGGTCCGTATAGCCACCGCCGACCGGACCGTAACGGCCGGCATTGTTGATCAGGAGATCGATGGCCTCGCCTTCCAGGTCGGCCGCCAATGACGCGATCTGGCGGTCTTCGGTGACGTCGAGGCCGTGGACCTGGATGTCGCCGTCGATGGTCGCCAGTTCGCCGACGCCGATGGGATTACGGCAGGTGGCGATGACCCGCCAGCCGTCGCGGCCGTACTGGCGCGCGAACTCGAGGCCGATGCCCCGGTTCGATCCGGTGATCAGGACGGTCGGCATGATCCCCCCGCTCCCGCCGTCAGCTCGTCAGCTCGAGCGCCATGGCCGTCGCCTCGCCGCCGCCGATGCAGAGCGACGCGACGCCCTTCTTCAGCTCGTATTTGCGAAGCGCGTTCAACAGCGTGACGATGATCCGCGCGCCGGAGGCACCGACCGGATGGCCGAGCGCACAGGCGCCGCCGTGGACGTTGACCTTGTCGTGCGGGATGTCGATGTCGCGCATGGCGGCCATGGTGACCACGGCGAAGGCCTCGTTGACCTCGAAGAGATCGACCTCGTCCTTGTCCCAGCCGGCCTTCTCCAGGACCTTGCGGATGGCGCCGACCGGTGCGGTGGTGAACCAGGCCGGCTCCTGGGCATGGGTCGAATGAGCGTGGATCTTGGCGAGCGGCGTCAGGCCCCGCTTTTCCGCCTGCGAAAGGCGCATCAGCACGAGGGCGGCGGCACCGTCGGATATGGAGCTGGAATTGGCCGCCGTCACCGTACCGTCCTTGGCGAAGGCCGGGCGGAGACCGCGGATCTTGTCGAGATTGGCGTTGAGCGGCTGTTCATCGGTGTCGATGACTGTCTCGCCCTTGCGGGTCTTCACGGTGACCGGCTCGATCTCGGCCTTGAAGGTGCCGTCCTTGATGGCGTTCTGGGCCCGGGTCAGGGACTCGATGGCGAAATCGTCCTGTTGTTCGCGTGTGAACTGGTAATGTTGCGCCGTATCCTCAGCGAAACTGCCCATCAGCTTGCCCTGTTCGTAGGCGTCCTCCAGGCCATCGACGAACATGTGGTCCCAAACGGGATTGTGGCCCATGCGGTAGCCGTCGCGCGCCTTCGGCAGGACGTAGGGCGCATTGGTCATGCTCTCCATGCCGCCGGCGACCATGATGTCGTGGGCACCGGCCAGGATGTTGTCGTGCGCCAGCATGGCCGATTTCATGGCCGAGCCGCACATCTTGGAGATGGTCGTGCAGCCGGCGTCCCAGGGAATGCCGGCGTTGTGAGCGGCCTGGCGGGCCGGCGCCTGGCGCTGGCCGGCGAAGAGGCAAAGCCCCATGATGACGTCGTCGACGTCGTCCGCCGCCACACCGGCACCCGTGAGCGCCGCCTTGATGGCCGCACCGCCCAGTTCCGGCGCCGACAGCGCCGACAACTCGCCTTGAAATCCCCCCATCGGCGTGCGTGAGGCGCCGACGATGACGACCGGGTCAGATTGCATGAATTGGTTCCTTTCCTGGGTTAACCGTTCGATACCGCGCGCCTCGGGCGCGACACCAGTTCGCCGCCGCAATTGGGGCATGTGTTTTCCATTTTCTCCGTGCACGGAGAGCAGAACGTGCATTCATATGAGCAGATGAAAGCGGCACCGTCCGCTGTTAACGGATTAGAGCATGATTCACAATTTTGTTTCATTTCCAATGACATATTGATCGTATTTCAACTAAAAAAGTAATTTGCTCACGAGCCAGATCATGGTCGCCGCATAGGCGACGACGATGCCGCGTGCGGCGACCGTTGCGCCCTGGCTCGTCGTGTTCCCGGCGCAGCGCCAAAGGGCCGTCATGGCAAACAGGCCGTAGACGAGAAATGTCACCAGAAGCAGGCCCATGCCGACGGACAATCCGGCCAGTCCCGCGTCGAGCGAGCCGGGGTCGACGGCGAAGCCGAGGACCATGCCGAGCACCATGACGCCCAAGGCGCAGCCGAGCACGATGCCGTGGCCGAACAGCACATAACCCCAAAACACCTTCCACAGGAGTTCGCGGCCGTGCCAGCAGCGTTTCCAGCCAGGCTCGTCGGGCTGGGTGCCGTAAAGATCGATGAATTCCGGTTCCTGTCTGGTCATGTGCGTCAAATTCATCCTTCCAACACCGCCGTCAGGCCGTTTCCTCGAACAGCTCGCGGCCGATTAGCCAGCGGCGGATTTCCGAGGTGCCGGCGCCGATCTCGTAGAGTTTGGCGTCGCGCAAGAGCCGTCCTGTCGGGCTCTCGTTGATGTAACCCATGCCGCCCAGGCATTGGATCGCCTCCAGCGCCATCCAGGTCGCTTTCTCGGCGGCGTAGAGGATGGCCCCGGCGGCGTCCTTGCGGGTCGTCTCGCCGCGGTCACAGGCCTTGGCGACGGCGTACACATAAGCCTTGGTGGCATTCATGGTCGTATACATGTCGGCGACCTTGCCCTGCATCAGCTGGAACTCGCCGATCGACTTGCCGAACTGCTTGCGCTCATGCAGGTACGGCACGACCACATCCATGCAGGACTGCATGATGCCGGTGGGCCCGGCGGCGAGCACGGCGCGCTCGTAGTCGAGGCCGCTCATCAAAACGTTGACGCCCGAACCGACTCCTCCGAGCACGTTCTCCTCCGGCACCTCGCAGTCTTCGAATACCAGTTCGCAGGTATTGGAGCCGCGCATGCCGAGCTTGTCGAGCTTCTGGGCCGTCGAGAAGCCCTCGAAGCCCTTCTCGACCAGGAACGCGGTGATCCCCCTGGGACCGCCGTCCGGATCGGTCTTGGCGTAGATGACCAGGGTGTCGGCGTCGGGGCCGTTGGTGATCCACATCTTGGTGCCGTTGAGGACGTAGCGATCACCCTTCTTGTCGGCCCTGAGCCGCATGGACACCACGTCGGACCCGGCCCCGGGCTCGCTCATGGCCAGCGCGCCCACATGATCGCCCGAAATCAGCTTCGGCAGGTAGCGGTTCTTCTGGTCTTCGGTGCCGTTGCGGCGGATCTGGTTGACGCAGAGGTTGGAATGGGCCCCGTAGCTGAGCCCCACGGAGGCCGACGCCCGGCTGATCTCCTCCATGGCCACCACGTGCTCGAGATAGCCCATGGCGGCGCCGCCGTATTCCTCCTCCACCGTGATGCCGAGGACGCCGAGGTCGCCCATCTTGGACCACAGGTCGGCGGGGAACTCGTTGCTCTCGTCGATGGCGGCGGCGCGCGGCGCAATCTCGTCGTCGGCGAAACTCTGCACCGATGAGCGCAACATGTCGGCGGTCTCGCCGAGATCGAAGTTGAGGGTCGGATATTCGTTGGGGATCATGGCTTCGGCCTAATCGCTGTGGGTTACTCTACTGCCCGCGGGGGCTCATGGAAATCCAGTTGTTGGCCGTCATCCGACCACGTCCGGCCGGTTGACGATACGCATCAGGGTCTGCTGCATCAAAGCGCAGACCTTCTCCTCGCCGTCGACGACGGAAACCACCTCGCCCTTGGTGACCGTCAGCGTGCGCCCCGGGCGGATGACCTCGCCGCGGGCGATGACGGCCTCACCGGTCGCCGGTGCGACAAGGTTGACCTTAAACTCGACAGTGAGGATGCCGTCGCTCTCGTCGAACAGCGTGAACCCGGCATAACCGCCGGCCGTATCGACAATGGCCGCCAGGCCGCCGGCGTGGAAGAATCCGTGCTGCTGGGTCAGTCCCTCGCCGTAGGGCATGCGGATCTCGCAGAACCCGGGACGCACCACCGTCAGTTCGGCGCCGAGAGTCTTCATCAAACCCTGTTTGTCGAAACTTTCCCGGACCCGGTCCTGGTAATGCGGGTCCGCCGGTTGAAAAGCCGCCACCCGTCCCTCCCTTTGTGCTGGCCGATTTTGTTATCGGCCGGGCGACTCTACTTTACGTTTACGTAAACGTCAATTACTTGGAATCGGCTTTAGCCCCATTCAATCACCCACATTTATTGCCGCCGCCGTCACGGGAAAATCCTGTCGCCTGTTCTGTTGCTTGATCTTTAGACTCGCCGGTTCGACCGGTTCTCATAAAATTTGGCCCTACTTACTTCTCCATAACGGACCTGTTAGTGGAACCATTTATCGCTGTAGCTTTGGCATGGACTCGACAACAAGCCGCTCGATTCATACTGGTTTCTTCGACGGCCTGTCATCGAGGATCAATTTGGCAAATGGGATCGATGGCCTGGAAAGGAAATAATTCGATGCGGGTAAGACCAGCAATACCCACGGACAGCGACGCGTGGAGGCTATTGTGGAAGGGTTATCAGGACTATTACGAGGTGGATTTGTCGGACTCGACGGAAGACACATGGGCGCGTCTGTTGGCAGAGGAATCCAACGGCCCCTTATGCCTGGTGTGTGAAGACGAAGGGGACGAGCTGGTCGGTTTTGCCACTTACCTGTTTCATGGCCACACGTGGCAACCTGAACCGAGGTGTTACCTAATCGATCTCTTCAGCACGCCGAAACTGCGCGGCAAAGGTATAGGTCGCGCTCTGATCGAGGCTGTGTACGAGAAAGCCGATGTATGGCTGCTGCCAGGTTTACTGGCTCACCCAGGATTTCAACGAAGCGGCACGCCGGCTCTACGACAAAGTGGCAAAGGTCACGCCGTTCATAAAATACCAGAGGTGATGGGTTGAAGACCTGCCGAGGTCAGGCCCCGGCGAACGCCGCCCGCGGCGATTCCCTGACCGGCAGGTGCACGAGCGCCGAAAAGGCCCCCACCCCGACGCCGACCCACCAGACCATGTCGTAGGACCCGTTGATGTCGTACATGACTCCGCCCAGCCAGACGCCCATGAAGGAGCCCAGCTGGTGGGAAAAGAAGACGATGCCATAAAGCGTGCCCATGTAGCGGAGCCCGTAGATCTGCGCGATCAGGCCCGACGTCAGCGGCACCGTGGCCAGCCACAGGCCGCCCATGACCAGCGAGAAGACGACCACCGTCGTCGGCGTCATCGGGATCATGATGAAGGCCGCGGCGGCGATGGTGCGACCCGTGTAGATCAGCGACAGCAGGTATTTCTTCGACCACGAATTGCCGAGGGCGCCGGCGGCGACGGTTCCGATGATGTTGGCGAGGCCGATCAGGGCCAGGGAAAAGGCGCCGAGCGCCGTCGTCGAATTGATGCCGACGGAGCGGATCAGGCTGTTGGGCGGGATGGCGGCGCAGACTTCTGTAATAAAGGCCGGGAAATGGGCCGTGACGAAGGCCAGTTGGAAGCCGCAGGAGAAGAATCCGAGGAAATGGGATGGACGCCTCCCACTCCCTGATGTTCGTGGGACGGCGGGTCGAGGTGGACCCTCACGGGCCGACGGCATCAAAGTGCCAAGAGGGA
>Ga0209789_10000115_pt1 | contig 19158 bp, 18 predicted proteins | sample WorMetGr2BELIZE2_FD_187418 | JGI IMG/M metagenome (GOLD analysis project Ga0209789, IMG submission 187418) | Marine gutless worms symbiont microbial communities from Max Planck institute for Marine Microbiology, Germany - Inanidrilus... ...
GCAGCATCTGCCAGTGGCGGCGAATAAACGTCCGCTCTTAATAGAAGCGGACGCCCAAAACACTCTTTCGGACGAGTTTATCAACGATATCGGGGGTTAGACGACGAAAATGGCCAAGACTCCGATCCGTCCGCCGAATCTGCGGCGCTCGTGGCTGTTCATCGGCGGCGTCGATGCAGCGCTCTTGATGGCGGCACCGGAGACGGAAGCCGACGTATTGATCTATGAGCTCGAGGATTTTACACCGCCCGATCAGCGGCCCCGGGCCCGGGAACTTTGTGGTGCCGTGCTGGCCTCATGGAAAAAGACCGGCTCCGTCGCCGCCGTGCGGATCAACCCCTTGACCGATGACGGGTCCGGTGACACCGCCGCCGACGGATTGGCCGATCTGACCGCGGTCATGGCCCATGCGCCGGATGCTGTGCTGCTGCCGAAGGTGGCGGAGCCCGAACACGTGGACGACCTCGACCGTGAAATCGCGCGCCTGGAAAAACGCTACGGTCTAACCCTCGGCTCGACAGAGATCGTACCCAATATCGAGTTGGCCCGCGGTATCATGCAGACCCATGCCATCTGTCTTTCGAGTCCGCGCATCAGCGGTTGCCTGATGACCTCCGAGGATCTGGCCGCCGACCTTGGCGCCGAACGATCGCCCGACGGTTCGGAATTGGCTTATGCACGGGGACGCTTTCACCTGGAATGCACGGCGGCCGGCGTCCCCTCCATCGATTGTCCTTACACCTGGACCGATGCGTCGGGGCTCGAAGCCGATGCCCTGGCGGCGCGGCGCCTGGGCTTCAAGGCCAAGAGCTGCGTGCACGGCGACCACGCCGCCGTCATCAACCGCGTCCTTACACCGACGCCGACCGAGATCGACAAGGCGGAGCGCATCATCGATGCCTTCGAGAGGGCGCAAAAAGCCGGCTCGGGCCGCGCCGAGGTCGACGGATCTTTGGTCGAGGTGCCGATCTACCTCAACGCTAAACGCTTGGTCGAGCGGACCCGGGCCCTGGCCGGTTGGTATGGAGGCTTAGGGCGGAAAGACAAAGCATGAATACCTTCAAATCCTTACCGGGCCTGCTAATGTTGGACGACGCGGGCCGCCGGCGGGGCTCGCGGCGGGATTGCGGAAGGGGCTTTGAATGAACGACGATGAACCGGTCGATCTTCTCTTTGCGGAGAGCGAGGATCGTGAGAAGGGTTTTGCAATCGTGTTCGAGAGCGATATCAAACCGAAACTGGCCGATATCGAGACGAGCCGAGTCACCGCCGTCATGGCCGGCGAGGTGGAGAAATTCCGCGGTACCTTCAAACGCACGGTGGTTCCGGAAATCCTCAAGTTCGCCGGCGCCTTGACCTACGACCCGGACGACGGCGTCGCCGAGGCGGCGCTTTACGCTTCCAAGCTGTTCGACGAGATCCAAGGCATCGAGAGCGAGGATTTGATTACTGGTGAAACCAGCGGTCTCCCGTTCCAGTGGAGCGAGGTCCGCTCCGGCACCGTCGGCGGCTTTCGTGGTTTCGTCGTCATGGTCGATCTATTGCTCGAACGGGGCGAGATCGGCACCGAAACCCTGATCCTCGCGGTGCGCGACAAACGGACGGCAGGCAACTTGTTCGAACGGTGGGTACGCGCCTTCGATAAGGAAAAACAGGTTTCCTTCGACAACGCCGAATTCGAGAGGGATTTCGAGGTCTACGCTACCGACGCCCAAGAGGCCCGAGCCCTGGTGACGGCGAAACTGATCCGCTGCATTACCGAACTGGGCGAACTGACCGGTGCCACAGGCATCGAGTTCGCCATGGTTTGGAACCAGTTCCTGCTTAAAGTGGAAACGCAGGATGATCTGTTCGAACCGTCCGACGTCAACCGTTCGGCACTGAACACTGAGGACTGCCGGCGCATCCTCGCCGAGATCCACAAGGTCCTGGAGATCGTCGACACCTTGGCCGAAGGGATCAAGGCTGAGGCCGGGTGAGCGCGGCCCGCGCAGCGGCGATTGCGGTCAGAAATAATCCGGGAAGGCCTGGGCGAGATTGGCCCGGATACGCTCGCGCACCGGCTCGTCGGAAGCCGGCGCCTCGAAGCTGCGGCCGGTGACCTGCTCGTAGAGCTTCACGTACTTGCCGGAAAACGCCATGAGCGTTTCGCCCGGAATCTCCGGGAGCTGGTCGTTATAGGGATCGCAGCGCTCGTTGATCCAGAGCCGGAGGAATTCCTTGTCCAGGCTCTCCGGCTCTTTACCCTCGGCGAGACGGCCCGCGTAGCTGGCGGCCATCCAGTAGCGGCTCGAATCGGGCGTGTGCACTTCGTCGGCGAGCGTCATGACGCCGTTCTCGTCGAGGCCGAACTCGTACTTGGTATCGACCAGGATGAGGCCGTTTTTGGCAGCGATTTCTCGGCCGCGGGCAAACAGCGCCAGCGACTTGGCCGCCACCTCGTCCCACTGGGCCTGGGTGAGCAATCCCTTGGCGACGATCTCTTCCGCCGTGATCGGCGCGTCGTGCTCGCCCTGCACGGCCTTGGTCGTCGGCGTGATGATGGTCTCGGGCAGTTTCTGGTTCTTGACCAGGCCGTCCGGGAAGGTGATGCCGTAGAGCACCCGTTCACCCCGGTTGTGCATGGGCCAGATCGAGGTCTCCGTCGAGCCGGTCATGTAGTCCCGCACGATCATCTCGATCGGCAGCATGTCCAGGCGCTTGCCGACGACCACATTGGGGTCCGGATAATCGACCACGTGGTTGGGGCAGACGTCTTCGGTCACTTCGAACCAGAAGGCGGCGGTCTGGTTGAGGAGCTGGCCCTTGAAAGGCACGGAGGCCAGTACATGATCGAAAGCCGATTGCCGATCAGTGGCGATCATGATCCGCCGGCCATCCGGCAGGTCATAGGATTCGCGGACCTTGCCCTGGGTGTGATTGGGCAGTTCCGGGAAGGTTGCATCGGTCAAACAGTTCTCGAGCAGACGTTCGGTATCCATGGTCTCTTCGCCTCAATATAGGGCCCCAACGGCCAGAATTTGGAAAGCGCCCATAATCGACAAATCGGGCGCCGGCGCAAGAGGAAATCAGCGGGAAATCAGCGGGAAATTCAGGTTTTCCCGGCGAGCAAAAGGAGGATGGCGGCGATGATCAGCAGGATGCCGGCGATCTCGATGCGGTTGGTCTTCTCGCGGAAGAAGAACACCGAGGCGATGAAGGTGAAAACCAGCTCGATTTGGCCAAGGGCTCTGACGTAGGCGGCATTCTGGTAAGTGAAGGCGGTGAACCAGCAGATCGAGCCCAAGACACCGGCGATGCCCACGGAAAGCGCCGGCGGCCAGTGCCGGATCACGGCCGTCAACTGCCCCGGCTCGCGGATACGGAGATAGATGCCCATGATCACCGTCTGAATGACGACGGAGACGGCGAGCGTGAAAGCGGCCCGCATGACCACCTCGCCCGATGGCAGTTCCAGCGCCGCGCCGCGGAAGAAGACGACGGAACCGCCCAGAAAGGCACCGCACAGCAACCCGATCAGGGTCGGCTTTTCGACCAAGCCGGTGAACAGCCGGCCCGCCGTCACCTCGCCATGGGCCACGGAGAGCGCCATGATACCGACGAAACAGAACGCGATGGCCAAAGCCGCCGTCAGGCTGACCGTGTCGCCAAGCAGGATGAACCCCAAGATCGCCACCTGAACCACCTCGGTCTTCGAATAGACGGTGCCGACGGCGAAGTTCCGGAGCGAGAACAAATAGACCAGCAGTACCGTGAACAGGATCTGCGACAGCCCGCCGAGCAGGCAGTAGAGCAGGAACAGCCAATTGATCCCCGGGATCGGGTGGCCGCCCCAGGCATGGAGTCCCCAGACGTAGAGGACGGCGAAGGGCCAGGCGTAGAAAAAACGCACATAGCTGGCCCCGCCCGTCGACAATTTCGCCTTCAGGTGCTTCTGCAGGGCGGTGCGCAGGTTCTGCAGGAAGGCCCCGGCAATGGTGATGGGGATCCACAGTTCGACCACGGGCCGCTCCGACGTTAAGAAAATCTAATAATGATACGAGGCTATCTTATAAATGACATGATGTGAAATCAGTTTGTGTGGACAGGTTATTAGGTTAACTTATTAATATGCCGTTGCCGTCCCTGAATGCCCTGCGCGCCTTCGAGACCGTGGCCCGCCACAAGAGCGCCAGCCGGGCGGCCGAGGAGCTGGGCGTCACGCAACCGGCCGTCACCCAGCAGGTGCGTCAGCTGGAGAGCCATTTGGGTTTGCCCCTGGTCCGTCGCGAAGGCCAGGGTTTGACGCTCACCGCCGACGGTCGGGCCCTGGCCGCACGCCTGTCCGAACCCTTCGCCGAGATCGCCGATGCCGTGGCCGAGGCGGTCGGACGGCGAGGAGGTGCGGGCGTTCTCACCGTCACCCTGCTGCCGACCTTCGCCCAGCGTTGGCTGATCCCGCGTCTCGCCTCCTTCCAGGCCGCCTATCCGGAAATCGAGGTGCGCCTCGCGGCGACGGCGCGGCTCTGCGATCTGGTCCGCGAGGACGTCGACCTCGCCATTCGGTTTGGATACGGCCGCTGGTCCGGCTGCGACAGCCGCCCGCTCATGGCCAACGACATGTTCCCGGTGGTCAATCCGCATTTGGCTGAGACCAAGCCGATTCGGAACCCGGGCGATCTCGCGGCCCATGTCTGGCTGCAGGTCGAGGCCGAACCCCGGACCGGTGACTGGGAAGCTTGGCTCGACGCTGCCGGTGCCGCCGGAATCGAACCGGCCGGGCGGCTCTCCTTCGAGACGTCGAGCCATGCGCTCGCCGCCGCCACCGCCGGCCTCGGTATCGCCATCGGCCACCGCCCCTTCGTCATCGACGACCTCGCCGCCGGGCGCCTGGTGCAGCCCTTCGAGACGGTGGTCGAGAGCGATGAGGCCTATTACCTGGTGACGGCGAAATCGCGATCACGGCCGGCCGCCGTCACCGCTTTCGCCGATTGGCTGACGGCGGAGGCGTCATGACGGACGCGGCCCCCATCTACATCTCCAGCGACATCTTCAAGGATTCGGGCTACGCGTCGGGCCATCAGCTGGCCATCCCGCGGGTATCGCTGGCCACCGATCTCTGCCGGGCTCTCGGCTGGCTGGACGACACCAACTACCGGGAAAGCCGCCCGGCAGCCGTCGACTACCTCGCCCGCTTCCACGACCGCGCCTATCTCGACGCCCTCGAGGCGGCTGAAACGACAGAACCAGACGAGGCCAGCAAACGCCGCTTCAACATCGGCGTCAACGGCAACCCCGTCTTCCCCTATATGTTCCGGCGCCCGGCCACGGCCTGCGAGGGCGGGCGCATGGCCGCCGAGATCCTGGGCGCCGGCGGCGGCCCCGTGTTCAGCCCGGCCGGTGGCCAACACCATGCCATGCCCGGTCACGCCAGCGGATTCTGTTTCCTCAACGAACCGGCGCTCTCCATTGGCACGCTGAAAGACCAGGGTTTCGGGCGCATCTTCTACGTCGACTTCGACGCCCACCACGGCGATGGCGTCGAGGCCGCCTTCGCCGACGACGACACCGTCTTCACGCTATCCATCCACGAGGCCGGCCGCTGGCCGATGGACCGCGACGGTAGCGAGGGCGGGCCCGGGACCTTGACCGGCGGGGCCGCGCGGGCGTCCCTCAACCTGCCGGTGCCGAAGGGCTTCAGCGACACGGAGTTCGCCTACCTGATCGACACCGTCGTTTTGCCCACGATCGACCGCTTCCGCCCCGACGCCGTCTACCTGCAATGCGGCACCGACGCCCTGGCCGACGACCCGCAATCAAAACTAGCGCTTTCCAACAGGGCGCTTTGGAAGGGCGTCGCCGCCGTTCGCGACGCCACACCCAATCTGATGGTCACCGGCGGTGGCGGCTACAATCCCTATGCCGTGGCCCGCGCCTGGGCCGGGGTGTGGGCAGTGCTGGGTGGCTTCGAGATTCCGGAGCGGTTGCCGGAGGCGGCGGAAGACCTGCTGCGGTCGGTCGCCTGGAATCACCGGCTCGGGCGGGAACCAAAAAAAGAATGGGGGCTGACGTGCCTCGCCGATGAGCCGAATGAGGGGGCAGTGCGAGAAGACTTAAAAGGACTTAGCGAGGCCGCCTTGGCGGTGGCCCGGTGAAGATTTGATTGTGGTCGAAGATGCAGATTGACCGAAATTTCTATGAGTGACCTAATTACTGAACCCGAGACGTTTGAATCTTCCCGAAAGCGAACCGGTCTCCTGTTGGCGTTTTGGGTTTTTCTATTTGCCTTCGCAGTAATCATGGTGAAAACGGAAAGCGGGCCGAACGGCAACCGGTTCTTAGTCGTGTTTGGGCTGCTAGCTTTCCTGCTTTTTTCATCATTGATCGTGGTTTTCTTGGTCTCGCTTGTTTCGGGGCGGCCGAAGATCGTGGTTAGTCCTGTTGGCTTGAAGTTTTATGAAACGATCCGCACCGACACGTGGCAATGGTGGGAGGTTGGGCCGTTCGTCGCATTGGAAGATCCGTCCGTAAGCACCTCAATGTTCTATCTCTGCGCCTATACCCAAAGGAATTACGAGGTTCTCTTGGCAGCCGGAAAGAACGCGGTACCCGATCTCGCGTCTGCGGACGTTAGAATCCCTGTTTTTCTGCTTTTAGACGGTCGTACGCTTGAGGCGGCTAACGGTATGGCGAATCGCGTGCACGATTGGCGAATCGCGTGCACGATTGGCGAAACAGATATGCGACCAATCGAGTTGCCAAACCCTCGCCAGAGAGTTCGGAGGAAGCCGATAAACTGATGATGGATTTTCAGGCAACTCGGAGAAAACTAAACTACGCCAAGATTCTTCGATTTGGTCTCATCGCATGGATCGTCGGATTGATAGCTCTGAAAGTTTTCTGGTAGTGATCAAGAAAGGCGGTGACCACGACCTCGAAAGTCGGATTGGTTCATGAAAAATCCCTCGCGTTCTGCGGCTCCCCCGACTATCTCCTTATGAAGATCGAAGTGACGAGCTTTCGAATTCCCCTCGTCATCCCCGGGCTTGACCCGGGGATCCATGGATTGCCCACTGGTCGCTTGCGATGGGGTCAAGCCCGGCAATGACGGAAGAGGGCACAGACGAAATACAACGGAGCGAGAAGTGAAAGACACGGATACCCTTGCGGCGCCGGTGGCGGAAAAACGCCCCCTTAAAACGACCCACCACGTCGTCGAACTCACCGACGACTACGCCTGGCTGAGGGGCGACAACTGGCAGGATGTCATGCACGATCCCGGCGTGCTGCAAGAAGACATCCGCACGCACCTGGAGGCCGAGAACGCGCACTTCCGGGCCGCCATGGAGTCCTCGGGTGATTTGGTCGAAACGCTGTTTGCCGAGATGAAGGGTCGAATCAAAGAGGACGACAGCTCGGTGCCGGCGCCGGACGGGCCCTGGGTCTATTTCACCAAGTTCGTCGAGGGCGGCCAGCACACGCATTTCTGCCGCAGGCCGCGGGACGGCGGCGACGAAGTGGTCTACCTCGACGGCGATAAGGAGGCCGGCGGCAAGCCCTTCTTCAAGCTCGCCGGCGTCGAGCACAGCTCGGATCACAAGCTCCTGGCCTACGCCGTCGACCTCAACGGCTCGGAAATCTACACCATCCGCTTCCGTGATCTTGAGACGGGCGAAGACCTGGAGGACAGCATCGAGGGGACCAACGGCGATCTGGAATGGGCCGAAGACGGTCAGACGCTGATGTACACGGTCCTCGACGACAACCACCGGCCCTGTGCCGTGCGCCGCCACCGGCTGGGCACGGATGCTGCCGGTGATGTCGAGATCTACCGGGAGAAGGATCCGGGTTTCTTCGTCGGCGTCGGCAAGACGGAGAGCCGCAAGTACCTCCTGATCAGCGCCCACGACCACGAGACTTCGGAAGTTTATCTCATCGACGCCGAGGACCCGGCGAGCGATCCGCGGCTGATCCAGGCCCGCGTTCCCGAACGCCAGTACGACGTGTCGCATCACGGCGGCCAACTGTTGATCCTGACCAACGCCGACGGCGCCGAGGACTTCAAGGTGGTCACGGCACCCGTCGACGATTCCGGCAAGGGGAACTGGACCGACCTGGTTCCGCACGAGGGCGGGCGCTTGATTCTGGGCCTGCATCTCTTCGCCGATTACTGGGTGCGCCTCGAGCGGGTCGACGGGCTGCCGCGTTTGGTTGTCACCGAATGGGCGTCGGGCAGGTCGCACGAGATCGCCTTCGACGAGGAGGCCTACAGCCTCGGCATGAGCGGTGGCTACGAATACGACACGGCAACGCTTCGGTTCACCTATTCCTCCATGACGACGCCGGACCGGGTCTACGACTACGACATGAGCACACGGGAAAGGGACCTCAGGAAGGAGCAAGAGGTGCCGTCCGGCCATGACCCGGCCGATTACGTGACCCGGCGTCTGTTCGCGCCGGCCCCGGACGGCGAGACGGTGCCGGTCTCGATCCTCTACGCCAAGGATACGCCGCTCGACGGCTCCGCACCAGTGCTGCTCTACGGCTACGGCTCCTACGGCTACGCCATCCCGGCGTTTTTTTCGACGGCGCGCTTGAGCCTGGTCGACCGCGGCTTCGTCTACGCCATCGCCCACATCCGCGGCGGCATGGAGAAGGGTTATCGCTGGTACACGGAGGGCAAGCGCGAGAAGAAGCCCAATACCTTCACCGACTTCATCGCGGCGGCCGATCATCTGATCGCCGAGGGAGCCACACAATCGGGCCGCATCGCCATCCACGGCGGCAGCGCCGGCGGCATGCTGATGGGAGCGGTGACCAACCTGCGCCCAGAACTGTGGGGCGCCGTCGTCGCCGAGGTGCCGTTCGTCGATGTGCTGAACACCATCCTCGACGACACATTGCCCCTGACACCGCCTGAGTGGCCGGAGTGGGGCAACCCGATCGAGAACCGCGACGCCTTCGAGTGGATTCGCGCCTATTCGCCTTATGACAATGTCGAGGCCAAGGCCTACCCGCCGATCCTGGCGACGGCCGGTCTTACCGACCCCCGCGTCACCTACTGGGAGCCGGCCAAATGGGTCGCCAAACTGCGCGACCTCAAGACCGATACCAATCCGCTCCTCATGAAGACCAACATGGAAGCCGGCCACGGCGGCAAGTCGGGGCGCTTCGAGCGGCTCCGCGAGACGGCCGAGGCCTATGCCTTCGTGATCGGACAGGTCGCTGACAGTCCAGCGGAAAATCCATAGATGGCGGGATGCGGTTGACCATGTCTGTGCCCGGCGAAGGTGATTCAGCCCTGAGCGCTCCCGACATCATCGACCGGGCCGCCCTCACCCAGCGCAAGGACACGGCCAAGGCCATGGCCCGGCCGTCCCTCGCCGAGACCCTGAAAATGGCCCGCCGCGCCCTTTCCCGGGCCGACCGCACGATCAAAAAGGTGGTCAAAAGGGTGCCGCCGCCGAGCCCCATCCAATGCCGCGCCGGCTGCCCCTGGTGTTGCCACATCCGGGTCACGGCCTCGCCGCCGGAGATCCTTCTGATCCTAGACTTCATCAACGAACGATACGGCGCTGAAAAAAAAAGCCGCCTTACGCCACAAGGTCGCCAACATCGATCACTTCACCCGCGGTCGCGACGGCGACGCGCGGGCCCGCCTGCGCCTGCCCTGCCCGCTGTTGAAGGACGGCTCCTGCTCGGTCCACCCGGTGCGGCCGCTTTCGTGCCGCGGCGTCGTCTCGACCGACGCCGCCGCCTGCATCCGCTCCTACGAAAGCCACATGGAGGAGCCGGTGCCTCAGCACAAATACCAGTACGACGCCGCCAACCGCGTCGGCTACGGCCTGCACGCCGGCCTGCTCGACGCCGGCTTCGGCCTGGAGGACGTGGAATTGAACGCCGGGCTCGCCATCGGGTTGGACGACGATCGGGTCGGCGAGAGATGGCTCAGGGGCGAGGAGGTTTTTGCGCCGGCGACCTGGGTCGTCGAAACCGGCTAAGTGCCCTCCTTCCCGCCGGTGCTTAAATGCGTCCGAGGCGCCGGCCGAGCGCCTCGATATGATCGATACCGATACCGCAGCAGCCGCCGACGATCTGCACGCCCTCGTCGATCCAGTCCTGGCAAAGACCGACAAAATCATCGGGATCGATGACGTCAACGAACTGCCAGTGTGGCATCTCGAAGTAACCGGCCTCGGGGTAGACCATCACCGGCCCGCTCCAGGTCTCGCCGAGCGCCGCCAGCGCATCCGGTGTGTCGTTCACGGACGTGTGCATGATGCCGGCGGCTTGCGCACCGCCCGCCGGGATTTGCGCGAGTGCGTCACCGAACGGCACGTCGAGACGGCTGAAGGCGGACAGGGTTCCGGCGTCGTCGCGCCGGGCACTGTAGCCGACCCACACCGGTAGGCCCGTCGCCGTCGCCGCCGCGATGGCAATCGGCGCCAGGTCCGGGTCGTACATCATTTCCAGGATGATCAGGTCGCACCCGGCTTCGGCCAGCAGCACGGCCATTTCCTCGAAGGCCTGCTTGGCATCATGGGCGGCAGCGAAACGCCGGCGTTCGAGGTCGTCCGTGCCTTCTTTCATCGGATTCATGTGGGAAAGGGAACCGGCGACAACCACGTCTCTCCCCGCCGCCGCGCCGTCGCGCGCCCGAAGGGCGATCTCGACGGCCTTGATGACGATCTCGCCGGTTCGCTCGGCACAGCCCGCAGCCTCAAGCATCAAACGCGAGCTGGCATAGGTGTTGGCGGTGATCACGTCTGCGCCGGCTCGGATGTAATCCTCGTGGATGGTGCGGAGCAGGTTCGGTGCGCTTAAAGTCGCTAGGGCACACCAGGCGGCGTCGTTCATGTCGGCGCCGCGGCGCTCCAGTTCGGTCCCGGTGGCGCCGTCGAGCAACAGAACCGCGCCGTCCCGCAAGCGTTGAGAGAAATCCGTCATGATGATCCGCAGCCCCCCGCCGTGATACCAGGGTAGCTTACACCTTGAGGACCGGTTCGTCCTCGAAGACCATGCCCTCGATGTGCTGGCCGCTGTCCACGTGCAGGACCTCGCCGGTGATGGCGGACGCATAGTCGCTCAAAAGGAACAGCGCGGCGCGACCGACCTCGTCGGCGGTCACCGTGCGGCGCAGGGGTGCCTTGTGTTTCACCTCCTCGACCAGCTTATCGAAATGGGCGATCCCCGAAGAGGCCCGCGTCGCCACCGGGCCGGCCGATATGGCGTTGACGCGGATGCCGGTCGGACCCAGTTCGTGAGCCACATACTGGACGGAGGATTGCAGGGCCGCCTTGACCGGACCCATGACGTTGTAATGGTCGACGACCCGCTCTGCGCCGAAAAAGGTCAGGGTCAGGATCGCACCGCCATTGTGCATCAGGGTCGCCGCGCACCGCGCGATGTGAATGAACGAATAACACGACACCTGCATGGCTTGGGCGAACCCGCCCGGGGAACATTCGACCAGCCGTCCGTTGAGGTCGTTGTGCGGTGCGGCGCCGACGGAATGGAAAACGATGTCGAGTTCGCCCCAGTGAGAGCGAATGCGGCTGCAGACCTTGGCAACTTCGTCGGGATCAGGCACTTCGCAGGGCAGGATGATCTCGGCGCCGATCTCCTCGGCGAAAGGTTCCACATAGGGCCGCGTTTTCTCGTTGTGGAACGTCAACGCCAATTCGGCGCCGGCCGAGCGCAAATGTCGGGCGACGGCGGCCGACAGGCTCTTCTCGTTGGCGGTGCCGACGATCAGGGCCTTCTTGCCGGTAAGATCGATTGTCTCCATTTCAAGTCCCCGGCATCGCGCCTAGCCGCTGTCACCGGTCGGCGGTGCGGCCATCATGGCGGCCAGTGCGAAGGATGCCAGCCGCGGCAGGGTCTCGTCGACCTTGCTCGGCAGCAGGATCGGGACGCGGCCGCCGAGGATGACGTGCGCCGTCTGGGCGCGGGCCTGCGATGCCAATTGCTTGACCAGCAGATGGCCGGCCTCGAGATGCGGGCAGACGACGATATCGGCGGCGCCGCAAACATCGGAGACGACACCCTTGCGACGGGCGATGCTGTTGGAAATCGCCATGTCGTAGGGTAATGGCCCTTCGAGCCTGGCGTTTTCGATCTGGCCGCGATCCGCCATCTTGCACAAGGCCGCTGCCTCGACCGTCGAGCGCAGCGTGTTCTCGATGGCATGGGTTGCCGCGACCAAGGCTACGTTCGGTGTTTCGACACCGAGGGCGCGGGCCAGTTCGACCGCATTGACGACGATATCGCGTTTGTCGTCGAGGCCGGGGTCGGTGTTGATGTAGGCATCGGTGACCAGCAGTGGCCGGTCGTAGAACGGCATGTCGACGACGGCGACGTGGCTCATGCGTCGATTGCTTCGGATACCAGTACCGCGCTGGACGGCCGCATGCATCATTTCGGCGCCGTAATGCGAACTCATGATGACGGCGTTGACCTCTGTAGCACGCGCCATGGCGACGGCGGTGATGGCCGAGCGATGGCTGTGTTCGGCGGCGACGATGGGCAGACCCGAGATGTCGATGGCGCCTTCCTCGGCCGCCGATCGGATGCGCTCCTCGGGACCAACCAGGACCGGATCGCGGATCGATGAGCCCGGCGCGCGCCGCCTCGGCGACCGCCGAGAGAGAATTGTCGTGCACCGGATGGGCGACGGCCGCTTTCACCGGCGGCAGGTTTCCAGCCTTGTCGACGATGGTCCGGAGTTTGGCGCCGCGGTCATGCAGCAGCACTTCGGGCAGCACCGGGCGCGGCCGGCGTACCTTTTCGGTTGGCGCCAGAACCGTTGCCGTCCCGTCGATCACGGGCTTGCCGTCCTGATTGGCGCACAGGCAATCGAAGACGACGCTCTTTTTTTCGTCGTCCTTGCTGGATGCCGTGACGCTGACCGTGACCGTGTCGCCGATGCCGACCGGACGTCGGAATTTCAGGGTCTGGCCGATATAGATAGTTCCGGGGCCGGGAAGGTTGGTGCCGAGCACGGCGGAGATCAAGGCGCCGCCCCACATGCCGTGAGCGATGACCTTGTGAAACATCTCGTTGTTGGCGTATTCCTCGTCGAGATGGGCCGGATTGACGTCACCGGACATGACGGCGAATAGCTCGATGTCTTCGTGGGTCAGTGTGCGCTCGATGGTAGCGCTGTCGCCGAGCGCAATTTCGTCGAAGGTGCGGTTCTCGAGATAGTCCATATGTTATACCCGATGCCGCCTGGCTCCTTCCGTTGGTCCGTTTGTTCACCGCCCCCGGGCGGGAACAAAGGCCAAGGCCCGGCGATTCGTTGACGATACGATAGGTGTGTTTCGTTACAATTCGGCCGCCTCTGTGTCGACTCTATCCCGAAATCCCCCGATAGGCATGTTTCCATAGATTTCCATGTCTTACAGATTGATTCTAACCGCTTTTTCCGGAAAGAAAATGCACGCCGGGCCATCGGCCGAAACCGCATTTCGCATGCTATGGGTTTCCTCTCGGCGGCCCCGCGCATAGAATTAACCTTCCGGATCGGAATTCGACCGAGATCGAAGCCGACGGCGAGCGGGAAGGGAACGATATGAACACCAAAGCATGGCTGGCGGCGGGAGTTGCGGGTGTATTGCTGCTCGTCTCCGACGTATCCGCGCAAAGCGGCAATTCCGTGCAAGGCCAGATCGCCTCGAAGGGCGGCCTGGTGACCCGGTTGCAATCGCAGTTGTCCGAGAAGAACGCGCTCGTCAAAAAATTGCAGTCGCAGCTTTCTGAGAAGGAAGGCGCCTTGGCAAAATCGGAGACGGCTTTGGCTGAGAAGGACAAGGTCCTGGCGGCAAATTCGGCGGAAATCACCAGCATTAAGAAGGCATCGGAAGAAAAGGCCAAACAGATTTCCCAGCAAAACAAGCTGGTTACCGGTTTGAAAGGCGCGATCGCCAAGACCACCGCGCAACTTAAGACGGCGACCGAACGACTGTCCGGCTTGGATGGCGAGCTCGCCCAAATGAAGGCTGCAATCGCCGACAAGGACGTAGAAATATCCGAGAAGGACGGCGTTATCGCCGAGTTGGAAACGCGGCTTGGCGGAACGGACCAGGATGGCACTTCGCCCGCCGGTGAGGCAGACGCGTCGATTGAATCTCTGCGTTCGGAACTCTATTCGGCCAACTACATGATCCAGGAACGCGACATGACCATCAAGACCCTGCGCAGGGAAGCGCAGAAGTCGCGGTCTCGGGCGAAAAGCGACCGCAAAGCCATCTCCAGCCTCGAACAGCACCGGATGATCCTGGGGGGGCTGTTAGCCGTCGCCGTGATTGCCGCCGGTTTCGTCTGGCGCCGCAAGGCGCATTGAGCGAAGGCTATACATCTTACGCCGCCGATCTGATGTGATTTGCCTACTGATAGAACTGGGCGACTCTGTCGCGGGCCCGTTTCTGGGCCTCTTCGGCCTCGGCCGGGGACAGGCCGTCGAGCACCAAGGTTAGCAACGGTGTCGCCTCGCCGACGCCCTTGGCCTCGGCGCTGCGAAACCATGAATAGGCCTCGATGTAATCAAGTCCGACGCCTTTGCCTTCCGCATACATCCAGCCGAGCAGGAACTGGGCGTTGGCGTCGCCGGCCTCGGCCGCCTGGCGGTACCAGTTGACGGCCTCGCGGAAGTCCTGGGCAACGCCTTCGCCGTTTTCGTAAAGGATGCCGAGCCGCACCTTGGCCTCGACGTCGCCCTTGTCGGCAGCCCGGCGATGCCAGGCCAGGGCTTCCGCCGGGTCGGTCGGAACGCCGACGCCGGATTTGTAGATTTCGGAAAGCGGCCGCCATGCCTTCTGGTGGCCCTGATCATGGGCCTTGCCGTACCAGCGCCCGGCTTTCTCGAAATCCTGGGTCGTCCCTTCGCCGCGGTCATACATGCGCCCGATCAGGTATTGAGCCTGGGCGTCGCCCTCCTCGGCAAAGGGCAACAGGGCGTTGAAAACGACCGCTAAGTCTCCCCGATCCATCGCTTGTTGGATGTTCGCGCGTGCCAACTCCGATGCACGCCCGACGATGCTCGGTTTTGCGAGAAATCCTCTGACCTGCTCGGCCAGGCTGGGCTCGGCCGGCTCCAGGCTTTGCGTCATGGTCTCCTCGAGCGCCGTCGTCGGGTCGACGGCGACGTTGGGACGGGCGCGCAGTGTCAGGGACTCGGGGGTCTTCGAAAACAGGTTGGCCAGCGCGCTTGCCTTGTCCGTCCCCGCCGCTTTGGCGGCGATGATATCCTGAATGAGACTGACGTAGGACTTCGACAGGTAGCCTTTTTCCCGAGGTGCATTCTCGGCGTACCGGAGGAACTTCTCGTAGCCGCCCGTGTCGCCCGATTCCTGCGCTTGGTGGTAGCGGATCTCGATCAAGCGCTCATTGACGAAATCCAAGTATCTGCGGTGGAGATCGCCGAGTTGATCGGGTTTGCGGCTCCAATAAGCCAGTCGGGCTTCGTAGTCATCAGCCGTTTCGAGCGTCGGCGCGCAGCGCCAGTCGAAACAGCCGTCGGCGCAACCGCCCAGGGAAATCGCGACCAACAGACCGCTAAAACCAAAAATGACGCGTTTCATGAGAGCCCATGTCTTCCCGTGTGACGGGAAATCTTTGCACGGAGCCGGGCAAGATGCAACGGAGCGCACCGCGCTCGCATCCGCTTCGCCGCGATCGGAGTGACTGCGAAGGTGCCGGTTTCTCAGCCAGGTCTATGTCTTCTTTTTCCTTGTCGGCCTCTTGCGTTTCTCCCGGGCGTACTTCTGAAGGTATTCCATGATGGCGCCGGCGATGTCGCCGCCCGTCGCCCGTTCGATTCCCTCCAGTCCAGGAGACGAATTGACCTCGAGAACCTTGGGGCCATCCTTCGACCGCAGCATATCGACGCCGGCGAGCTTAAGCCCAAGGACGCGCGTCGCCTTGACGGCCGTCGCCCGCTCCTGGGCGGTGATGCGGATCCCCCTTGCGGCGCCGCCGCGATGCAGGTTGCTTCGAAAGTCGCCGTCAGCCGCCGTTCGCATCATCGATCCGACGACCTTGTTGCCGATGACCAGGCACCGTATATCGCTGCCGCCGGATTCTTTGATGAACTCTTGGACGAGAAGATTGGCCTTCAGCCCGCGAAAGGCGCCGATCACCGATTCGGCCGCCTTCTGGGTCTCAGCCAGCACCACGCCGCGGCCCTGCGTGCCTTCCAGCAGTTTGACGATCAGCGGCGCGTTGCCGACAGCCTTGATCATGTGTTTGATGTCGTCCGGCGAATGGGCCATGGCGGTCACCGGCATGTCGACGCCGGCCCGCGCCAGCAACTGGTGGGCGTAGAGCTTGTCCCGCGAGGCGCCGATCCCCTGCGAACTGTTTAGGGTATAGATCCCCATCATTTCGAATTGGCGGACCAGGGCCATGCCATAGAACGTGACACTGGCGCCGATGCGCGGAATGATCGCGTCGAAGCCGATCAACGGTTTGTCGCCGATGAAGATCTTCGGTTTGCGCGACGTCATGGTCATCGAACATCGGGTGGTGTTGACGACCTCGACAAGATGGCCCCGCGACTCGGCCGCCTCGACCAGGCGCCTCGTCGTATAGTTGTTGGGCTCGCGGCTCAGGATGCCGATTTTCAGATTGTTGCTGTGGGCGGCGTCGCGGGTGATTTGATCATAAAGATCGGCGCTCAGTTCCCCATGGACGCAGGACGATTCCGGATCGACAACGGCGCGTCCGCGGATCGCCGTACGACCGAGCAGCATGCGGTAGTTCATGCCTTCCCGGTTGGTTAGCGAGATATCGATGGGCCATTCCTCGTCCGCGACCTTTAACGTCGTTGAAATGATATAGCGGAGTTCGGCCTCACCATTGGAACTGGTGATCTCGCGACGGTCGATGAGATCGGCCGAGCAATAGACTTCGATGTCCGGCCGATCCGGCAACGGGTGGATGCCGAAACGCACCCGGTCTTTGACACCAGTCGAATACGGTTCGACCATAAAGGCATGCAACGATGATGTCTTAGCCCCGGTATCGACCTTCGCCTTGATGGCCGGCAGGGCCAGCCACTCCTCCCAGCCCACAACTATCGACGGTATATCGTTGTCACTCATGCCATCCCCCTGTTTTTCAGACTTCCGCTCTGCAAGGCGGCCAGCCCAAACCCCATGCGATTATATAGCGATCTTTTAGCGGCCGCCTATTACACGATTGGCGGCTCGTCCGACAACTCGATTTCCTCCACTTCCTCTCGGAACTGTTCCACCGCCTCCTGGTCAGCGATCCGAGCGATATGGAACAAAGCGTCGCCCTGGTTGACGACCGGCGAATTGGTACGTCCAATCAAAATTCCGTCTTCCTGGACCGTGACCTCGTGCTCGGTTTCTCCGAACGGATCCGAAACCATACCAAGCACGTCGCCGGCCGTGAAATAGTGGCCGATCCTGGCCGTGATTCGCAACAGGCCGCTGGCCGGCGCCCGTGTCCATCGGCTCGAACCAACCACGACGGGTTCGGTTCGCACCCGCGCCGCCCGTCCCGGCAGCATGTCGATGGCGTGCATCACATTGATGATCCCGCGCAATCCGGCACGGATCGCCGTTTCGTCGAAGCGCAAGGCCTCGCCAGCCTCGTAGAGCAGGATCTTGATGCCACGCTCCATGGCCGCTTGTCGTAGGGACCCGTCGCGCAGGCGCGATGCGAGCACCACGGGGGCTCCGAACTGGCGGGCCAGTGTTTCCGTCTCAGCATCTTCGAGGTGAGCGCGCACCTGTGGCAGATTGAAACGGTGATATGCACCCGTATGCAAATCGATACCATGGCTGCATCGGGCCACGACCTCGTTCATGAACAGATGGGCGAGCCGCGACGCGAGGGATCCGCTTTCGCTGCCCGGAAAACTGCGGTTCAGGTCGCGGCGGTCCGGCAGGTAACGCTCATGGGCGATGAAGCCGTGCAGGTTGACGATCGGTACGGCAAGCAGCGTGCCCGCAGGTTACGGAGCGAAGGCACGCTCAACAGCCGGCGGATGATCTCGACACCGTTGACTTCGTCGCCATGAATGGCGGCGCTGACAAACAGCGTCGGTCCGTCGCGCCGTCCGTGCACCACTTGCACCGGCAGGGCCATGGGCGAATGCGTCGATAGCGCACCAAATGGAAGCTCGACGATGGTGCGTTCGCCGGAACTGACTGAGGCGCCGCCGATTTCAAACGGGGGCGCTTCGGTATCCGACGACGGCGTATTGCGGTTTTAGTCAATCCGGCATCCTGAGGTTCATCCTGCTGCGATTGTCGCTTTTTCTGGCCCTTTTACAATCGATTAGGGGCGGCGTCGCAACTGCTCCATCAGGCCTTCCGCCCGCGTCGCTGCGCCGGCATCCACGTCGAACCCGGCGGCGACAAGGGCCTTTGCCGTCCAGGTGTTACAGGTGTTGAACAGATGGAAGCGACCGGTCGCCGGATAGAACCGGCTGTTCCGATAGAGGCCGGGACCGCTGGCGGCGACCCGGCCGGCACCGTCGCGGGCGAAGCTCGCATCGATGAAGGTCGACAGACGCTCGAGCGCTTGGGCATCAATGGCCAAAGCAATCACTTCCGCTTGCGGAAAGGCATCCGCCGGATGCCGGTCGAGACCGACAACGTGGACAACCGCCGGCGTTGGCACAAAGGCGGCACTCAAGGTCATGCCGAGCGTCGTTTCCCTTGCGGGATAATAGGCCGCATCGCCCCACCCGAACTCGAAATATCGGGCCTCCGGGAAATCCGCCGTTTCCGGAAGCAGGTCAGTTGGCATATCGGCACGGGCGACGACGATACCGCTGTGCCAACCGTTGGAGGTGACGAAAACGGTGGTCTCATCGGGCTCGGCACCACGCGGTGGATCCGGCAAAGGTTCCTGTGTGGTGTTACAAGCAGCGAGCGACAGGATCAGCATCAGGGCGGCCCAAGGCCGGGTGCTCGACCAAAGAACGCTGGAAAGTCGCGACACCAAAGTGATCGTTTCAAGGTTCACCGGACAGCGTTTCATTATTTCCTGGCTTAGCCGATGCGGCGACACAATCTACAATAGCTCATTACCGACGACGGGATGAGGGGGATACTGTTGATAAACCCCTGTTGATCGGTTTCTGAGATCGTGATTCCGTTTCCCGAGTGATTCGGTGGAGGGCGGAACGATGATGGGGCGGTT
>Ga0209789_10000173_pt1 | contig 14190 bp, 10 predicted proteins | sample WorMetGr2BELIZE2_FD_187418 | JGI IMG/M metagenome (GOLD analysis project Ga0209789, IMG submission 187418) | Marine gutless worms symbiont microbial communities from Max Planck institute for Marine Microbiology, Germany - Inanidrilus... ...
AAAAAACTTGTTAAGCAGCAATACCTCCTCTACATGTCCTGATAATATGGTGAACTTCAGCCCACTAACGGCTGAGATCGGTTCGGGGGGGTTTGGGTCACCCCCCTACAATTTCAACGGGTTTTGGGTCTTAGCAGCGTTACTGCACGGCATCTAGTAGTGGGCGTCAGCCAAACTTTGTGGCGTTGAACAGAGGGCGCCACGTATGTTCGGCAGGGCGACCATCAGGTTGGGCATTGGCCCACATTCTAGTTGAGTCAAGGTTTTACATCCCCACTCGATGCGATGTGTTTGTGTTCAGAAGTAGGCCTAATCGACATCATCACAATCGAAGACAGTGAAAGCGATGAAGACGAAAACAGCACCAGTGCAACGCAAAGCGAACTGGCCAATTTAATACAGATCGAACAACTGTGTGAAAGAGCCACAGCCACGCCAGGTGATAATCGTTATTATGAATATTACAGTAAACATTTCATATAACACAAACCTACCATTCCACTTGCTTCGTTGAATATCCACATTGCTTAGGCAGAACACGTAGACAAACTGTCGATCGTAACAGTCGAATGCGCCTGCCTATAAAGAAAGGTAGCCTGCCGTGACGAAACCGATGAACAGCTAGGACACGCTCCAGCACACACAGCGACTGTGTAAATGCACTGAAAGATCCACACTCACGCCACGTGAATGTGATTATGAATTTTACAGTATACACTGTGTCTCAGAAAACAACCCACCGTGACTTGCTATAATATTCACATACACGATTCCATTACAATAATCTTTAGCAGTAGTGTTACTAAGAAAGCAAGCAGTCAGAAGATACTCTGTTTTGCCACGTCTCCTATCTAGTGCTGCCGCATTACCTTGTGAAATAGGAAGCCCAGAAGACAGCGTACTTGTGCATTATGCATGCAACACAGTCCAACTGCTGGAGTGTTATCGACTTCCCCCCTCCCAAAAAGCCCCTAGCTGAACGCATTGATTACAAGACTTATGAAGTCATACACTAGCGCGAGGATGACTCATGAGTGAAAAAAAAGATTAAATGAAATTAAGCAGCTGATTATGGCTGTCCTATGTAATAGGGAAGACCATTATATTTTTGCCCTGTAGTTTCTAGCTTCTTTCTTTCCTTATTTCTTTTTCCTCGCCTAATCTCAGCAGTCGGAGATTGGATGTCTACCATATTTCCACACATGATGTGGTCTTAGTGTAAATTTAGAATGCAGGTCTAAAACGTGCTGCGCGCGGCTCGCTGCAAATACAGGACGCAAAAAAATCGCCAAAAGTCGCCACCTGGGCACCATCCCACAACTTTGTCGGACTATATCTTCGCAACTAAGGCATGTATCGACAATCGGAAAAAAACTTATTACGCAGCAATATGTCCTCCTCCAGATATTCTCTTAATACGGTGAACTTCGGCCCACTAGCGGCTGAGATCCGTTGACAAGTTTGGGACACCCCTGCAAATTTCAATGGGTTTCGCGTCTCGGGAGCGTTACTGCACGGCATTCCAGTATTGGGCGTCAGCCAAACTTTGCGGCGTTGAACAGAAGGCGCCAACTATATTCGACAGGGCAGCCATCACGTTGGGTATTGGGACACATTCTAGTTGAATTCCGGTACGACACTAGTACAACGTTTAAGGGAAAATGTAATTCTTGTGCTCCCCGTTTTACCACGTAGTGCAGGTTCACAACTTATTTGATGTGTACAGTAAAGTCTGTTTTGATTGCTTAATTTATTCGTAACATACCATTAGGTGTGACACGATTAAAGCACAAAAGCAGGACACGGACCATCAGGCACACATCACACAAACACAGACACACACGCACGCAAGTAGTGTTCATTTGGGTATTCGGGGACGCAAGTAGTAGCAATTTGGGTATTTGGGAGTTGACGCTTATTTCTTACACATCGCGAACAAATCGCGAGATGATTAAAAAAAACAAAATAGCCTCCGTTCTGTAAAATATATCTATCTCTAAATATAGTAAATATTTTTTTAAATATTAAAAGACTCGGATACTATTTTTGGAAGGCCGTTTAAAATTTCAGACTACTCAAAAGCGTGACACATTTGTAATAGTAATTTTTAAGCGGCTGTATGTGTAGATTGTGGCGTGTGTAGTGGACGAGCAGCAACGAGCACAGCACGATGCTCGTGCAACCACTGCAGAAACTGCGGCGTCTTATCAGCCACAGCGCTGTGTCACAGATGCAAGGAGCTGGCCACCTGTCGACGGTGTAAGCGGCGGCTACCAGCAGAATATTTCGACAGCGCCAATACATGTCGAGCGTGCTGCAATAAGACACAAAACAAGAAAGTACGGCAGGTTAGTATCAGGGCTATTGTAATAGTATGTCATATGTCTGTCTGTCTAAGACATGAGTGTATTGTGACAAAACGAGTTAGGCAATGGTCACTCGGTTTTCACCCTTAACAGTTTGTATGGTATCATTATTATTATTATTATTATTATTATTATTATTATTACCATTTTATTAACTAATAATTTCCTTGTTATCAACAACTAGCAAAAGTAATAACATCATCTGTTTAATGTGTCAAATTAACTTAATAATTTTACTGACCAGGCTGTCGACAACATCGTCACGGAAGTCGAGGTCGCCACAAGGGATGAAGACAGCGCCTTCGACGTCTTCATGAATCGAAACGCCGACCAAATAAGCAACGTCGTTTCCGAGTATCAACAGCAGCACAGGTAATGTACACCAACAACCATTCGAGTTAATTGATACATTCAACATTTCATCAATAGCTACTAAAGTCCGAAACTACTCCGTCGTGTAGTATCTGCAGAGATTCGCAACATGAATATTATCGCACATTCTTTAGTTGTAATGAAATTTGTTGTCGTCATAAGGACAAACCACCCTAGCAATTTTTCCCACGTCCAACGCTGTCGATTCTATTTAGTAAAGTGTCTATTTCTATAGCGCTTTATCACGAGCAACTCACCTGTAAGACGCTCAGGTATGGCATGTGTTAACGAGGTGTCACAGTTTTACCTGCCACCCACACGTTTATTCACAAGTGGAGTGAACTATGCATGCCTTTATTTACTCCTCAGCCACTGAGTGTCACGACATTGACTGGCACTCAGTTTTCATCCCACTGAGGGTAGAAGGCTCACTTCAGTGGTTGCTCATATTAGCATTCTGTGTATGTTAACCAATCAATGTCGTGTGTCAGGTCCATTCGCGTTCACACCAGAGCGGACGTTATTATGAATCGCGAGCTGGAAAATGGAGACATAATGCGGGTGCCAGCATATTTCTCGACAAGACCGCAAGATGTCAACGCAGCTGAAGACATCGATCTCGATGCCATCGTCAGCGAACTGTTGACACAATGTGACAGCTGGCAATCACGTGGTAGTAATTTTGTGATCGAGCGCATTGTGAAATTTGTAGTATGTATCACAAAATATCGTCCTATGCACGGCAGTAGCTTTATTGAAACGCCTAAACACATAGCAAAGAAGAAATCTACAGTTAACATTTACAACACCGATCAGAAGTGTTTCCTGTGGTCGGTATTGGCATGTCTGCATCCACCCTCCGGCAACAACCCAAATCGAGTATCGCATTATATACCATACGAACACACTTTAAATGTGGACGGGCTATCATTCCCATTGCAAACCAAGGACATCCCAAAATTCGAATCTAAAAACCCAACAATTAGCATTAATGTGTTGTCACTCGATGGACGTGAATTTTGTATAGAATACTGCAGCCCTGAGCGCCAACGACCGCATCATGTAAACTTATTGCTGTTGGATGACGAGTCAACAGATAAACGTCACTATATTTGGGTGAAAAACATGTCGCGTTTGGTGGGTAATAGAACCAAACACAAGGGAAAAACTCACGTATGCAATGGGTGCCTCTACCCATTTTCCCGCAAAGACCTTCTGGATAAGCATATTCTAAATTGTTTTCGTAACCCTCCACAAATGGTGAAATATCCAGATCCCAAAGATGAAAACGAATGTACTGTAAAATTTCGAGAATACAAAAAGCAATTTCGGCTCCCGTTTTATTTAGTTTGTGATTTTGAGGCATTTCTGACACCAATAGACGACAATTGTGGTGATGCCGGCGATGATGACGAAAGCGAATTTACCAGAGGGACCCGTCCCATTGACGAACATCGCGTTTGCGGTTTTGCGTGCCACCGCGTCACCGATATTGTTGAATATCAGACCGCTCCCGTAGTATATAGCGGACCAGATGTGATGTCGAAATTTTACGAACACGTCATGCGGGAAAGTGAAATTATCGGTGACATTGTAAATAAGAATAATGGGATGCACATGATGACTGAGAAACAAAAGAATGACTACGATGTGGCAACACACTGTGGAGCATGTGGGAAGGTCTTCAGCAAGGCAAACGCGAAAGTACGTCACCACTGCCACGTTAGCGGTGATTTTCTTTATGCAGCCTGCAATAACTGTAATCTACAGTTAAAAGTCACAAGTCGAAAAAGAAAAGGACGCGATGATGGGCAGAATAAAAAGAATACGACGATGAAAAGGAGGAAGAAGAAGCACAGAAAATCTGATAATGGTGATCGTGACAATGATGATGTTGATGATGGTGATGGTGGTGGTAGTGGTAATGAATATGATTGCATGGAAGACGGCAACTCGACAAATTTCTATCTTCCAGTCGTGTTCCATAATTTGAAATGTTATGATGCACACTTTGTTATTAAGCACTTTAAAAAACAGTACACAGAACGAGTCAACGGTGACCAGCCATCCACATACGACGATGTGAAGGTAATACCCCTCAACAGTGAAAAGTATATGATGTTCCAAGTGGGCAATTTGCGGTTCCTTGATTCATTTCAGTTCATGTCGGCATCACTCGAACATCTCGTGTCCCTCCTCCTAAAAAGTGGGAGTGAAAATTTTCCAAACACAATACGTTATTTAACGGATGACGATCTGGTATTCGCCAAAGGCGTTTATCCCTATTCCTACGTAACATCCCGTGAAAAGTTCGAGGACACTCAACTACCACCGATAGAGGCATTTCACAACACGTTGACCGACGAACCACTAGATGGTAAAGATTACGAAAGGGCACAAGAAACTTGGATGCGTTTTGGTATGCGGACGCTTCGCGATTACCATGACCATTATTTGAAGTCCGACGTTCTGTTACTAGCAGACGTCATGGAAAATTTTCGCAACAATGTAATGGAGGAACATAAGTTGGACTGCCTACACTTTATATCATTACCATCTTTGGCTTGGACATCGGCGTTGAAGTACACCAATGTCCAGCTTGACCTGATTACAGATCCTGACGCCTATCTCATGATTGAAAACAATATGCGTGGTGGCATAGCGATCATATCTCACCGTCATGCAGTGGCTAACAATCCACTGGTGGAGGGTTACGATGACACAAAACCCACGAGCTACATCACATACCTGGACGCTAATAATTTGTATGGCGATGCAATGAGGAATCCACTGCCTATAGGCAAGTTTCGCTTCCTAACCCAAACTGAAATTGACACATTTGACCTTTTGTCCATCCCACCCGATGCCGACACCGGATACGTCATAGAATGTGACTTAGAATATCCCGATCATCTACACTCGTTGCATAGCGACTATCCGCTGGCACCCGAACACGTCACAGTCGATGCAGACATGTTAAGTCCGTTCGCCAAACAGTACATAGGTGAGAGGTGGAAGCCGTCGAAGAAACTCATACCAAATCTGTCTGATAAGACCAACTACGTCAGTCACTATCGAAATCTTCAATTTTATGTAAACCATGGCCTGGTCCTCAAAAAAATCCATCGCATATTGTCATTTCAGCAAGGGCCGTGGTTGAAACCATGGATAGACCACTGCACTATGAAACGAAAAATGGCAAAGTCCGAATTCGAATCAGATTTAGCAAAGCTGCAGGCCAATGCCACATTTGGTAAAACGATGGAGCAAGTGCGCCATCGAGTGAACATACGTCTAATCTGCGACCAGCACAAACTGACAAAAGCTGTCAGTCGTGTCACATTCCGACAAAGTGAAATCATTAACGACGACCTAGTCATGGTTCGAGGTGCGAAAAAATCAGTAACTCTGAACAAACCAATTTCGGTTGGGTTTGCGATACTCGAAATATCCAAACTCATAATGTACACTTTCTACTACGATTATTTGAAACCGAAGTATGGTGACAGATGCAGACTGCTCTTTACCGACACAGACTCACTATGCTGTCATATCGAGACGGATGACCTGTACGCCGACATGTGGCAGAACTTGGAGTTGTTCGACACGAGCAACTTTGAGTCAAAACACCCCCTGTATTCACTGAAAAATCATCGCGTCCTGGGGAAATTTAAGAGTGAAACGGGATCGGTGGCACCGAGCGAATTTGTTGGCCTACGTGCAAAAATGTACAGTTTACATGTGCCAAACCTCAACAAACATTCCAAAATGAGAGCCAAGGGTATTAAGAAGTCATATGTAAAGAAACACGTGCGCCATCAACAGTTTCTGGACGTCCTGCAAACCAGAAATTCCACCTTAAGCCGTTTTCGTACATTTCAGTCAAAAAATCATGTTCTACAAACAGTGGAAATCACCAAAAGCTGTCTCAATGCGTTCGATGATAAGCGTTATATACTGGATGACGGAGTCACAACGCTGGCTTATGGACATTGTAAGATTGGACGCGAGTGAACTTGTGCTTTGTTGATATCTGACTGTGTTGTAAATATATATCGTTGCTTAATCGAATTGCCGTCATCGTCGTCGCGTCGTCACCATCATCAGACTGTATAGAGGATATCGTCTTCTCCTTCGAGTTTCGACGAAGTGCTGCATGTCATTAACCCAGATACTAACATATCATTATTTCTTGCTTTGCATTATGTGTACGATATCAAATGTTCGTGAAGATAACAACAAGAGAATAACGTCCACTGTGTGAATTGGTATAAATAGCACACACACACACACACACACACACACACAAACGTCACAATGGAAAACAGCACAGTAGTGCCAGTCGTCGTAGACTGTATGGTTGAGACGAATGAATACGAACCACTCTGGATAACGGCAATGGTAGTGATGAGTGCAATTTCGACGACAGCGGCCATGATAATAAGAAAATATCGCGCGCGCGAACGCGCGCGTGTTCTGCCAGCGCGCCGCCCCTCCCCTCCCCCGCCTCGCCTGGGGAAGGGAGGGGAGGAGGAGGAGATGGTATAAATAGAACACAATCTGCAACAGCCGTTAAACAAGATGCTGCCTCTTCAACATCCGTTTACGGCTATCGTTGCCGGGCCGACTTCGTGTGGCAAGACCAGATTCGTGTTTAGACTAATAGACAACGTATCACGGATGATAGATCCACCACCAACCAGAATAGTCTACTGCTACGGAGAGTATCAGCAGCTGTTTTGTCGATATCCCCGAGTCATCTTTCACCAAGGGCTTCCGGACTTGAACGATTTTGACGGTAGCGAACCGGCACTACTGATCATCGACGACTTGATGCATGAAACCGATGAGACGGTGGCCAAGCTCTTTACCAGAGGCTCCCATCATAAAAACGTGAGCGTGGTGTATCTGGCACAGAATCTTTTTCCGAAAAACAAATTTGCTAGAACCATCAGCCTTAATGCACATTACATGTTTCTCTTCAAAAATCCCAGAGACGCTACTCAGTTTGCTACGCTGGCGAGGCAGATGTATCCTCATAAGTCGCAGTTTGCCGTCGAAGCATATAAAGACGCTACGCGAGAGCCGTACAGCTATTTGCTGGTGGACCTTCGTCCGGAGCAGGACGACGATTTGCGTCTGAGAACGAACATATTCCCCGGAGAGACTCACTACGTTTACGTCGCTAAATGAGCAAACGCGTGAGGAAATATCTGCCGGTATTAAAGCGCATTACGAAACTCGGTGACAAGGCAAAGCGCGACTATGTTCGAAAATGTAACAAAGAGTTTTTAGACTGTGTCAGTGAGTGCGCGAAGAACGTATTAAAAGGCAACGTTCCGCTCACAGATCGTCAGAAGACGAAGCTCCGTCGCCGCAGAAACGACTTGAGAGCGTTGTCCGTGAAGAAGACATCGTTGCGAAAGAAACGACGCATCTTGCAAAAGGGTGGATTTCTCACTGCTTTACTGCCTCCGGTACTCGGGATTCTATCTAGTCTGCTTGTGAAATAATGCAGACCGCCAAGAAGTTGGTTCTGATCGACGAATTCGATAGGGAATACAAACGCTTGCAGAGACCCGCAGACGCCGTAGCGAAAACCGATCACAGCTTGCAGCTGTCCGACACTCTTCGTGATCAGTCTGTAGCTGACGATCGGAAAGTGAGAGAATATATCACCGCTTTACATCGCTATCTGAACGTGCGCAAGCAGGTGCCCACGGAACCGGAAGCAGAACCTAATTTCGGCGGTTTGCCGTCGCCGGCGGGTCGCGGGCGACGAAGACGAAAGCGTCATCCATGGACTCCGTACTGACGTGGAGCTCGTTGCGTTCGCCCGGTAGTTTTGGTAGTATACGCCATTTACAACGTTACAGCGGACGATCGGAGCGTGAAGTTAAGAAATTTCTGGCGACTCAGGATGCGTATACGTTACACAAACCCAGAAGAATTCGTTTTCCTCGTCGCAAGACGTATTCCAAAGGCATTGGTGATCTATTTCAAATCGACCTGGTAGATCTGTCGAGTCTGTCATCGTTCAACGACGGGATTAGATACTTGCTAACCTGTATTGACGTGTTCAGTAAACGAGCCTGGGCCGTACCCGTTCGAAAAAAATCCGCTCGAGACGTTGCCGAAGCTTTTGAAAAGATTTTGACAGATCAAATATGCAACATGGTACAGAGCGACAAAGGTACGGAATTTCTAAATTCGACTTTCCAGTCCATGCTGAAACGTCACGGCATAAAGTTTTACACGAGTGAGAATGAAGACCTCAAAGCCGCCGTCGTAGAGCGATTTAATAGAACTCTGAAAGAGAAAATGTTTCGCTATTTTACCCACAAGAATACACGTCACTACCTAGACGTCTTGGGCGATCTGCTGCATTCGTATAATAATACACATCATCGATCGATCGGAATGGCACCACACCAAGTAAACACAGACAACGAAGACGTCGTTCGAGCTCGTCTCTATCCCTTAAAGCCGAAATCTTTCAAATGGAAGTATGCAGTCGGTGACAGGGTGCGCATCGCCATGCAGCGTCAACCGTTTCGCAAAGGATATCTCGGACAGTGGTCCGAGGAGATATTCGAAATTGCATCGCGTCTTCGGACAACACCCGTCACGTACGAACTCCGAGATCTCTCTGGCGAATCTATAAAAGGGCGGTTTTACGAACTCGAAATTCAGAAGGTGATAAAACGTGATGACGAACGCTTTGAAGTCGATCGCGTAATAAAGACAAGAAAACGCAACGGAAAGATACAGTACCTGGTTTCGTGGAAAGGATATCCAAGCAAATTCGACTCGTGGGTCGATGATCTCGTTGCACGATGAGTAGATTTTACCTGACCCTACCGTCGAACAGCTCGGTGGACTATTACCCTGAGAACACTGTGGCGCAATACACGACCAAGCTGAACAGTGTGATCGAACTGGATGGCGAATGGGAAATCGGTCTGACCGAGATATCCATTCCTTCGAACGTACACAACGTGATCGAGGGTCACTGTTACTATAACCTATATCTCGCTGGTGAATTTATACGCAGAATAAATGTGACACCGGGTCATTACAGACGAATGCGAGAGCTGTTGGAAGAGTTACATCACAGCCAACGAGCACAAGTTCCGCTACAGAGTCACGAACCACTGCTGGCAAAGTTTTCGTTCGACGTCAGCAATAAAAAAGTCCGCATGACGTGCGAGGAAAGTGTTAATCGCGTCGTACATGTTGAGTTCAATGCAAACCTAGCACGTCTGTTGGGTTACAACTCCAACGTACGCTACTCGCTACGTCATCCGAAGGTTTCGAAATATGCTCCGAATCTGACAGGAAACATTCACTCAGTTTACGTCTACTGCGACTTGGGCGAACACGTTCTTGTTGGAGACACCAAAGCTCCGCTTCTTCGCATCGTAGACCGTACGTCTCACGCTCGCAACGTCGTACACCGCACGTTCAATCCACCGTTGTATATACCGTTGCAGAAGAAATGTTTCGACACCGTTGAAATCAACCTGATGACCGATACCGGAATATCTGTTCCGTTCCTGAGCGGAAAGTCGTTTGTAGTTCTGGAATTTCGTCTCGCCGCCTATAAATATTTCGCAATGTGACGTTAGGTGTCATTTGCTATTTGACACTTCGACATGAAGCACAGGCAATATTGCTGCGACGCCAGTCGGGACCTATACAAAGAATATTATTCTCGTCAGAACGGCGGTGAGATACCAGTGTTTGTTGGTAGACGATTTCAACGTGGACATGGTCTCGGAAGTATATTGGGTGGTTTCGTTAGACGACTCGTGCTTCCATTCTTAAAAACCAACGCGAAGAGCATGCTGAAAAATGCTGCGAGAACTGGCATGGAGGTGGCGGACGACGTTATACAGGGGCGAAAATTTACAGATTCTGTGAAAAATCGCGTACCTGCAGGTATAAAAAGAGGTATCGAGGACATAGCGTTTCAGTCGCCAACCGTAAAGAGACGAAGAGGAACGAAGTCGAACAGACAACGGCGAGGACATCGACGTGACATTTTCGCATAATGGCCTTCGTTCACGAACAGTCTTGCGAATGCACAAAGTCGGAGTTGGATCTGTTTTCGGTGCCACCTACTCAGACTAGCATCGAACAGGGCAGTTGGATAGAATATCATCCGATCACGAGCGTGGTCGAGGGTTCACCGATAGAGTTCGACGTCAATGGCAGCGGAGAAGACTACGTAGATTTTGCAAATACGTTGCTGTACGTAAAAGCCAAGCTGACTACAATGACCGACAACAACCTGGCTGCCGACGCCGCAGTCGGTCCGGTAAATCTGTTTCTGCACAGTCTGTTTTCCCAAGTGGACATTTCACTGAACGGTACTCTGATAACGGCATCGACCAACACCTATCCCTATCGAGCCATGTTGGAAACGCTGCTGAGCTACGGTGAAGATGCTAAGAAGTCTCAGTTGACCTCTGCACTATTCTACAAAGATCAGGCTGGTACAATGGATTCTATTAATTTTGGAGACAATCCCGCTCTTCGAAACGACGGACTGGTTAAACGTCGATCGGTTATCAGAGAGAGTCGCGAGTTTGACATGATGGGACGTCTGCATGCCGACATTTTCTTTCAGGATCGTTACATGCTCAACGAGGTCGGTGTAAGGATCAAGCTTATTCGCAGCAAGAACGCTTTCTGTGTGATGGGAGTCGGTAAAGCAGTCATAACTCATGCATCTCTTTTCGTACGAAAAGTTAAGCTCATGCCGTCGGTTTTTCTTGCTCACGCCAAGACTCTGGAACGCGGTACTGCAAAATATCCCATAAAGCGCGTGATGTGCAAATCCTTTGCTATTCCGCAGAATTATCTGGATGTGAGTCACGAGAAGCTGTTCTCCGGTCAACTGCCTACGCGCGTGGTGATTGGGCTCGTAAGCAATCGAGCATTCAACGGCCACACGGAAAGTAATCCGTTCAATTTCCAGCATTTCAACCTGAGCGAGATTGCACTCTACTTGGACGGTCAGCAACAACATGCCATCAGACCCATACAACCAGATTATGAACATGGCCAGTATATAAGAGCCTACGATACACTGTTCGCTGGAACCGGTAAGCTGAGCAAAGATGAAGGACTGTTCATAACTCGCGAAGATTACAGCAACGGGTATGCACTGTATGCATTCGATCTAAGTGCCGATCTGGGTGAGGACGACCACTTCAATCTCGTGCGTCAGGGTAATGTACGCCTGGCATTGAAATTTTCAGTGGCGTTGAATGCTACCGTCAGCGTAATCGCCTATGCCGAATTTGAAAACATCATCGAAGTGGATCGAGACAGAAACATCGTCTTCGATTTTGGAGTATGAATTCGGACGAAATCGATCGCTTTCTGAGACGTCGTCTGAGACACTTTGATGGAGTGTTTAGCGTCGACAATCTGCCCGAAGATCCTCACATACTGGTCTGCAATACGGATCCCTCTGATAAACCAGGTCGTCACTGGATCGCCATCTACGTCGATCATGAAGGGCGAGGAGACTTCTTCGACTCGTTTGGACGTCGACCTAATGCTGATTTTGAACGTTATATGAATCGTCATTGTTTGTCGTGGAATTTTAACGATCGACAGTTACAGAGTGTAGTTAGCAAATTCTGCGGACATTATTGTATCTATTTCTGTATTGCTCGCAGTAATGGTAATGATATGCGTAAGATTGTACGTAAATTAACTAGTGATACCGGACTTAATGATATGTTGGTACATGCTTATGTATGCAGTCAAAAATAAACCACTCTTCGTACGAAAAAAGTAGTTGTTTTATTCGAAACACACGCACACACACACACACAGCGATTAATGTCTTTCAGTGTACCTGTCCGTGTTAAAAGATTAGTATAACTCTACAAATGAGCGTCTTGCACTCCAATTCAGTACATGTCCGCGGCGAAGGGATTGCACTCGCGACACTGCAGTGCTCCCATTTGGTTCTGATGGTCCTCGCTTAGGTAGCACGGAAGAGCGGTACCGAGAGAGGGATAGGCGTTGTTGACCGCGTCGATGATTTTTCTCATCTCTCCCCACTCGCGTAGACGTAGTGCTATGCCTTGGCGTGTTGGTTTCTCCTCCGTCTCGCCGTAGGGAACGAAGAATTTGCGGATGTCGATGCAGTAAAACCCCGATGTGATGGAAACGTAGTATCCACCGCCGATCGACACTCTGTAGGCGACGGGAACGCCAGCGCGTAGATTATTCACATTTGCCTCGATATTGTCGATACATCCACGAAACTGAGCCCACCTGCATCAACACGATGACGATTAGACGTGGACATAGCTATCGACTATATCTAAAACGATTTGTCTTATATATGAAAGCGATATTATAGATCGACATCTGATTTGCACATTTCTATTAGCATCTTAGAAGTATTCTTACTTACTTACGAAAAAAGAACGATGTCTTACCTGTTTGGTGTAAATTCAGCAAACTTTATGTCCGAATCTTTCTGCTTTACGATGACCGTCTGCTGTCCCTGTGCCTTTTTCACCACCACGATTCTGTCGTCGCTCAACGTGTACTGCTTCATGTTTCGTCGTCGTCGTCGTCGTCGGTGTGAACGAACGAAATGACGATCTCTCTTCTACGCTTATTATATAGAGTCTGGTGTGGTCCAGTTCAACCAGTTTACATGCTGATATCAGCTGTCCTGTGACCTGTACTATGTTTAAACAAAATGGAGAAATATATCCCAAAGTTCTGTCACGTGCATGACCTGTACAGGTCAGGTCACACGTCCAATAAGTTCGTCGACCGCCGATGCCGTAGTTCCCGCATTTAGTTTTATCGATGCCGTAGAACCCGCCTTTACTTTCTACTGGCGAGGAAGACCACGCACGGCCTGGATAGACAACATCAAGTCGTGGACTGGACTCTCTGTGGAAGAGTCAATCAGAATGACAGAGGATAGAGATAAATGGAGAGAGTACGTCCATGGTGTGGCCAACCCTCGGATCAAGGAAGGCTAAGGAACGGAACGGAACTGTGCCACAGCCACAGGCCGTTCAGGCTGGCTTAGCTCAGCTCAGTCAGCTGACAGAGCGCGCGGGGGAGTGGTTACGTCGATTGCGGATTCGGATTTGCGGTCCTCCTGACTATGCCTACACGTCGGGAACCCGACATATATTATAATTTCACTCACTCCGCGTCGGTAAGTCTTACGCCAAGCATATCACTAAAATAACCTAACCCTAATCTTAACACTAACCCTATTCCCCAACGGTAATCCTTACCCTACTCGCCCTACTAACCCTACCGATCCTACTAAACCCTAGTAACCCTAACTGTAATAGTACAAGAACTCATCAGGAGATGAGATAGCGAACGTGAACTTTTTTTTACAACATCGCACATGTAGAGGCCAGCACCTACGCCCATTGAACGAGGAGTTCGT
>Ga0209789_10000212_pt1 | contig 12436 bp, 9 predicted proteins | sample WorMetGr2BELIZE2_FD_187418 | JGI IMG/M metagenome (GOLD analysis project Ga0209789, IMG submission 187418) | Marine gutless worms symbiont microbial communities from Max Planck institute for Marine Microbiology, Germany - Inanidrilus... ...
CGCCGCAGCATCTGCCAGTGGCGGCGAATAAACGTCCGCTCTTAATAGAAGCGGACGCCCAAAACACTCTTTCGGACGAGTTTATCAACGATATCGGCCAAACACGGCAAGCCGGTTGCCCATGGTATGGCCCGACAGATCGACCAGGATATCGATCCCGTCGGCGCGAACGAGATCGGCGAGTGCGTCATCCGTATGGCCGCGCACGAACCGCCACTGATCGGCCTCGCCCTGCAGCCACTCGGTGAGGGCGTCGGCAACGCTTAGGTTGGCGTAGCCGTATATCTCGACCTGGCCGCGATCGTGCCCGGAAAGCAGGGTTTCGAAGAAATTCATGCAGGCGTGGCGGCGGAAATCGGCCGAGACGTAGCCGACCCGTATTCGGCGTTCGGGATCCGGATCGTTGTCATGGGGCGTCCAGGCCGCGCTAGCATGGCGGGCCCCCCAGGCCTTGTGTTCGTTCAGCAGGACTGTCTGGTCCAAGCCGTCGAGATTGTTGAGGGCATAGACGAGATTGGAATGAACACCGGGGCGGTCCGCGTCCAGGTCCAAGGCGCGGCGATAGTAGGGTATCGCCTCCGCTGCCCGCCCGGTTTCCTTCAGCACCTCGCCCAGGTTGGAGTGGGGGTCGGCGAACAGGGGGTTGATCTCGATGGTCCGTCTGAGATGGGCCTCGGCATCGCCGTACCGGCCCTGTCTCTGGCGCACAGTTCCGATATTGTTGTGGGCGATGGCGTAATCGGGCATCAATGCCAGGGCGTTTTCCAAGGCCTTTTCGGCCTGGTCGATCCGTCCCATCTCGACCAGGGCGTTGCCCATATTGCTCATGGCCTCGCCATAGTCGGGTTTTTGCCGGAGCGCCTTTTCGAAGTGATCGACCGCCTCGGACAACCGCCCCAGGTTCTTGAGGACGGTGCCGATGTTGTTGTGGGCAGACGGGTAGAACGGCTGCAGTTGAAGGGCGCGGGTATAGGTGAGGCAGGCGTCATCGTCGCGGCCGAGCGACGACAGGGCCGTCCCCATGTTGTTGAGATAGCTGGCCTCGTCGGGGTCGATGGCACAGGCCCGCGCGATCGAGATAAGACCTTCGTCGAGGTTTCCCTGCTGGCACAGGATAACGCCGGCCAGATTCAAGGCGCCGGCGTTTTCGGGTTCGGTTTCCAGGATTTCGAGACAGATCTGCCTGGCCGAATTGAGGTCGCCCCGCTCATGGATCTGTGTCGCCCGTTCGAGACGGCCGTCGGCGTTTTGCGGCCCTTCGCCGGTCACGGCGCGGTTTTGCTGTACGTGGTCATCGCCGGTCAATTAATAGGCCGGATGGACGGGATGGAAAACTGGTTTGAACAGATGACGGCGGGCCAGTTCGCCGTAGCCTGCGAAGACGAAACCGCCGTTCTCGGCAGCCAGCCGATCGCGGTTCTCCCGGTAGAAGGCGGGGATTTCATACCACGGCATGGCCGGGTCGCGGTGGTGAACAACATGCAGGTTGTTGAACAAAAAGAGGAACCCGAAAAAATTACCCGATTCGACGATGGCGGTGCGCGCCTGAGGATCGTCGGCACTGCGATGTTCGGCGAACGAGCGCAGCAACGTCAGCATCAGCCCCGGCCAGGCGAAACAGAGGACGTAGGTCCACCAGGCCAGACCGGCCGCCTCGACGGCCATGAATAGGGCGGCGAGCAGCGCCGCGTGAACGCCCCAGGTCCGAACCGCCTCCCCGTCCAGGCGCAGCAGTTTCGGCACTTCCGTCACGGCCAATCCGCCAACGGCCACCAGCGGACCCAGGATCATGCGCCCGGCCAGCGTTTGGTGGACCAGCAACAGGGCGCGGCCGAGAGAACCGATGCGCCGCCAGCGTTCGGGAGTCACATAGAAGGACTCCGGGTCGTCGATGGGGTCCGTCACGCGGACATCGCGGTGGTGGACTTTATGGAGCCTCTTGTAGAGCGGATAAGGATAAACCAGCCCCAACGGCGGGAAGGCGATCAAGTTCCGAAGCCATTGCGGCCAATTGTAAAGCGCGTGTATGGATTCGTGCTGCAACGAAGTGTGTAGCGCCGTCAGGTAAGCCGCCAATGGAAAGAAAAGGTAGGGAGGTAGCGCCTCATGGCCGAACACCAGCGCACCCCAGCCGGCATAGACCGCCATAGCCAAGACGGCTGTTGGCCCATGAAGGGAATTAAATTGTTCGCTTAGTCCCCGGCCAACGCCGATTGCTGATTGCCTTCCCATTCCATTACGCCGATCACAAAACCTGTAACTGAAAATCCAAAATCCCCCGTATCCCAATTACGGTTTCTTGTCATCAACTTTTTGTGAGCGGTGCCGGAGCCGGACTCGCTGAAATAAGCTGAGTCCGGCTCCGGGTCCCGAAAAAAACGCCGACCCTAAGAGGGTCGGCGAGTTCAACGGGGAGGTTGACCGGGGTGCTCTGGGGGAGGAGCAAGAGGAGAGGTTCACCCCCCGGTCAGTCGCCATAAGACCATCTGTGGGGAAAACCCTCAGTGACCAAGTCACCCAGTCGGAAAAATGCGAAAAACTTTTTTTTGGGGCCCAAATCACGGTCCGATCGGAGCGGTATCGTCAGTTCGGGGTGGCGCGCGGCACCAAGGGCACGAAGGCGACGGGCAGGATTTTCTCGGATTCGACCCGGCCACGTGCATCCTTGCGGAGCAGCACCAACATTTGCCGCGAATGGGGGCGGCCGATGGGAATGACCATGCGCCCGCCGGGTTTCAATTGCTCGACCAGGGTCTCCGGTATCCGTTCCGGCGCGGCGGTGACGATAACCGCATCGAACGGGGCCTCTCCCGGCCACCCACCATATCCGTCGCCGGTAAGCACTTCGACGTTCGAGAACCCGAGACGATCGAGACGCTTGCGGGCGCCATCGGCAAGAACCTCGACTGTTTCGAGGGAATAGACGCGGCCGGCCTCGGCGACCGTCGCCAGCACAGCCGCCTGATATCCACAACCGGTACCGATCTCAAGAATCGTCTCGGCGCCCTCAAGGTCGAGCAGATCGGTCATCAAGGCGACGATATAGGGTTGCGATATGGTTTGGCCGTGCCCGATACGCTGCGGTCGATTGACATAGGCGGCGACCTGATCCTCGGGGCGCACGAATTCGTGGCGAGGTACGGCCTCCATGGCGGCCATGACCCGCTCGGAAAATGCCTGCCGCCCGGTCCAGGACGCCGTATCGCGGGCATCGCTGGCGATTTCCTGCATCAGGCGCCGCCGCGCCTTCTCCAGGCGTTCATCGATCATGCCGATCCTCCGTCGCCATAAGAGTAGCTACGGAAAAACGCCCGGCGCAAGAGACTTGCGGAGGCCGTCCGCTTGCGCCATATGAGGCGCGGAAATTTTATTTTTTTGTTTCGGACACCGGGGACCTTTATCCATGACGAAGGAGACCTTCACCTTTCAGGCGGAAGTGAGCAAGCTGCTCGATATCGTCGCGCATTCGCTTTACAGCCATAAGGAAATCTTCTTGCGCGAGCTCATCTCCAATGCATCCGACGCCTGCGACAAGTTGCGCTACCGGGCCTTGACGGAGCCAGAGCTGATCGCCGGCGACGGCGCATTCGCGGTTTCACTGAACGTCGACAGCAAGGCCAAGACATTGACCGTATCGGACAACGGCATCGGCATGGGCCACGACGAACTGTCGGAGACGCTTGGCACCATCGCGCGCTCCGGCACGCAGGCCTTCATGAACCAATTGAGCCAGGCCAAGAAAGACGACGGCAAGAAGGGGAAGGACGGCAAGGGGCCGGAAGGCGTCGACCTGATCGGCCAGTTCGGCGTCGGTTTCTATTCCGCCTTCATGGTTGCCGATACCGTCACGGTCGTCACCCGCAAGGCCGGCGAAGAGAGCGCCTGGGTGTGGACATCGGACGGCAAGGGCCAGTTCACCATCGAGGAAGGTGAGCGTGCCTCTCGCGGCACAGACGTCATCTTGCACATGAAGAAGGAGGAAAAGGAATTCCTCGAGGCGATGCGCATCGAGACCATCGTCAAGACCTACTCCGATCACATCGGCATCCCGATCGTCTTGAAGCCGATCAAGAAGGACGACGAGGAGCGCACCCTGAACACGGCGTCGGCGCTGTGGACCCGGGATAAGAAGGACATCACCGAAGATCAGTACAAGGAGTTCTACCACCACGCGGCGCACGCCTTCGACGATCCGTGGCTGACGCTCCACAACCGGGGCGAGGGCGTCATGGCCTATACGAACCTGCTGTTCGTGCCCTCGACGCGGCCGTTCGATCTCTTCCATCCCGATCGCAAGACCCAGGTCAAGCTCTACGTGAAAAAGGTCTTCATCACGGACAACTGCGAGGAACTGCTGCCGGGTTATTTCCGCTTCGTCCGCGGCATCGTCGATTCGGAGGATCTGCCGCTCAACATCAGTCGTGAGATGCTCCAGAATAACCCGGCACTGGCCAAGATCCGCAAGGCCCTGGTCAAGCGCCTGATCGGCGAGTTGAAGAAGAAGGCCGAGAAGGTGCCGGAGGAGTACAAGGATTTCTGGGAGAACTTCGGCCCGGTGATCAAGGAAGGTCTCTACGAGGATTTCGAGAATCGCGACAAGCTGATCGAGATCGCGCGGTTTCGTTCGACCCACGGCGACGATCTGATCAGCCTCAAGGATTACGTCGAGCGCCTGCAACCGGGCCAGGACGCCATCTACTACATCACCGGCGAGGATGCCGAACAGGTGGCGCGCAGCCCGCAGCTGGAAGGCTTCCGGGCCAAGGGCGTCGAGGTCTTGCTGCTCACCGATCCCGTCGATGAATTCTGGTTGCCGTCGGTCGGTGAATTCGAGGGCAAACCCTTCAAATCGGCGACCCGCGGCGGGGTCGACCTGGACAAGATCGAGGCCAAGGAAGGTGACGACAAGGCAAAGAAGGACGAGCCGGCGAAATCCGACGTGTCGCCGCTGGTCGCCGCCCTCAAAGTGGCGCTCGGCGATACGGTCAAGGATGTCCGCGCCTCGGAACGGCTGACCGATAGCGCTGTCTGCCTGGTCGCCGAGGAAGGCGACATGGACATACACATGGAGCGCCTTTTGAAACAGCACAAGCAGCTCGACCATTCGACACCGAGGATCCTCGAGGTCAATCCGTCCCACGGCCTGATCAAGGCACTCAACACGGCGGCCCAGGAAGCGGACGGGCTCGATTCGACCGTCGAAGACGCGGCCTGGTTGCTGCTCGACCAAGCCAAGATCGTCGAGGGGGAACCGGTCTCCGATCCGGTCGCCTTCTCACGGCGCATGGCGGCGGTCATGGAGAAAGGCCTGTCCGTCTCCTGACCTTTCGACGCCGTTGGGTTTAATACGAAAAAGAAAAGCCGCGGATTTACCGCGGCGACCGCATCAGCGGTCCAAGTTAAGCCGTGCCGAGAGTGGGGCGCTCTCTTGAGGCCGGCTGACGGCCGTCAAACCTGTCGGGACATTACAGTGTTGCGGACCGTCTCGATTAATTGGGATAGCTCGGCATGGCTCACACCGTCACGAGCCATCATCAAGCCCAAGGTCTTCCCGGACATCAGGTCGCGTAGAGGCGGTTCGTTTCACAGGTCGTTTTTCGTCTTCACCTGGGCTTTCCCCAGGGTCCTTACGTTGCCCATGCTGTCACCTCCCTGGAGGCGAACGGGTTCCAGCGCCGTGGTTCGCTCGTTTACGACCGTATTTCCGATCGGTAACAGTTTTGCTTCGGTTTTGTGACAAATTCGTAACAGGCGGCTGGCGCCCGGGGGGACCTGTGCCTGCCGCGGACTGGCCGCGATCCTTCTCAATGGGAAGCGCGGCCCCATGTCGTCACTTTCTGCACTGTCAATTTTTGTCGAGGCCGACGACGGCAGCACCAACGATATGTCCCGACTGCGCCGACTGCAGGACGATGGCGCAGGCGTCGGCCATGGCATGTTCGACCGGGATATCGATGTTCATGGCCTCGCCGCGCCAGACGGCGATCGGGTTGATGTCGCGGACCACGTTGTAGTAGGCGAGCGTGCGGCCGCTGTTCTCGCCGCGCTCGATCGAGGTCTCGTGCTTGTGGTCGAAGAACACGGAGAGCACGCGCACCTCCTCGTGCATGGCGGTTTCCGGCAAGCCTAGGGACACCCGGCCCTTCGACTGTTTCAGGGCCACCGGCACCCTGGGCAGGCGGTTGGCCTTGGCCAGCACCTCCATGACCTCGGCGCGGTGCGAGCCGACCAGCTGGTAGGTCCCCTGCACCACCATCTGCGGCGTATAGACGTACTTGAGGTCGAAGCGCTTGGCGTATTCGCGCTGGCGCATGCCGTGTTCCGGCCGGGCGAAGGGGTCCTTCCAGCCGATGTAATCCCAGTAATCCACGTGCACGGAGAGCGCCAGCACGTCGTCGCGCTTGGCCAGTTCGCCCAGCATGGCATCGGCCGGCGGACAGGACGAGCAGCCCTGCGAGGTGAACAGCTCGATCACCGTCAAACGCTCGCCGGCCCAAGCCGGCAGCGCCGCCGTCACGGCCGCCAAGGCCAGCACGAACGCCAGCAGGGAATTTCGCAATGCCAACATAAACCGTGTGGATACAGGAAGCGGCCGTCGGCGGCCAATCACATGCGAGTGAGACCGCCAGCGCCGTTCCCTTTTCACGGGGAAGTGATCATCCGGCCCGGCAACGGCCGACCCACCAAGCAAGTCGCACCTGGTCATAGCCTTAGGCCGCATCGTTCATCATGCGCCGGAGCACGTAGTGGAGGATGCCGCCGTGCAGGTAGTAATCGACCTCGTCGAGCGTATCGATGCAACAGAGCAGCCTGTGTTCCGCCGTCGATCCGTCGGCCCGGGTGATGACCATGTTGACGTCCATACGCGGCGTGATTCCGCCGGCGAGGCCGGTCAGATCGACCGTCTCCGAACCATCGAGATTGAGCCCCTCGCGGGTGACGCCGTCGGGCAGCTGCAGCGGCAGGACGCCCATGCCGACCAGGTTGGAGCGGTGGATGCGCTCGAAGCTCTCGACGATGACCGCCTTGATGCCCAAGAGGCTGGTCCCCTTGGCCGCCCAGTCGCGCGACGACCCGGTGCCGTATTCCTTGCCGCCGAAGACGACCAGCGGCACGCCCTCGTCCCGGTAGCGCATGGCGATGTCGTAGATGCTGCCTTCGTCGCCTGACGGGAAATGCTTGGACAAACCGCCCTCGGTGCCGGGGACCATCAGGTTCTTGATGCGGATGTTGGCGAAGGTGCCGCGCATCATGACCTCGTGGTTGCCGCGCCGGGCCCCGTAGGAGTTGAAGTCCTCGGGCCGCACTTGGTAGCCGAGCAGGTATTCACCGCCGGGGCTATCCTTCTTGATGGCGCCGGCCGGGCTGATGTGGTCGGTGGTGATGGAATCGCCCAAAACCAACAAGGGTCTCGCGCCGGTGAAGTCCTCGGGCTCGTTGGGTTCGGGGCCCATGTCCTCGAAATAGGGTGGGTGCTTGACGTAGGTGGAGCCGTCCTGCCACTGGTAGATGCTGCCGCCCGACGTCGTAATGTCGCGCCACGCCTCCGGCCCTTCGTAGACATTGGCGTACCGTGCCTCGAACATGCTTCGGTCGACGCAGGCCGCGACCGTGTTGGCGATCTCCCGGTTCGTCGGCCAGATATCCTTGAGATAGACCGGCTCGCCCTCGGCGCCCTTGCCGAGCGGATCGGTGTAGAGGTCGCGGGTCATGGATCCGGCGATGGCGTAGGCGACGACCTGCGGCGGCGAGGCCAGGTAGTTGGCCTTCACATGGGGATTGATGCGACCCTCGAAGTTGCGGTTGCCGGACAGCACTGCCGCCGCGATCAGGTCGCCGTCTTCGATGGCGGCGACGATGGGGTCGGCCAAGGGGCCCGAGTTGCCGATACAGCTGGTGCAGCCGAAGGCGGCGATGTGGAAACCGAGGCCTTCCAGGTCGTCCAGCAGCTCGGCTTTTTTCAGGTAATCCTCGACCACCTGCGAGCCAGGCCCGAAGGAGGTCTTGACCCAGGGTTTGGTTTTCAGGCCTCTGGCCACCGCGTTCCTGGCCAGGAGCCCGGCCGCCACCAGCACGGACGGGTTCGAGGTATTGGTGCAGGACGTGATGGCGGCGATGGCCACGTCGCCGTCCTTGAACTGGTAGTCCGCACCCTCGACCGGTCGCGCCCGCGGCTCCGAGGCGCCGGCCATGGTCTGAAGCGTATCGGCGAAGCCTTGGGCAGCGGCCGACAGCGCGATACGGTCCTGCGGGCGTTTCGGCCCGGAGACGGCGGGCTCCACCGTCGAGATGTCGAGTTCGAGGGTATCCGTGAACGCGGGCTCCGCCGTCGCCGCGTCGCGCCACAGACCCTGCTCTTTCGCATAAGCCTCGACGAGTTGGATGGTGTCGCCGTCGCGGCCGGTCAGTTCCATGTACTTCAGGCACTCGGCGTCGACCGGGAAGAAGCCGCAGGTGGCGCCGTATTCGGGCGCCATGTTGGCGATGGTCGCCTTGTCGGCCAGCGCCAGCTCGTCCAGGGCGGACCCAAAGAACTCGACGAACTTGCCGACCACGCCCTTCTCGCGCAGCATCTCGACGACGCGCAAGACGAGATCGGTCGCCGTCGTCCCTTCTTTCAGATTGCCGGTCAGCTTGAAGCCAACGACTTCCGGGATGATCATGGACACGGGCTGGCCGAGCATGGCCGCTTCCGCCTCGATGCCGCCGACGCCCCAGCCGAGAACGGCCATGGCGTTGACCATGGTGGTGTGGCTGTCGGTGCCGACCAGGGTGTCGGGCATGACCACGGTGCGCCCGCCCTCGTCCTCGGTCCAGGCCACCTTGGCGAGGTACTCCAGGTTCACCTGGTGGCAGATGCCGGTGCCCGGCGGCACCACGGTGAAGTTGTCGAAGGCGGTCTGGCCCCACTTCAGGAACGTGTAGCGCTCGCCGTTGCGCTCGAACTCCTTCTCGATATTCTTGGCCATGGCGTCCGGCGTTCCGGCGAAATCGATCATCACCGAGTGGTCGATGACCAAGTTGCAGGTGGAGAGCGGATTGATCTTGGAAGGGTCGCCACCCATCTTGGCCATGGCGTCGCGCATGGCGGCCAGGTCGACGACGGCCGGCACGCCCGTGAAGTCCTGCATGAGGACGCGGGCCGGCCGGTAGGCGATCTCGTGGGTCGAGCGGCGCTCCTTGAGCCAGTCGGCGACGGCCTTGACGTCGGCCTCGGTAACACTGCGTCCGTCCTCGTAGCGGAGCAGGTTCTCGAGCAAGACCTTCAAGGTATTCGGCAGGCGCGAGACGTCGCCCAATCCGGCCTCCCCGGCCGCCTTCAAGCTGAAATAGTCGTATTCCTTGCCGTTAACCTCGAGCGTCCGACGCACGCCCAGCGAGTCGCGACCGGTAATTCCCACGGCTGATCTCCTCTCGGAATTTCCTTTTGCAGTGAACCGGCCCAGAGTCACCACAAACGGCCGGATTGATCCAGGGCCAAGGACGCTTGGGCGGCGGTCGTCATTTCCGCAGCCGAAAAGACGATTTTTGCTGCGTTTCCATAACGAATGTCCACTTTTTCGGGAAAATCCCGGTCGTCATTTGTCGGCATCCTGCTGAAACTCCAATCCGGTGAAACCCGTTCCAATACACACCGAAACACGCCGTCGCTCCCTGCTTTCGTTCCGCTGCCGGTCATCGTCCTCGCGATCATCGAATATCGGAATTTATACTATGATTAGGTATTGATTGTTAAGTCAAAAAGGCCTTCCCTTGCGGCCCGAGATTGCGGTCACTGTCTGTTCCGGCGCCATGAATCGATGGGAATCGGTGGTGCGGACGTCTTCGGCAGTTCCTCCCCCCGTCGGCAATACGGGGCTTTCTTGGTCGAGGGCCGCTCAATCCGATATGCGGACCTAGGACGTCATCCGTTTCTTCGTCTGGGTTTGACCCGAACGGACTTTGGACAAGCCGCGCTTAGTGGATGAGCACCTGTAAACACGCTGGCGGTCGTCTTTACTGAGGCCAGAGCGCAGTTTGAGGATGGAACTGCGACCAGGCAAACCAGAATGCCTGATGGCTACCAAGATCAGCACCATTTGCACCTACAGCTTTTATGCCACCGGCCTCAAGTTGCAGACGAACATTTTCAAAAGCAATCTCATCGCCTTTTTTCAATGCCACGAATGCCTTGCTTCGCTGAAATGCCACCGGTTTACCAGACGCCGTTATGACGCCAATGATATCTTCGTGAACCGGCAAACGTGGATCGACATCACCGACCGGAAATATCGGACCATTGGCATCCCGGCCATTGCGAAAATCAAAATCGCGACCAAGTGCGAGCGCCTCGACCAGCACGGTTGTTTCAGGGTGTTCTTTCTTCCAGCTACCCCAGTCGGTGGTAACGACACTGGCTTGCTTCAGTTGCAAATTTTTCTCCGCAAGTGGCCCCGTCACCGCGTTGCCCAAAAACGTATCGAACACCGAATATGTATTGACGTCGTACATCACCTTATTGGACCGGATTAAAAGTCCTGACGTGCGCAGTATGGGCCGGTCAATTCCGTCAGGCAGTTGGTCGGTGAAATAGGCCTGCGCCGCACCGCACAAAGTACAATATGGAATTCCGAGATGCCTTCCGCCGAGTGTATCGTTGACCATCTCGCGTACTTCCATGATGCGTCGCGGATAGGCTCGGTACTCACCGTTTAACCCGATACCAAAAACGATATCGTCGTCTTTAAGCCACGTGGCATCTTTTGCCGTACTCACTTTGGGGTTGTCGGCTGCAGGAATGCAGTTGCACAGATTATCTGTCCTATCGTACTTGCGGTCATCAATCAGCACGCCACCCCATGAAACGTGTCTCCAGTCGATATCGCCTTCAACGAAGATCTTTTCCCAGCCAGGCACAAAACTCGTAAATATGGCTCGCTTTACCCGCAAATAATCAGGGGGTGCTGGAATATCCCATGCAATGAGATGATCCGTTACCACGCCCCAATGGTTTCCAATTGGCGACTGAATACCCAGCAACTTGGAGGCAGCATTGGTAAGTTCTGCGTTCAACTGGGGACCGGATACGAACCGCATCAAATCGGCGATGAGCCAGACCATCCGTGGATCTTTTGACTCGACGATTTCGTTCAGGGCCGTCGTCTGAACTTTCGCCAGGTTTGGGGCGATGCAGGAAATTGATATTGAAACTGGTCGTCACCGCGAGCTTGACCTCGCCGACGGCACTCAGCACGACGGCATACATGTTGGCGTCGGCGAGCATCATCATGGTCGGCCCCGACACGGTACCGCCCGGCCGGAGCATGTCCTTCCTATAGGGTAACCGCATGACCGCCGTACCCTTTCCAATCTCATCGAGGACGAGGCCCGAGTCCAATGCCCAGGGCATTTCTGTTTCCAGAAGCCGCTCGAATTCGGTGATCGTGATTTTCGGCATTGGTCCCTCCAATTTCGCCATTGCCGTATTTACGTTTACGTTAACGTAAAGCCATTGGCAACGCCGGTGATTGTCGGCGTCGAACGTTTCGATACGGCTCGCGAAGCCAGCACTGATGGTTCTACCGACCTGATCATCCTTGACCTCAACCTGCCGGGCTATAACACCAAGAAGGACCTGGAGGCGTTCGTCACAGGTGCCGCGCCCGACGACCGAGTGCATTTGCAGATCATGGCCGAGAAGCTGCGAAAATCGGCGGGCCGTTGGTAGACCCAATCCGATGCCAGCGCTCCGGTCTCCGCCTCCCTCTTCAAGCTGGTAAAACTCCTCGAAGATCCGCTCCCGCATGCCTTCGGGTATACCCGGCCCGGTATCGTGGATTTCCAGGCGCAATGCGCCGGCCCGGCACCGCGCACCAAACAGGACGCCGCCCGCAGGCGTGTGCCGGACCGCATTCGAGAGTACGTTCCGCACGATCCTGTTGAATAACACTGGATCGGTCCTGACCCGGACGTGAACGGCGACAAAACGAAAGCGCAACCCCTTTCCTTCCGCCTGGGTCCGGAACTCGGCAACGAGGGGTTCGAGAAGTGTATCCAATGAGATGGTCACGACCTGAGGAACCACGTCACCGACCTCGAGGCGCGACAGATCGATCAACTGGCCAAGCATGGAACGCATCGATTCCTTAGCAGCCCGCAAGTCGCGGACAATGGCCTTGGCCCGCGGGCTGATGTCCTCGCGGCCAAGCATTCCAGCGAAAAGCGAAATCGCCTCGAGCGGCTGCTGTAGGTCGTGACCGGCGGCAGCGAGAAACTTCGATTTGCCGAGGTTCGCCTGTTCCGCCGAGAGGCGGGCCGCTTCAAGGTCGCGGGTTCGCTCATCGACCCGCTTCTCCAACATTAGCGCGGATTCGATTTAATCCTGGTCGTATCCTGCGGCAGCGAAGAAGTTCTCGCATTCGGTGGGCGTGACTTTCTCGATCCCTTCGGCGATGGC
>Ga0209789_10000217_pt1 | contig 12143 bp, 8 predicted proteins | sample WorMetGr2BELIZE2_FD_187418 | JGI IMG/M metagenome (GOLD analysis project Ga0209789, IMG submission 187418) | Marine gutless worms symbiont microbial communities from Max Planck institute for Marine Microbiology, Germany - Inanidrilus... ...
CCCCAATGCGTCACAGACAAACAGACAAACAAACAAACCCCGATCCATCACAATACCCTAGTACCCCAACATCTCATCACACGACACACTTTTTATCCCCATCCCGTCACACCGCCGTTATCTAGACCACACATCCAGCAAGAAGGGTCACTAGGTCGCACATTCCAGACTGGTGTACTAGTGTCCATGCAGCCGCGCAGAAAGCAGACCAGAGCAGTGAATCATGCATTCCAGACTAGTGCCGGGCACAAGGTACCACCAAGCATTGTTGTTGTTGTTACTGAGGCCCGAGCAAGTCCGAATATGTAGATGAACAAACAGAACATTGGACTGGACTAAAGTATATCGAGTTCTATATAAGACGACCGCTATTTCATTGTACACATTCGAGAAGTAACAGTCAGTATGAAGACGTTTGCTCTTAGCGATGATAGAATTGTGGTCGTGAAGAAGGGGCACGGAAGTCAGTATGTTATTATGAAGCAGAAAGATTCCGATGTCAAATGCGTCGAGTTTACGGCGAATAGGTAACTACACACGTTGGTTGTAATGCTTTCGCGTGTATTTGATTTAACATATGCGATCTAAACAGTAACCGTGTAACTATGCACAGTCTGTGTTAGTTTCTGCAGTATACATTATTGCTTTCGCATGTATTTCGCGCGACATACGTGGTCTAAACAGTGTCGTGTCGATGTAGGTGGGCACAGTTTCGAAAAGCTGTAGAAGATATTGAAACGAATCTGAAAAGTTTACGTGCGGGCGAGAATGTCAGTTTCAAGCACTCGATTGGCGGAGGCTACTATATCTCCATCACAAGCGGTTTCTACTGCATCGATTTCCGGAAATTCTTCTTGCCATACGGAGAGACCGAGATAAAGCCCACGCGTCAAGGCCTAGCGCTGAGACTTCGCGAATGGGACGAAATGAAGAGAATAATGGATGCGATCAACACTCGTTACCCATCGCTGGGCACGGCGCTACCGTGCTACATGGGTGACGATCATCTGAACCAGATCGGGGCCTTAGAGTGCCTCGACTGCAACCCATTCTGCACATTCGAATACTGAACTGTAGAATACTGAACTATCGAAGGACATTGCGATGAACGTTTATGCGCACATTATATGTTTGTGACAGTGGACATCATGTGTATCGTGTGTGCGTGCGTGTCGGTGTGCGTGTGTGTGTGTGTGTGTGTGTGTTTCTTGAAGAAAAGTTTACTTTTCACACAAACTGTGTTTTTATTTCTGACTACATACATATGCATGTACCAACATATCATTAAGTCCGGTATCACTAGTCAATTTACGCACAATCTTACGCATATCAATACCATTACTGCGAGCAATACAGAAATAGATACAATAATGTCCACAGAATTTGCTAACTACACTCTGTAATTGTCTATCGTTAAAGTTCCACGACAAACAATGACGATTCATATAACGTTCAAAATCGCCATTAGGTCGACGTCCAAACGAATCGAAGAAGTCGCCGCGTCCTTCACTATCGACGTAGATGGCGATCCAATGACGACCTGGTCTATCAGAGGGATCCGTATTGCAGACCAATAGGCGAGGATCTTCGGGTAGATTGTCGACGCTAAACACTCCATCAAACTCGCTCAGGCGACGCCGCAGAAAGCGTTCGATTTCATCCGAATTCATACTCCGAAATCGAAGACAATGTTTCTATCCCGATCCACTTCGATGATGTTTTCAAATTCGGCATAGGCGATAACGCTGACGGTAGCAGGCAGCGCCACCGCAAATTTCAATGCTAGACGCACATTACCCTGACGCATGAGATTGAAGTGATCATCCTCACCCAAATCGGCACTTAGATCGAAAGCATAGAGTGCGTATCCACTACCGTAATCTTCGCGAGTTATAAACAGTCCTTCGTCTTTGCTCAGCTTGCCGGTTCCAGCGAAGAGGGTATCGTATGCTCTTATATACTGTCCGTGTTCATAATCCGGTTGTATGGGTCTGATGACATGCTGCTGTTGACCATCCAAGTAGAGTGCAATCTCTGTCAGGTTGAAATGCTGGAAATTGAATGGATTACTTTCCGTGTGACCGTTGAATGATCGATTACTTACGAGTCCAATCACGACGCGCGTAGGTAGTTGACCGGAGAAGAGTTTTTCGTGACTCACATCCAGATAATTCTGTGGAATCGCAAAGGATTTGCACATCACGCGCCTTATGGGATATTTTGCAGTACCACGTTCCAGGGTCTTGGCGTGAGCAAGAAAAACCGATGGCATTAGTTTAACTTTTCGTACGAAAAGAGACGCGTGAGTTACTACTGCTTTGCCGACTCCCATCACACAGAAAGCATTCTTGCTGCGAATAAGCTTTATTCTTACACCAACTTCATTGAGCATGTAACGATCCTGAAAGAAAATGTCTGCATGAAGACGACCCATCATGTCGAACTCGCGACTCTCTCTGATAATCGACCGACGTTTAACCAACCCATCGTTTCGAAGAGCGGGGTTGTCTCCGAAATTAATAGAATCCATTGCACCAGCCTGATCTTTATAGAATAGTGCGGAGGTCAACTGAGATTTCTTGGCATCTTCACCGTAGCTCAGCAGCGTTTCCAACATGGCTCGATAGGGATACGTGTTGGTCGATGCCGTTATCAGAGTACCGTTCAGTGAAATGTCCACTTGGGAAAACAAACTGTGCAGAAACAGATTTACCGGACCGACTGCGGCGTCAGCAGCCAGGTTGTTGTCGGTCATCGTGACCAGCTTGGCTTTTACATACAGCAACGTATTTGCAAAATCTATGTAATCTTCTCCGCTGCCATTGACGTCGAACTCTATCGGCGAACCCTCGAGCACACTTGTGATTGGATGATATTCTATCCAACTACCCTGTTCGATACTAGTCTGAGTAGGCGGCACCGAAAACAGATCCAGCTCCGACTTTGTGCATTCGCAAGACTGCTCGTGAACGAAGGCCATTACGCGAAAATGTCACGTCGATGTCCTCGTCGAGCTCTGCTCGACTTCGTGCCTCTTCGTCTCTTTACAGGTGGAGACTGAAACGCAATGTCATCGATGCCCCTCTTTATACCCGCAGGGACGCGATTCTTCACGGAATCCGTAAATTTGCGTCCCTGTATAACGTCGTCTGCCACTTCTATACCTGTCCTTGCGGCATTTTCCAGCATGCTCTTTGCGTTGGTTTTCAAGAATGGAAGCACGAGTCGTCTCACAAAACCGCCCAATATACTCCCGAGACCGTGTCCGCGTTGAAATCTCCTGCCAACAAACACCGGTATCTCGCCTCCGTTCTGACGAGAATAATATTCTTTGTATAGGTCCCGACTGGCGTCGCAGCAATATCGTTTGTGCTTCATGTTGAAGATACAAATGTCAAATGACACATAACGTCACATTGCGAAATATTTATAGGCGGCGAGACGAAATTCCATAACTACAAACGACTTTCCACTCAGAAACGGAACGGGTATTCCCGTATCGGTCATCAGGTTGATTTCGACGGTGTCGAAACATTTCTTCTGCAACGGGATATACAAAGGTGGATTGAACGTGCGGTGTACAACGTTGCGAGCGTCAGACGTTCGGTCTACGATGCGAAGAAGTGGAGCTTTAGTGTCTCCGACTAGAACGTGTTCGCCCAAATCGCAGTAAACGTAAACCGAGTGAATGTTTCCCGTCAGATTAGGAGGAAATTTGGAAACCTTCGGCTTCTGATGACTTAGCGAATAACGTACATCGAAGTGATAGCCCAGCAGACGAGCTAGGTTTGCATTAAACTCGACATGCATGTGCTGATGAAGACTATCCTCACATGTCATACGAACTCTTTTATTGCCGGTATCGAACGAAAACTCTACGAGCAGCGGTTCGTGACTCTGTAGCGGAACTTGTGCTCGTTGGCTGCGATGCAAGTCTTCCACCAGGTCTCGCATTCGTCTGTAGTGACCCGGCGTCACATTTATTCTGCGTATATGGACACCGGCGATGTATAGGTCATAGTAACACTGACCCTCGATCACATTGTGTACGTGCGAAGGAATGGATATCTCGGTAAGACCGATTTCCCATTCACCATCCAGCTCGATCACACTGTTCAGCTTGGTCGTGTATTGCGCCACGGTGTTCTCGGGGTAATAGTCCATCGAGCTGTTGGATGGCAGGGTCAGATAAAACCTGCTCATCGTGCGACTAGATTATCGACCCACGAGTCGAATTTACTCGGATAGCCTTTCCATGCAACCAGGTACTGTATCTTTCCGTTGCGTTTTCTCGTCTTTATTATGCGATCAATGTCGAAGCGTTCGTCATCGGACTTTAGCACTTTCTGAATTTCCGCCTCGTAAAATCGGCCTTTTATAGCTTCGCCAACGAGATCGCGAAGTTCGTACGTGACCGGCATCGTTGGCAGACGCACCGCAATTTCGAAAATTTCCTCAGACCACTGGCCGAGATATCCTTTTCGAAACGGTTGTCGCTGCATAGCGATGCGCACGCGATCGCCGACGTCGTACTTCCACTTAAACGACTTCGGTTTTGTTGGATAGAGACGAGCTCGAACGACGTCTTCATTCGTTTTGTTCACCTCCGACGGCGCCATTCCGATCGATCTATGATGCGTGTTATTGTACGAATGCAACAGATCGTCCAGTGCATCGACATATCGACGCGTATTCCGGTGCGTAAAGTAGCGAAACATCTTGTCCTTCAGAGTCCGATTGAAGCGTTCGACGACGGCAGCTTTCAAATCTTCGTTTTCGCTCGTGAAAAAGTGTATGCCGTGGCGACGCAGCATGGACTGAAAAGACGTATTCAGAAACTCGGTACCTTTGTCGCTCTGCACCATGGTGCACTTTTGATCGGCGAGAATCTTTTCGAAAGCTTCGACGACGTCTCGAGCAGACTTTGTTCGTATCGGCACGGCCCACGCGCGTTTGGTGAACACATCGATGCAGGTCAGTAAGTACCTCCTGCCGTTATTAAACGACGCCAGATTCGACAAGTCCACGAGGTCGATCTGAAACAGGTCGGCAATACCTTTCGAGTACGTCTTGCGACGAGGAAAACGAATCCTTCTGGGTTTGTGTAATGTGTACGCGTCTCGAGAGGCGAGAAATTTCTTCGATTCGCGCACCGATTGTTTGCCATAACGTCGAAGGTTGCGGACGCCACCGAAACTGCCCGGCGAACGCAACGTGCTCCATCTCAATAGGGGGTCCAGGGTCGACGTTGTCGTCTGTGTCGTCGTCCTCGCACGGGTGGTGGTGCGGGTGATGTGTACGTGCCGAGGATGGGTTGTACTTCGGACTCTGCCGGCACCTCCTTGCGCACGTTCAGATACCTGTGCAGGGCGGCGACGTATTCTCTCACTTTGCGATCGTCGGCTATGGACTGATCGCGAAGCGTGTCGCTCAACTGCAGACTGTGATCGGTCTTCGCAACCTTGTCGGCTGGTCTCTGCAGACGTTTATATTCCCTATCGAATTCGTCGACCAGAACCAGTTTCTTGGCAGCTTGCATTATTTTGGAATAAGCAGACTGGCGAGTACGCCGAGTACCGGAGGCAGTAGAGCGCTGAGAAAGCCGCCCTTCTGCAAGATGCGACGTTTGTTTCGCAACGCGGTCTTCTTGATGGAGAGTGCTCTCAAGTCCTTTCGGCTGCGACGGAGTTTCGTCTTCTGACGATCAGTCAGCGGTACGTTACCTTTTAGTACGTTCTTTGCGCATTCGCTAATGCAATCTAAAAATCCCCTATCGCATTTGCGAACAAAGTCGCGCTTCGCTTTGTCGCCGAGTTTATTTATACGTCTCAACACAGGCAGATACTTTCTGACGCGCTTGCTCATTTGGCAACATACACGTAATGAGTGTCGCCGGGAAATATGTTCGTTCGCAGGCGTAGATCGTCGTCCTGATCCGGTCTAAGGTCGACGAGCAAATAACTGTACGGCTCTCGCGTCGCATCCTTATATGCTTCGACGGCAAACTGCGATTGTTTCGGATACATCTGTCTCGCCAGATTCGCAAACTGACTTGCATCTCGCGGATTTTTAAACAGCACCATGTAGTGCGCATTTAGACTGATGGTTCGTGCGAATTTGTTTTTCGGAAACAGGTTCTGTGCCAGATACATAATGCTCACGTTTCTGTGATGCGAGCCTTTGGTAAACAAATTCACAACCGTCTCGTTAGTTTCCTGCATCAAGTCGTCTATAATCAAGAGAATCGGTTGGCTACCGTCAAAGTCGTTCCAATCCGGAAGCCCCTGGTGAAAGACGACTCGAGGATATCTGGCAAACACTTGCTGGTACTCTCCGTAACAGTACACTATCTTGCTCGGCGGTGGATCTATCATTTTCGACACGTGGTCGATGAGCCTAAATACGAACACGGTCTTGCCGCACGACGTCGGTCCGGCGACGATGGCCGTAAACGGATGTTTAAACGTCAGCATCTCGTATGACAGTCATTCGCGTCGTTATTCGGCTTATTTATACCATTTCCTCCTCCTCCCTCTCCTCCTCCCCCATAGGTCGAGGCAGGGGAGGGGAGGGGTGAGGGGCGCGCGCAACTCCCCCTGGCGCGCGCGCAGCGCGCGCATTTCGCTTTCGAAGAATGAGAGCTGTGAGAGTGGAAATAGCGCTCACCATGACCATCGCCGCTATCCACAGCGGATCGTGTTCGTTCGCAAGCCTACAGTCAGAAACGACCGGTGTTGCCGTACCATTTTCCATCGCCGCGTTTGACGCGTGTGCGTGTGTGCGTGCTATTTATATAGATTCACAACACGGATATTTCGATGTATAACTCATGATATTTGCACGACAGCGATATACTATTTACACCGTCATTATTATCATCATCATCATCATTACCATCACCATATGACAGCAGCAACAACAGTGTACCAGTATTTACAACTATTTACAGCGGGATTCGAAAGTTACAATGTCCATCTACTTGCAAATTCTATAGTGGCCATGGGCCAACGTGTTCACGCCATTCTGTAATATGTAGCGTTTATCATCGAACGCATCCAAACATAGTTTGGTCATTTCTACAGTCTCTAGTACATGATTGGTGGAGCGGAAATTTCGAAACGTTGCTGTCGTGTGTGTCTGCTGTCGCTGCAGAACGGCTACAAAGTCACTGTGACGAACGTTTTTCTTTACAAATCGCTTTTTTATGCCCTTCACTTTGATGTGGCTTTTTTTCGGGCAAACATCTAAGCTGTACATCTTGGCTTTTAGACCAACAAATTCAACAGGCTGCAGGGATCCTGTTTCACTTTTGAACTTCCCCAACACCCGGTGGTTTTTGCTGGAGAATAATTCGTGATCTCGCTCAAAATTGCTGGTGTCAAAATAATCCAACTCCGCCTGCATCGCCTGCATGTCGGCGTACCAATCGTCAGTTTGGATGGTCATGCACAACGAATCCGTGTCTGTGAATAACAGCGAGCATTTGTCCCCATATTTCCGCTTCATGACATCATAGTAGAATTCGTACATAATTAGTTTGGACAATTCCAGTATTGCAAACCCCACTGCTATGGGCTTGTTCAGCATGATTTTAACACGTGCAGCTTTAACCATGACCAAATCTTGATTTATGATCTCGCTTTGGCGAAATGATGGCTTACTGACAGCCTTTGTCAATTTATCCGGGTCGGCAATCAGCCTCACGTTGACCCTATTACGGACATTCTCCATGGTTTTCCCAAACGTAGCATTGGCTTGCAATTTGGCCAGGTCTGCCTCAAAATCAGATCTCGCCATCATTCTCTGTCTCGTGCAGACATCAATCCACGGTTTGAGCCACCTTCTTTGAAAAAACGATACAATTCTATGAATTTTAGTGACAACCAAGTTATGCTTGACATAGAATTGTAGATTTCGATAATGGACGACATACTTGGTCTTATTCATGAGATTCGGTATGAGTTTTTCGGTAGGCACCCACGAACGGGCGTCATCCAATAGCTGCAGAGCATATGGACTTAGCATGTCCTTCGTTACCAACATATGCTCCGGAGCCAGTGGATAATCCGAATGTGTATCATGTAAGTGTGACGGATACGCCAGATCGCACTCGAGAATGTACCCTAATTGGGAGTCGGGAGTTACACTCATGAGATCAAATGCCGCAACCTCATCCGCGGTCAAATATTTGAATCCGCCAACCGGTAACATTTCACTTTGTGCTGCTCCATATAAATTATTGGCATCTAAGTAAGTAATATACTGCGTGGGCTGCGCCTGGTCATACCCTGCTACATGCGGATTGTTGGCCTTCGCGTGTCTGTTTGATATTGTTGCAATGCCACCCCTCATACCACTCTCTATCATCAGGTACATGTTGGCATCTGTAATAAGCCTTAATTCTGTACCAGTGTGTTTCAGTGCCATGGCCCATGCGAGGGATGGTAGGGTCAGGAAATGCAGAGGGTCCAATTGATGACCTTCCATTATGGAATTTCGAAAATTTTCGAATATATCTGCGAGCAGCAGCGTATCCAAGAGCAGATAGTGGTCATGGTACTCCTTCAAAGTATGCATTTTGAAATGAGACCACGTCTCCTGGGCGCGCTCATAGTCTTTCGGATCCAGTGCTTGGTCGTTTAGCGAATCGTAAAAGGCATCGATGGGTGGGAGTTTGGTTTCTTTGAATTTTTCTGGCGACGTCATGTATGAATATGGGTAAATACCCTTCGCAAACACCAGATCATGATCCTCTAAATATTTCTTTGTGTTCACAAAATTTTCCCGCCCACTTTTCAACAAGCCGGAAACTAGATTATCCAATGAGGCGGACAAAAATTGATACGAATCCAAAAACCGCACATAACCGATTTCAAACATCACGTACTTCTCAGAATTGAGCGGTATCACATTGACATCGCCATAGGTTGCTTTGTTGGCCGCATTTCTGCGTTCCACATACTTTTTGTCAAAATGTTTGATTATAAAGTGTCCATCATATCTTGTCAAATTATGGAACACAACTGGAAGGAAAAATTTGTCTGCATCGTCCTGTTCGCTTCCGCTTTGATCGCAGTCCGGTAAATCAAAACCGGCATCTGCCAACTCTTGTATGTCCCCATACCATTCCTCCCACTCATTGGTTCCAATTTCCGGATGCTTGGACGCACGTACGCATTGACGTTTATTTTGCTTCAGCTGTAGGTTACAGCGAACACATGCAGCAAATAAATAATTTCCAGTAACGTGGCAGTGGTGATGAACTTTGTTTTTGTCACCAGAAAATGGCGCGTTACAATTACCACAATGCGTGGCTTCGTCGTAATCTGCAATCTGTTGTGGTGTCAGGGGTAGCATGGGTACTTCAACACCTAGAATATTGGATATTTCCCGCGCCTCTTTCATGACATGTTCGTAAAAGACACTCATTACATCGTCTCCGCTATAGACGATCGGGGCAGTTTTGTATTCGTCGATGTGTGTTACCCGGTGACACGCAAAGCCCGATATTTGATGCTCATTTACAACATGCGAGGGTGATTGAAATTCACTTTCACTCGGTGTGGTCAAAAAAGATTCGAAGTCTGCCACTAAGTAAAATGGCAGTTTGTACTGTTTCCGGTGTGCCCGAAATTTCAATGTGCATTCTTTTTCCTTATTGGCATTTGGATATTTGATCATCTGTGCCGGCTGTTTGAGGCAATATGGACGATGATTGTCATATGATTGCTGGGTGTCGAAGGGATGGAGGCAGCTGTTGCAGACATGTGTAGCATGCTGATGGTTGGTTCGATGTGATACCAAACGCGACATGTTTGTTATACATACATAATGATGTTTACCATTCTCACCTTCCAGCAGAAGCAGGTTAACATGTTTTTCTCGCTGCCCTTCCGGGGATCGGTATTCCACACAAAAGCCCTTAGTCTCGGTATCGTAGAAAAATACATTTACACTGAGAAATGGATTTTGACGTTCAATTTGAGGTATTTGCCTCGTTTGGACTGGGAAATTTATTCCGGTCATGTTCAACAATTTTTCGTATTTCCTGTACGTATATACATTGTTTCGGTTGGTTTTGCTCGGATATAGCGCAGCCAATATAGACCACAGGCAACACTTATTATCGTTTGCGTTGTTCACGTTGATGGTACAATGCTTTTTCGCAATGCTTGGTGGGGTGGGGATGTAAGTGCTCCCATGCAATGGACGAAATTTGGTAATGGTGATGGCAAATTTCATTATCCGCTGCACCCGATAACCACTTCCACGACTGTTGAAGTGTTCAATCTGGTTATTAATATTAGCAATGGCCGCATTTATATCGATTTCGGGGCTGGAACTGTTGACTTCTTCGGGTCGGGTGCTGAAATAACCCATGGCCGTCTGCATGCGGGTTTGGTTGTCCACTTGACGGCTAAACAGTATATCGATTCTGAGTTGCACGCGAACCGATCGCAGTTGCGCTCGAGCGTGTTCAATGGTTTCTTGAATCTGCTCGGCGTTTGCGTTGAAGAACCCCTCAACAGTTATGTCATTCTCGTGCGTTGGTAGCGTAGTCTCGCTAATGATATTGCCCAATGCGGTAGTGGTGCGTTTATCGCCTTTATTTTTGCAAGCTTGACATATTTTGTTGTCAGTGGCGTGACCATTGCATGGTGGTGATAATGACGATGACGATGACGACGAATCGAAACAGTGTGCTGGCAGGTGTCGTTTGCATCGACGGCAGGTTGTCAACGTCTGGCAGCGGCTGCACAGCTGCGTAGACGACGGCACTCCGCAGTTGCTGCAGGCTTGACCGTCTGTCTTCACAAAACATTTTAGTTATATATATTTAACAACTTCAAATAGCTCAGCTAACGCAGAGGGACCGCGCGACGCACTGTCAGTCGACATCTTGTAAACGGGTAAAAACAGCAAAGTGGCCTTCAAAACCATTCAAGGTCACTGGTAGTGATGCCATTCGATAGGCTGCATATGATTGCCTATTAGTCTTACGTTGTCAGTATATGTCTATCTTGCGCCGTTTCCGAGATAATATCACTTATTCCCCCTTGGCTAGCAGTTCATACATCCTACCAGCTTGCAAAATTTGAAGACTCAAACTTCAGCCATTTCGGATACATGAAGGAAGATGGGAAACCTAAAAATTAAAGGTGTTTGAGGTGCCTGGGGTTACCCGAGGTCATCGACAATGTCACCAGCCCATAGAACCCATACGACTTCCTGTTCGTCTTTATGAGAAACGTCAAACTATGCATCTATCTTGCGCCAATTTTCGAGCTATAGCGAGTTATTTGTCGAAACTCGCCGACTTTACCCTATGTCACCTATTTGGCGTTCCTTTTAGGCGAGACTCTGGCCGAATTTCGCGGAGATCTTTAGCGTCAGAAAACAGACTCCCTGTTCTATCGTGCGGCGTTGTTTGTGTATTTCTACGTTTAACCGCTTTAGTCCAACTGCGACTTGTGACAGAGAGAGACAGGCACAGACACAGGGCCATAGCATATATTACGCTAGCATAGCGTCGCGCGGTAAAAAAAACTATCGACTTATGTAGTGCTTGGCATAACTAACCCCGCCCTACCCTCAACAATGTTGAGATATCGTAAGTAAGTAAGTAAGTAAGTAAGGAAGTTTATTAAACGCTCTTGTAGTTGTGCAGCCGAATAGACTAATACACCAATGCGTGAATAATGTAAATGCAATGATAACTACGCATAGAGCGAGTACAAGCATGTACTCGCTAACATTTTGCGTTCGCTTGTTTGTTGCCAGAACGCCCCCAGTGGAAGCCCGCATTCCAGACTGCCGCAGTAATGTTGAGAACGCCCCCCCCACCTCGGCAGCCGGTCGCCGGTGGGCCGGCCGCGCCCTCTTCCCATATGCGGCGCATGGTTTTTTTTTGGGGGGGGGGACGGGGCGCCTCCCGTCGCCCACCGCTCACCGGCCGGCGCGTACCGGCGACGCGCGCAGACTCCGCCCAGCCGGCCGTTCGCACTATGTCGTCATATCGCGGGATGGACGCAAGCTTGTAACCAGGGATTCGCATTATGTTGCCATAGCAACGCAACCCGTGCCCAATTGCAAATCCACCCAATAGTGCACAACTAGGGGGGCAGCCTCTACCATGCCCCCCC
>Ga0209789_10000247_pt1 | contig 11045 bp, 10 predicted proteins | sample WorMetGr2BELIZE2_FD_187418 | JGI IMG/M metagenome (GOLD analysis project Ga0209789, IMG submission 187418) | Marine gutless worms symbiont microbial communities from Max Planck institute for Marine Microbiology, Germany - Inanidrilus... ...
TCCCGGTGCGTGCTGGCTTCGGCTCATCTGGCAGCTTGGCCACCTGCGAGTAGCGTTTCGAGGCCGTTCTCGGTTCAACCTGTGACGGCTTACAGCTCCTCAGCTCGAGGCAGTAGCTTCAGTTTCATCTGCTCCAGGATGGTCTTGATCAGCTCGCGCTGGTGTCGGAGCTCTTCCTCCACGCGCACCATCCACTCCCGCAGCTCGACCTCATAGACCGCCGGCGGTTTGCCCAGCGACTGCTCGGCGAGCCACTCCCCGAGGTGTTCCTTGATGAACCGGATCTCTTCAGCAGCGAGATTCATGGTGTTGTCGGCAGCTGCAGTTGACATACGATCCATCCTCTCCGATCTTTCGGCTCAAGGCAATAGCTTCAGTGCCGCCACGACGAGACCGCCTACGGTCAGGGTGATAGTAAATGACCAGAACATGAAGTGGTCGATACGCCTTGTCAGCTCCTCGAAATGTTTGTCGACGGCCTCGAATCGCTTGTCGACGGCATCAAAGCGCTTATCCATCTGCTCTAGGATGGTCTTGATCAGCTCGCGCTGGTGCCTGAGTTCTTCCTCGACCCGCACCATCCGCTCCCGCAGCTCGATCTCATAGACCGCCGGCGGTTTGCCCAGCGACTGCTCGGCGAGCCACTCCCCGAGGTGTTCCTTAATGAACCGGATGTCTTCAGCAGCGAGATTCATGGTGTAGCAGATGCAATGAAAACACGATCGAAGTATACCCTTCCCTCCCTCCTCGATAACGAAAAAAGCTGTGGAAGTCTATGCAATCTTCGGATTCAAGCGGTTTTTGTCGGGTTACCTGTCTGCCACCGGTTGGCAGTCGGCGACTGGTAACTCGTATGGCAACCTGTTAACTGACAAAGTAATTTACACGCACTCGCCCTGCAGGAGATTCCATCCCCTTCGCTCGCATGGAGACAAGTTGTAGTATGGACAAACGAAAGGTCCCCGTCAGCAGGGGCGAAGTTTACTCACGAACACGACAAGAGGAGCATTCCCGATGCGTCTTTTCGACGCCGTACCCCAGATCCTACAGGATATTAAGGAAGAGTCTGAAATCATCTCCGCCAAGGAGCGCCCGGCATTTAAAGTATCCATTGCCCGCCACCCCACCATGGGAAAGGTGGTGATCATCGAAGGGAAGCGCGGAGACGGCATCATCGTCAAGCGGAAGGAGTAGCCGGCCGGTCGACACGGCGACCGGTGCCGAGCGCTTGGTGGTGGGATTCGCCTGTCTATGTTCCTGCCCCAAGACGGCATCCCAGCCCGCATATCTCACCGGGGTGGCCTGGCTGCCCGCAGGCAGGTGAGATATGCGGCTTGGCTGCGTGATCGAGAATACGGGCAGATTTCCGCCGCAAATTATGTGATTATTACCGACTTGACGCGCAAGCCGTCGCCTTCAGGTCCGGACGAGGTACGATCCTAATGAACAATCCAGAACTTTCCCCCGCATTGCAGCAGCTCGTCGAGGCCCGCCATCACGATCCCTTCGCGTTGCTCGGCCGGCACGAGGACAAGGGGCGGGTGCGGGTGCGGGTGCTTCTGCCCCACGCGGAGGAAGTCAGCATCGCTGAAGGCAACCACCGGCTGCAGCGGATCGAGGGGACAGACGTTTTCGAATGGGAGGGAAACGCCAAACAGGTGCCGGAGCGCTATCGGATCATCTGGCGCGATGACGAACACCGTGAGCACATCGCCCACGACCCTTACTGTTACCCGCCCCAGCTTCCGGACTTCGACATGCACCTGTTTGGTGAGGGCAAGCTGTGGCACGCTCACCGGCTGCTCGGAGCGCGAGTGCACGATGTTGCCGGCGTCGCCGGCGTGTTGTTTTCCGTTTGGGCCCCGAGCGCCGAGCGCGCCAGCGTCGTCGGGGACTTCAACCGCTGGGACGGTCGGGCACACCCGATGCGCGTCCACGGCAACGGGGTGTGGGAGCTCTTCATACCGGACCTGCCGGCGGGCATTGTCTACAAGTACGAGATCCGCGCCAAGAACAGCGATATCTTCCTCAAGTCCGACCCCTTCGGTCGCCGCTTCGAGGTACGTCCCAGTACCGCCTCCATCGTCGAGCCGCCGACCGAGTTCAAATGGAGCGACGCCGACTGGCTCAAGCAGCGTGCCAAGCAGGATTGGCTGCACGAACCCATGTCCATCTACGAGGTCCACCTGGGTTCCTGGCAGCGCGGTCCGGAGGGCGAGCTGCTCAACTACCGGGTCCTGGCCGAACGCTTGGTATCCTATGTAAAGGACCTGGGTTTCACGCACATCGAGCTCCTGCCGGTAACCGAACACCCGTTCGATGCCTCGTGGGGCTATCAGACCACCGGCTACTTCGCCCCCACCAGCCGCTTCGGCACGCCGGACGATTTCCGCTGGTTCATGGACCATTTCCACCGAAACGGCATCGGCGTCATCCTCGACTGGGTGCCGGCCCACTTCCCGAAGGACGCCTACGGCCTGGCCCGCTTCGACGGCACTGCCCTCTACGAACACGAAGACCCGCGCCTGGGCGAACACCTGGACTGGTCCACGCTGATCTACAACTACGGGCGCTACGAGGTGAAGAACTTCCTGATCTCGAGCGCCCTGTTCTGGCTCGAAGAGTTCCACCTCGACGGCATTCGGGTGGACGCCGTGGCTTCCATGCTCTACTTGGACTACTCGCGCGAAGAGGGCCAGTGGATCCCCAACAAATACGGCGGCCGCGAGAACCTGGAGGCCATCGACTTCATGCGCGAGCTCAACGAGGTCACCCACTCCCAGGTCCCCGGGGTGCTGGTCATGGCCGAGGAATCCACCTCCTGGCCCCAAGTCACCAAGCCCACCTACCTCGGCGGATTGGGGTTCGATCTGAAATGGAACATGGGCTGGATGAACGACACCCTAGCCTTCATCGAACACGAACCCATCCACCGCCAATTCCACCAGGGTATGCTGACCTTCAGTATGCTCTATGCCTTTACTGAGAATTTTCTGTTGCCCTTCTCCCACGACGAGGTGGTGCACGGTAAGCGCTCCTTACTCTACAAAATGCCTGGGGACGACTGGCAGCGCTTCGCCAACCTCCGCCTGATCTATGTCTACCTGTTTACCCATCCGGGGAAAAAGCTCCTCTTCATGGGCAGCGAATTCGGACAGGGTGATGAGTGGAACAGCGCCAACGTCCTCGATTGGTACCTGCTCGATTATCCGACCCACAAAGGGGTGCGGAAGCTGATATGTGACCTTAACCGGATCTACCGGAGCTATCCGGTCCTCTATAGCTATGATTTCGATTGGGAGGGCTTCGAGTGGATCGATTTCCACGATGCCCAGAACTCGATCCTGATCTATCTGCGCCGGGCCGGAGAAGACTTCCTGGTAATGGTGCTCAACTTCACCCCGGTTCCCCGCACGGACTATCGGATCGGAGTACCCGCGCCCGGCATCTACAAAGAAATCCTGAACTCGGACGCCTCGGACTACTGCGGCAGCGGTATGGGCAACGGTGCCTGGATACTCCGGACCGATGAGATCGAGTGGATGGGGCGACCCAACTCCCTGGTCATCACCCTGCCGCCGCTGGCCGGAATCGTCTTAAAGCTCGAACCCGAACCTGAGCCCAAGCCGGCCACGATAGACGCAGACGCAATACCGGGCGACGAAGACCCGGATAAGCCGGCGGCCGGCGAAGCAGCGGATCAAACATCCGACGACCTGGTACAAAGGCTCCCAGCCACGGATAACATCGAGCGAGCAGGACCTTCACGGAAGCGTTAGCCGCCAATCAACGCAAATGGACGCAAATGATTCGTGGATTGATTTGCGTTGACTGGCGTTTGCCTTTGCAGCAAAAAAGAATTTCCATCAGAGGCGTTCGTATTTCCCAGCGGTCGAGGACTATGTCATGAAAATCGGCATTCTCACCAACGAATATCCTCCGAATGTCTATGGAGGGGCGGGTGTCAGCGTAGAGTACCTGACCGATGAGCTGTGCAAACTCGACCAGAGGCGGCACGCGGTAAAAGTCCTGTGCTTCGGCGAGCAGAAAGAGCAACGCGATAACCTCTCGGTATCGGGAGTACATCCGGCGCAGGACTTCCACACCATAGACCCCCGTCATCGCAAGTTTCTCGAAACCATGCTCAATGACCTGGTCATGGCCGGCGAGATGGCGGATGTGGACATCGTGCATTGCCATACCTGGTATAGCCATCTGGCCGGGATGTTGGTCAAGAAGCTGCTGCAGATCCCCATGATCTTGACCACCCATTCCCTGGAGCCGCATCGGCCCTGGAAAGCCGAGCAGCTGGGTACGGCTTACCATGCCAGCTCATGGGTCGAACGCACGGCCTATCAAAACGCGGATGGAGTGATCGCCGTATCCCGCTCCATGAAAGAGGACGTCCACAAACTGTACGATGTGCCGTTGGAACGCATCGGGATCATCCACAACGGCATCAACCTCCATCAATACAAGCCGACCGTCGACCCACAGGTCCTAGACCGGCATGGTATCGATCGCGAGGTACCCTATGTGCTGTTTGTCGGGCGCATCACCCGCCAGAAAGGCATCATCCATCTGGTCAATGCCATCCGCTCCATCGATGCGGGGGTACAGATCGTCCTCTGCGCCGGCGCTCCCGATACCCGGGAGATCGGCGAAGAGATGGAGCGGGCAGTAGAGGAGGCCAGAAGACATACCGCCAACCCGATTATCTGGATCCCGGAGATGCTGCCGAAGGAAGAAATCATCGCGCTCTATTCACAGGCCTCGGTCTTCGTGTGTCCTTCCGTGTACGAGCCGTTCGGCATCATCAATCTGGAGGCCATGGCCTGCGAGACGCCGGTCGTGGCATCGCAGATAGGCGGTATTCCCGAAGTCGTGATTCCCAAGCGAACCGGTCTTCTGGTCGCCATCGACCCGCGCAGCAAAACCGATGTGGAGCCGGCGAACCCGCAACGCTTTTCGGCGGACCTCGCCGCCGCGATTAACCAGCTTCTGCGCGCTCCGGAAGCAAGCCGTGAAATGGGAAAACAGGCTAGAAAACGGGTCGAAGCGCACTTCAGTTGGGCCAGCGTTGCCGCACAAACCCTCGGTTTCTACCAGCAAACACTCAAAGCTAGGGGGAGCAAGACGTGACCCGCGAACAGGAAACCACAGGTTCCGTTTCGAAGGCTGAGCGCCTGGCCGAGACGGCAGAGGCACCCTCCTCTCCCAAACCGGAAACCGCGCCTTCCGTTGCGGAGGCCGAGCACCCGCTCGAGACGGGAGATGTACCCTCCTCCCCTGAACAAGAAGAGGAGCTGCCGGCCAAACGTCGCAATCGAGTCCAGATCAGCGGAGTGCAACCCCGGGTCGAAGGCGGACGATACCCGATCAAGCGCATTGTAGACGATGACATCGAAATAACCGCCGACATCGTGGTGGATGGCCACAATGCCCTGGCCGCCGTTCTGCTCTACAAGGAGGAAACCGCATCCGAATGGTCCGAAACCCCGATGGAGCACGACATCAACGATCGCTGGCAGGCGCAGCTCAAAGTGAACCGGCTCGGGCGTTGGGAGTACACGATCGAGGCCTGGATCGACGACTTCGCCTCCTGGCAACGGGATCTCGAAAAACGGGTCAACGCGGCGCAGGACGTTGCCGTGGATTTCCTGATCGGGTTGAACCTGGTCGAAAAGGCCGCCAAGCGCGCATCCACTGTGGAAACTGTGGAAAAAGCGGATCAAGACACCTTCTCCCGCTGCATCGAAGCCGTCGGAAATAGACAGAATGTCGCCGAGGCAATCAGGGTCGCCCTCTCCGACGAGCTGGCGGATCTGATGCGACGCCATCCGGATCGGCAACACGCCGCCAGGTACAAAGAAACCCTCCCCATCGTCGTCGACCCCAAGCAAGCGCTGTTCAGCGCCTGGTATGAGGTCTTCCCGCGTTCCTGCAGCCCCTACCCCGGAGAACACGGGACCTTCAATGACCTGATCGCCTGGCTGCCCTACATCGCGGATATGGGCTTCGACGTGCTCTATCTGCCTCCGATTCACCCCATCGGCGAGACCCACCGCAAAGGCAAAAACAACAACCCGGTCTCCGAGCCTGGTGACGTCGGCAGCCCCTGGGCCATCGGCTCCGCGGAAGGCGGCCACACGGCCATCCATCCCCAACTTGGGACCTTGGCCGATTTCCGCAAGCTCGTCGCCCAAACCAAGGTATTCGGAATCTCCGTTGCCCTCGACCTCGCCTTCCAGTGCTCACCGGACCACCCCTACGTCAAGGAACATCCCGAATGGTTCCGGATGCGACCGGACAACACCATTCAATATGCCGAAAACCCGCCGAAAAAATACCAGGACATCTACCCGCTCGAGTTCCAATCTCCGGCCTGGGAAGAACTGTGGGAGGAATTGAAGCGCGTCGTCATGTACTGGATCGACCAAGGGGTACGAATCTTCCGAGTCGACAATCCCCACACCAAAGACTTTTCCTTCTGGGAGTGGCTGATCGCGAGCGTCAAACAGGGGGCCCCGGATACCATCTTCCTGGCAGAGGCCTTTACCCGCCCCCGACTCATGAGCCAGCTCGCCAAGCTAGGATTCACCCAGTCCTACACCTATTTCGCATGGCGCAATTCAAAATGGGAGCTGGAAGACTACCTGACCACGCTGACCACCACCGACCTCAAGGAATACTTCCGACCCAACTTCTGGCCCAACACACCGGATATCCTGAACGACTACCTGCAGGTAGGTGGACAACCGGCATTCAAAGTACGGCTGGTGCTTGCTGCCACCCTATCCAGCAGCTATGGAATCTACGGGCCACCGTTCGAGCTCTGTGACGGCCTGCCGGTAACGATCGGCAGCGAAGAATACATGAATTCGGAGAAGTACGAGATCCGCAGCTGGAATCTGGACGAGCCGCACAGCCTCAAGCACTACATCGCCCAGGTAAACAAGATCCGTAGAGAAAATGCGGTCCTGCAATCCAACAACAACCTGAAGTTCTACCCGGTCGATAACGAGAACATCATCTGCTATGGCAAGCACAGTGACGATTTCTCGGAAATACTCATCGTCACCGTCAACCTGGATACTAACTGGGCCCAATCGGGCTGGTTGAAACTGCCGATCGACGAATTCGACCTCCCGCCGGAGAAGCCTTACCAGGTACACGACCTGCTGGACAACCGGCGCTATCTGTGGACCGGCAGCCGCAACTTCGTCCAGCTCGAACCCCATACGTCACCCGCCCACATCTTTCGCCTGCGGCGCTATCAGCGGAGTGAGAGGGATTTTGACTACTACTTCTGATCCCGCTGTCCAGTCCGTAGGTACATGTGATACAGCCGCCTGTCCGCGTGCAGGGACGCACAGGCAGGCAGCGAACCCCATCACATGTACCCACCTCAGTTCACATCAATCCAGAAGGGGAAGACAAATGTCAAATGAACGGTCTTTAACTCTTGGAGAAGAGAAACTTGCACATTCCGTTTTTGGTGATGCTATCAACTATAATCTCGTTCGCATTTTCCGAAAGAAATACCTGTTTTTCTAACCTGAGAATGTGGTCATAGCACCCAACGGGAACATTTATTTTCATCCCGAAGGTGATGATTACAGCGAAGATGACAAGTGGACACAGGGTTTATTTATCCATGAAATGACACATGTTTGGCAATATCAAGAGGGCGTTTCCGTATTACTAATAGGTCCATTTGTTGGTTTACCCTTATAAGGTTAACCCGCTGCGGGCCTTCATAGGATCTACGGGCATCCTACGCTGAACCGTCCGTGGTCCTGCGGCACCGGATCCAAGTTCCACTTCCACTAGCCCGTCATAGTTGCCGTCGAGGGCCAACCGATAGCCCTCGACCTCATTGCGGTAGGCACAGATCTGATCCTCGTACCACAAGGGGACGTAGGGCAGTTCTTCCAACAAGAGCGCCTGCAGCTCCCGGTAGTGGGCGGCTTGGCGCTCCAGGTCCTGCTCCGCCCGTGCCGTCTCGATCAGTCGGTCGGCACGCGGGCTCCGATAGCGGCCCCGATTGGCCCCCTGCGGGGGAACGGACGCGCTGTGAAAGACGTAGCGGAAGATGTCCGGGGTGCGAATGCCCACCCAGGACAGGCTGTAGAGCTGGAAGCGACCCGCTTTGATGTCGCCGTAGAAGGTGCCCCAATCGTAGCTGCGGACTTCGACCCGGATGCCTATTTGGGCCAACTGGGCCTGGATGACGGTCGCCAGGCGCACGCGGAAGGGATCGCTGGAGGTCTTGTAGACCAGCCGCAAAGGCCGCTCGGGACCGAATCCGGCAGCTGCCAGCAGGGCCTCGGCATGGGCCGGATCATGTGCATAACCGGCAAGTCCCGAGGCGCCGGCCCAGTGTTCTGGGGGAAACATGGCCGCCGCGAGCCGACCCCCGTCCCGGAACAGAAAGCGCAGGATCGCCTGCCGGTCGATGGCGTGGGCGATAGCCCGGCGCACCGGGAGCAGACCGGTGACCGGGTCCTGGAGGTTGCAGCCGAGATAGGAGAAATTGGCCCCGCCGATCTCCTCCACCCGGACCTCGGGACGTCCCCGCAGATAGTCCTGAAGCTCCGGGGCCAGGTCGTTCTGCAGCAGGTGGATCTCGCCCCGCAGCAGCTTCATGACCCGGACGTTGGGGTCTTTGACCACCAGCAGCTCCAACCGCCGATGGTCGCGCCTGCGTTCGAGGCGCAGGCGGCCAGTCTCGGGCCAATCGAGGAACCGAAAGGGTCCGCTGCCGACGGGTGCACGTTGAAACCCGTGGTCGCTCCGGATCAGCGCCGCCGGCAGGATGCCGATGCCCAGATAGGCAGGAAACAGGGGATCGGGCACGGAGAGCCTGAACTCGACCCGGTCCGGTCCGTCGGTCCGAATGTCCCGGATGATACTCAGCAAGGCACGGTGCGGGGAGGTGCCGGCAGGGTCCAGGATCGAGGCATAGGTCGCCTTGACGTCCTCGGCATCCAGCCGGCTACCGTCGCTGAAGACTCGCCCCTGCTCCCCCAGGGTGAACAGATAGCGGGTCGGCGTAAGTTGCTCCCAGGTGGCCAGGGCAGGTACCGGCCGGCTCGTCGTGTCGAACTCCACCAGCCGTCGGTAGAGCAGGCGGTTGATGCGCTCGGAGGTGGCGTCCGTCGCAAACCTGGGGTCCAGGTTGCGCGGCGCGGTGGCGAGCCCCATGCGCAACACCCCATCCGATGTGCGATCCTCGCACCCGGCGAGCAGGATACCGACTACCACCGCCAACAGCAGTACCTTACCCGTCTTCAGGGCAAAGAACCCACTCCCGGAGCAAAGAGTTGGGTACCTGTCTACCGTAGGCACTGCACTGCACCCAACTTTCCCTATTTTATCCTAAGATTAGGGTGCGCCGTGTCCGTCAACCAGGTTTCCAGGATCAGCTTGGCCGCTATCGCGTCGATCACCTCCCGGGAGGTTGCGCCCCGACCGAGCCGCCGGCTCGCCTCCAGGGAGGTAAGGCACTCGTCCACCAGGTGCACTTCGAGCCCACAGCGGCCCTCGAGCTGACGTGCGAAGCGCCGGGCTGCCGGGGCCACCGCGCTTTCCGTGTCGTCCATGTTGAAGGGCAGGCCGACGACCGCACCCTGTGGCTGCCAGGCGTGCACCAATTGCTCGATCCTGGCCCAGTCCGTCCGGTTGCGACGGCTGCGGATGGTAGTGAGGGCTGTGGCCGAACAGGTGATCGTCTGGCCGATGGCGACCCCGATCTTGCGCGGGCCGAAGTCGAAACCGAGCAGGACACCCATTTAGGCGTGTCCGGCCTGACCACTCAGCAGATTCATATCGACCCCCAGCAGATTGGCAGCCGCCTGCCAGCGCGCCCCCGCCGGCACGCGGAAGATAATCTCCTCGTCCGCAGGACCGCTCAGCCAGGTGTTGGCGCTGATCTCCTGTTCGAGCTGTCCCCCACCCCAGCCCGCATAGCCCAGGGCGATCAGGCGGCGATCCGGACCCCTGCCGTCGGCGATGGCCTCGAGGACGTCCCGGGAGGTGGTTACGCTGATTTCCGAGGTAATACTGAGGGTCGAATCGAATCTTTCAGCGGTGGAGTGGAGCACGAATCCACGTTCCGGCTGCACGGGTCCCCCGAGATACACTGAAGTCTCGAGTGCTCGCCGGTCGTTGCTCGCGATATCGAGCTGATCGAACATCTCGCCCAGCCGAATGTCCATGGGCCGGTTGATCACGATGCCTATGGCCCCGAGCTCCGTGTGCTCGCAAACATAGGTAACCGTACGCGAGAAATTCGGATCCTGCAGGCCCGGCATTGCGATCAGGAAGTGGTTGGTCAAAGACGTCGTGAAAGACATGGTTATAGTATCCAGCTGAATCGGGACGGTGGCAAGTGTAGAGATCGGTAAGGCGGGAGAAATCCCTTCCGGTCGCCGGCAGTGTAGGGGCATCTTGAAAAACTCAAGATGCCCTGCAATGAGGCAATCACGTGGGTATGGCCTTTTAAACCATAGCCACTTATGTCATGCTTGGTGTTTATGAAAGCGTGCCAAATCTTCCGCTATTCCGCTGTAAGGATTATCAAGGTAATATCATCGTCGAGATCGAGACACGGATGGAACCCTATCTACCCCATACGATGAGATCATCATCCATGCCGGCATTCGCGATGCTGCATGAGATATAAGTGGAATTTTGGACAAATTCGCTAACCTGACCCGAGCGATGTCCCCACACGGAAACCCTTCGGCTCTCAAGGTTTTACCCGCCCTGGGCGCGGGCGATGCCGCCGTACTCTGGCTGCTGGGAAGTATCCTTGTCCTTGCCCCCCTGTTGCGTCCCAGTCAGTCCGTGCTTACCTTGTTGGTCCTCGAGCTGCTCTCGGTTTTTCTGCTGGCTGTCGTCCTGTGGCGGCCTCGCAGGCACCTCATCACACGCCCGGAGGTGGTAGTGCTTAATATGTAGTGATCGCAAGTTTGGGAGCAATCTCAGCATTATAATAGTGAATAAAATTCCAGATAGCTCCGATATGATTTTCGATCTTC
>Ga0209789_10000265_pt1 | contig 10663 bp, 8 predicted proteins | sample WorMetGr2BELIZE2_FD_187418 | JGI IMG/M metagenome (GOLD analysis project Ga0209789, IMG submission 187418) | Marine gutless worms symbiont microbial communities from Max Planck institute for Marine Microbiology, Germany - Inanidrilus... ...
TCTACAGACAAACGCATGCACCAATACGTCGTTCAGCCCAGTATCGCTACTCAAACTGCGAACAATCTTACACATGTCATAACCTCTACTGCGAAGAATGCAGAAATAGATACAAAAATGTCCACAAAACTTGCTAACGATACTCTGTAGGTGTTTATCGTTATAGTTCCACGACAGACAGTGACGATTCATGTAATGTTCAAAATCGACAACAGGTCGACGTCCAAACGAATCGAAAAATTCTCCGTGCCCTTCATTATCGACGTAGATAGCAATCCAGTGACGACCTGGTTCGTCGGAAGGATCCGTATTGCAGACCAGTAGGTGAGGATCCTCAGGCAGATTGTCGACGCTGAACACCCCATCAAAACCTTTCACACGAGCTCTGAGAAAGCGTTCGATCTCGTCCGAGTTCATACCCCGAAATCGAAGACGACGTTTCTGTCCCGATCCACTTCGATGACGTTTTCAAATTCGGCATAGGCAATAACGCTGACGGTCGTATTCAACGCCGCTGCAAATTTCATCGACAGTCGCACGTTACCCTGACGTACGAGACTGAAGTGGTCGTCTTCACCCAGATCGGCACTCAGATCGAATGCATACAGCGCATATCCGTTAGCATAATCTTCGCGAGTTATAAACAGCCCTTCGTCTCTGCTCAGCTTTCCGGTTCCAACAAACAGGCTATCGTAGGCTCTTATATACTGTCCATGTTCATAATCTGGTTGTATGGGTCTGATGGCATGCTGTTGCTGACCGTCCAAGTACAGCGCAATCTCGCTCAGGTTGAAATGCTGGAAATTGAACGGATTACTTTCCGTGTGACCGTTGAATGCTCGATTAGACACGAGTCCAATCACGACGCGCGTAGGCAGCTGACCGGAGAACAATTTCTCGTGATTCACATCCAGATAATTCTGCGGAATCGCGAAGGACTTGCACATCACACGCCTTATGGGATATTTTGCAGTGCCGCGTTCCAGAGTCTTGGCATGAGCAAGAAAAACCGACGGCATCAGCTTAACTTTTCGTACGAAAAGGGAGGCGTGAGTTATGGCTGCTTTACCGATTCCCATCACACAAAAAGCGTTCTTGCTGCGAACAAGCTTTATCCTGACGCCGACTTCGTTGAGCATGTAACGATCCTGAAAGAAAATGTCGCCATGCAGACGCCCCATCATGTCAAACTCGCGACTCTCTCTGACAATCGATCGACGTTTAACCAGTCCGTCGTTTCTAAGAGCAGGATTGTCTCCGAAATTAATAGAATCCATTGTACCGGCCTGATCTTTGTAGAATAGCGCAGACGTCAACTGAGACTTCTTGGCATCTTCGCCGTAGCTCAACAGCGTTTCCAACATGGCTCGATAGGGATAAGTGTTGGTCGATGCCGTTATCAGAGTACCGTTCAGTGAAATGTCCACTTGGGAAAACAGACTGTGCAGAAACAGATTTACCGGTCCCACTGCGGCGTCGGCAGCCAGGTTATTGTCGGTCATCGTAGTCAGTTTGACTTTTACGTACAGCAACGTATTTGCAAAATCAATGTAGTCTTCTCCGCCGCCATTGACATCGAACTCTATCGGTGAACCCTCGATCACGCTCGTGACTGGATGATATTCTATCCAACTTCCTTGGTCGATACTAGTTTGTGTAGGCGGCACCGAAAACAGATCCAACTCCGACTTTGTGCATTCGCAAGACTGCTCGTGAACGAAGGCCATTATGCGAAAATGTCACGACGATGTCCTCGTCCTGGTCTTTTCGACTTCGTTCCTGTTCGTCTCTTTGTGGGTGCAGACTGAAACGCTATGTCCTCGATGCCTCTTTTTATACCCGCAGGCACGCGATTCTTCACGGAATCTGTAAATTTTCGTCCCTGTATCACGTCATCAGCCACTTCCATGCCAGTTCTCGCAGCATTTTTCAGCATGCTCTTCGCGTTGGCTTTAAAGAATGGAAGCACGAGTCGTCTGACGAAACCGCCCAAAATACTCCCGAGACCGTGTCCGCGTTGAAATCTCCTACCAACAAACACCGGTATCTCGCCTCCGTTCTGACGAGAATAATATTCTTCGTACAGGTCCCGACTGGCGTCGCAGCAATATTGTCTGTGTTTCATGTCGAAGTGATAATTAGCAAATGATGCCTAACGTCACATTGCGAAATATTTATAGGCGGCTGGACGAAATTCCAGAACTACAAACGACTTTCCGCTCAGGAACGGAACGGGTATTCCGGTATCGGTCATCAGATTGATTTCAACAGTGTCGAAACACTTCTTCTGCAACGGTACATACAACGGCGGATTGAACGTTCGATGTACGACGTTGCGAGCGTGAGACGTTCGATCTACGATGCGAAGAAGCGGCGCTTTGGTGTCTCCGACCAGAACGTGTTCGCTCAAATCGCAGTAGACGTAAACAGAGTGAATGTTTCCTGTCATATTAGGAGGAAATTTCGAAACCTTCGGATGCCGTAGCGAATAACGTACGTTGGAGTCGTAACCCAACAGACGAGCTAGGTTTGTATTGAACTCGACATGTACGTGACTATGAACGGTTTCCTCACGCACCATACGGACTTTTTTATTGTTGGCTTCAAACGAAAACTGCACGAGCAGCGGTTCGTGACTCTGTAGCGGAACTTGTGCTCGTTGGCTGCGATGTAAGTCTTCCATCAACTCTCGCATTCGTCTGTAATGACCCGGCGTGAGATTTATTCTGCGTATAAATTCACCGGCGAGGTATAGGTTATAGTAACAATAACCCTCGATCACGTTGTGTACGTTCGAAGGTATGGATATCTCGGTCAGACCGACTTCCCATTCCCCATCCAACTCGATCGTACTGATCAGCTTGGTCCTGTATTGCGCCACGGTGTTCTCAGGATAATAGTCCATAGAGCTGTTCGACGGCAGGGTCAGGTAAAATCTGCTCATCGTGCGACGAGGTCATCAACCCACGAGTCGAATTTGCTCGGATATCCTTTCCACGAAACCAGGTACTGTATCTTTCCGTTCCGTTTTCTTGTCTTTATTATGCGTTCGACTTCAAAGCGTTCGTCGTCACGTTTTATCACCTTCTGAATTTCGGGTTCGTAAAACCGACCTTTTATAGATTCGGCGGCCAGATCTCGGAGTTCGTACGTGACGGGTGTTGTCGGAAGACGAGATGCGATTTCGAATATCTCCTCTGACCAATGGCCCGTGTATCCTTTGCGAAATGGTTGACGCTGCATGGTTATACGCACTCTATCGCCAACATCGTATTTCCATTTGAAAGATGACGGTTTCGGTGGATACAGACGAGCTCGTAGGATGCTTTCGTTGTCTTTGTTCACTTGCAGCGGCGTCATACCTATCGAACGATGATACGTGTTATTATACGAATGCAGCAGGTCGTCCAAGACGTTCAAGTAGCGACGCGTATTCTTGAAGGTGAAATAGCGAAACATTTTCTCTTTCAGAGTTCTATTGAATCGCTCTACGACGGCAGCCTTGATGTCTTCGTTTTCGCTCGTGTAAAACTTTATGCCACGTCGTTTCAACATGGACTGAAAGGTCGAATTTAAAAACTCCGTACCTTTGTCGCTCTGTACCATGTTGCACTTTCGATCCGATAAAATCTTTTCGAAAGCTTCGGCAACGTCTCGTGCGGTCTTTTTTCGAACGGGTTCGGCCCAGGCTCGTCTACTAAATACATCTATGCAAGTTAGCAAGTATCTGAATCCGTCGTTGAACGACGACAGACTCGACAGATCCACTAGATCGATCTGAAACAGATCGCCAATGCCTTTGGAATATGTCTTGCGTCGAGGAAAGCGAATTCTTCTGGACTTGTGCAGTGTATATGCATCCTGACTCGCCAGAAACGACTCAGCCTGACGCTCCGATTGTCCGCTGTAACGTCGCAAAGTGCGTACGCCACCAAAACTGCCCGGTGAACGCAATGTGTTCCACATCAGTATGGAGACCACGAATGACGCTTTCTCCTTCGTCGTCCACGACCCGCCGGTAGTAGTGTACCAAAGTTGGGTTTTGCTTCTGCTTGCACCGGCACCTCCTTACGCACGTTCAAATACCTGTGCAAAGCGGCGACATATTCTCTCACTTTCCGATCGTCGGCTACAGTCTGATCACGCAGAGTGTCGGACAGCTGCAAGCTGTGATCGGTTTTCGCTACGACGTCTGCGGGTCTCTGCAAGCGTTTATATTCCCTATCGAACTCGTCGACCAGAACCAGCTTCTTGGCAGTCTGCATTATTTCAAAAACAGACTAGACAAAATCCCCAGTACTGGAGGCAGCAGAGCAGTCAGAAATCCACCCTTTTGCAAGATGCGTCGCTTCTTTCGCAACGATGTCTTCTTCACAGACAACGCTCTCAACTCGTTTCTGCTTCGACGGAGTCTCGTCTTCTGACGATTTGTCAGCGGAACGTTGCCCTTTACTACGTTTTTAGCGCACTCAGAAATACAGTCTAAAAATTCTTTGTCACATTTTCGAACATAGTCACGCTTTGCCTTGTCGCCGAGTTTAGCTATACGTTTCAATACCGGCAGATACTTTCTGACGCGTCTGCTCATTTAGCGATGTAAACGTAGTGAGTCTCTCCCGGAAATATGTTCGTTCGCAGACGCAGATCGTCGTCCTGCTCCGGACGAAGGTCGATCAGCAAATAGCTATACGGCGATCGAGTGGCGTCTTTATATGCTTCGACGGCAAACTTTGACGTATGCGGATACATCTGCCTCGCCAAATTCGCAAATTGAGTGGCGTCTCTGGGATTTTTGAAGAGAACCATGTAGTGCGCATTCAGGCTGATGGTCCTGGCAAATTTGTTTTTCGGAAAGAGATTCTGCGCCAGGTACACAACGCTCACGTTTCTGTGATGCGAGCCCTTGGTAAAGAAACTTGCTACTGTCTCGTCGGTTTCCTGCATAAGGTCGTCGATAATGAGTAGTGCCGGTTCGCTACCGTCAAAGTCGTTCAAGTTCGGAAGACCCTGATGAAAAACGATTCGAGGATATCGACAAAACAGCTGCTGGTACTCTCCATAACAGTACACTATTTTGATTGGCGGTGGCTCTATCATCCGTGATACGTTGTCTATCAGTCGAAAAACGAATCTAGTCTTACCGCACGACGTAGGCCCTGCCACGATGGCTGTAAACGGATGTTTGAGAGTCAACATAATGGCTAACTGTATCGTTAGATTGTTGTATTTATACCAATCTGCCCCTCCTCCTGGGGGAGGGAGGGAGGGGCGCGCTCCAGGTTTCGCGCGCGCTCGCGCGCGCGTAACTTTCTGAGAACCATCGTCACCAGTGACGACATTACGGTCACAAATAGCATAGACACAATCCAGAGCGCTTCGTGTTCTTCTCTCGCACAGTCCGTAACACTGGATGAATTAGTACTATTTTCCATTCCTCTCGTCGTCGACGTCGATTGACGTTTTCGTTCAAGCGTTTCGATAACAGTTCTTTTGTCGTTTACAGATTTATATGTTTTTCGATTTCCAACAGTTATCGATGTTGTCCCGTAGTCGGCTGAAATGTCAACTAATCGTTTATTGTATGACTGCGTGCTTTATATACGTGCATGTGTGTTGCAGCGACAAGAACGTGACACGAATGAAACAGAACGAGTCATTTTAGTACATTGCGTATAAGCATCATAATGTTTGTATACACAGTTAATGCAGCGAATATGTACAAAATCAACGTAAACATATTTAACAGAAATCGTCTGACGTATATAGTGCGAACGAACCCAAGTCAATTACAACATGAAAGTTGGAAAGTTTTCAAGTGGGACAGTCATATTTCGCTCGACAATCATTTTCGTAGCGAGTAGTGACCGTACGCTAAGGTGTGAACGCCGTCTTCTAAAACGAAGCGTTTATCGTCCATCGCACAGAGGCAGACCTTGTTCATTTCGATGGTGTTGACAACGTGATTCGTCGAGCGGAACATGCGAAATCTGCTCATCGTGATTCGCTTGACGTTTCGCAACACCTCCAAGTATTGGCTGTGGCGTACATGCTTTTTAATGTAATGTTTCTGTATGCCCTTGGCCCTTTTCTGCGATTTTGTCAGACAGTCCAGACTGTACATTTTCGCGCGCAAACCTACGAATTCTCTTGGCGCCATCGACCCCGTTTCACTTTTAAATTTGCCAAGGACTCGGTGGTTCGCTGTGGAATATAGCGGATGGTCTGCTGCGAAGTTGCTCGTATCGAACAACTCCGCATTCTCTCCCATGTCCCGATATAAATCATGCGTCTGGATTTCGCAGCACAATGAGTCGGTGTCGGTAAACAGAAGACAACATCGGTCCTCGTATTTCGTCTTGAGATAACCATAATAAAACTCATACATGATGAGTTTGGATAGCTCAAGAATAGAGAAACCGACGGCTATAGGTTTGTTCAGTTTGATTTTGTTGCGCGCTGCTCGCACCATGACCAAATTTTCGTTGACGATTTCGCTACGACGAAACGAGACTTTACTGACTGCTTTTAACAGTTTATTCTCATCAGCAATGAGACGTACGTTTACGTGGTTGCGCACTTGCTCTAGAGTCTTGCCAAATGTCGCGTTCGCTTGCAATTTGGCAAGATCTGACTCAAACACCGATCGGGCAGTCCTACGCTGTTCGTTGCACATCTGGATCCAGGGACGCAGCCAAGGCTTCTGACTAAATGACAGGATCCTGTGTACCTTTGCAATGACCAGGCCATATTTCACGTACAGCTGCAGGTTTCTGTAGTGACAGACGTATTTAGTTTTATCCATCAAATTAGGTATCAATTTCTTTGATGGTTTCCACGGTTTCTTGGGATCCAGCAGACTTTTGATGTACGGACTGAGCATGTCGTATGTCACGGTCAAATGCTCGGCAGCTAGTGGATAGTCATTGTGGGCATCGTGGAGCTTCGACGGGTAGAGCAGGTCACATTCTATAATGTAGCCGACGTCCGCGTCCGCCTTGATGGAGAGGAGATCGAACTTTTCGATCTCGTCATGCGTCAGAAAACGAAAATTGCCGACTGGTAGCGGCTCGCATTGAGCCCGGGCATACAACGAATTTGCATCCAAATACGTAATGTATCGTCTCGTTTCGTCTTCGTCGTAACCGTCAACGAAAGGATTGTTTGCAGAGGCATATCTCTGTGAAATCGTAGCTATTCCCCCCCGCATACTGTTTTCGATCATAAGATATGCGTCTGGATCTGTTATCAAATCCAGCGTCTCGCCCGTATGTTTCAGAGCTATCGTCCACGAAAGTGACGGTAGAGTGACGAAATGCAGACAATCCAGCTTGTGATTTGCCATTATAGTTTTTCTGAAATTCTCAAAAACGTCACTAAGCAGGAGAACATCACTCAGCAAATAGTGGTCGTGGTATTGCTGCATATTAGCTATACCGAATCGTGTCCATGTCTCCTTGGCACGTTCGTAGTCCTCCTGCTTGAGCGCTTCCTCTCTGAGAGTGTCGTAAAAAGCGTCTATCGGCGGCAAAGACGTTTCTGAAAACTTTTCTCGCGAGGTCATGAAACTGTAGGGATAAACCCCCTTGGCAAATATCATGTCATCGTCTGTGTTCAAATGTTTTCTCGTGTGTGAGAATGCACTCTTTCCATCTCTCAGGAGGAGTGATACCAACTCGTCCAAAGAGGCGGAAAGAAACTGAAACGAATCTAGGAACCTGACGTTTCCGATCTGGAATTGTAGATATTTTTCGTTATTTTGAGGAATGACGGACACGTCGTCGAATGAAATTTTGTCGTTTTTATCTCGGCGTTCCACCCATTTCCGCTCGAAATGTTTTAGAACGAAATGATTATCATAATTTCGTCCGTTATGAAATATGACTGGGAGAAAGAAATTTTCTCGGTATGAGTCGGCTGCCTGTTCGGTCTCCGACGAAGCCTGACGCTTACCACCCGTACGCCGATATTTGGTTGGCTTTAACTGCAGATTGCAGTTGTTACAGACTGCAAACAAATACGAACCATCTATATGGTCATGATGCATCGTTTTGTGATTTTGAGGTGTAAAAGGTTCGTTGCAATTCCCGCAGACTGTGGCATTGTGGTGGTCAGCTTTCTGTTGAGGTGACAGAGATAACATTGACACTTGCTTGGAAACAATATCGCTAATGAGACTGCTTTCAGTCATAACGTGCTCATAGAACTTTGTCATTGGATCCGGACCGCTGTACACCACGGGTGGTGTCTGATACTGCTCGTACTGAGTCACTCGATAACAAGCAAAGCCGCTAACCGTGTGCGTATCGACTACGCGAAAACTCTTTCCCTCGTCATAATCGTCATTCTCCCTGGGCACCAGGAAACTTTCTAAATCGCAGACGAGGTAGAATGGAATGGGATGCTGTTTGTTACGTGCCGTGAACTTGAGCACGCAATCGTTCGGATTTTGTGGATCAGGGTAGACGACGTGCTGTGCGGGTTGTTGAAAGCAGAACGGAATATGATTGTCGAGCGCTTGACTGGTGGTAAACGGATGTAGACAGCTATTACAAACAAACATCTTTCCGTGATGTTTAGACCTGTGAGATATCAGACGCGACATATCTTCTATCAACACATAATGACGCTTAGAGGATGCTTCCTCTTCCAACAATAGCAAATTAACGTGATGTGGTCTACCGACATCACGACTTAAGTACGCAATGCAAAAGCCCCTGCTTTCGCTATCATAAGTGACCACATTAATGCTGATGCGGGAGTTCTGCTGCTCAAATCGAGCAATGTCGGAAGGTTGCACTGGAAAGCGAATATTGTCAAAGTTCAAAGCATTCTCATAAAGTTTGTACTGAGAGACTCGTTCACGGTTTTTCTTTACCTTAAATAAAGATGCAAGGATACAATATTTGAAACAAGCATGGTCATTGCTTTCAATGTTCAAAGAACAGTGTTTCTTTTTAAGCCAGGTAGGAGTTGGAATGAAAGAACTGCCAGCCAGTGGTCTGTATTTGATCGTAGAAACGACAAAACGCGTGAATCGACCTAAACGAAATCCGGACCCCCGACTGTTAAAGTTGTCTAACTGATTGTTGAAGTCGTTGACGACTGCATCGAAGTCAATGTCTTGTGCTTCGTTGACGATAGACGATTCACTCCAAAAATATGCTGATACTCTCGTAAAGTTACCATCGACTTCGTGCACAAGACTGGCATCTACTCTGAACTGCACTCGAATCGATCTACACACACACACACACACACACACACACTGTAGACGTTTTTGAGAATGTTAGTTTAAAAGCACTTTACAAGTGAACTTCGTTACATACTTATGTGCAGTGTTCAGAATTGACGCATTTTATACTACTATACTTTGTATAGACTTATTTGACGTACGACTCGCTACGCTAACACCGCTGATATTACTACGCGCTGAAATCATGTACTTACTTACTTACTTATTTCCTTATATGTGCTAGAACTCTCATTTCTATACTACTACTTCCACTACTGTAGACGTCTTTGAGAATGTTAGTTTAAAAGCACTTTAAAAGTGAACTTCGTTACATACTTATGTGCCGTGTGCAGAACTGACGCATTTTATACTACTGTACTTTGTATAGACTTATTTGACGTACGACTCGCTACGCTAACACCATTGATATTACTACGCGATGAAATTAGACATACAACCCTTTATTTTGATCGATTTTTGTTGATCGTTTGTAAACGGTTCGTCCTGTGCTGTCGGACTGTTGTCTGTCCTGCCTGTGACGTTGGTGTATTGGACGGATCAAGATGAAACTTGGCGTGGAGGTATGTCTCGACCCCGGCGACATTGTGTTAAATGGGGACCTGGCTCACCCCGCAAAGAGCAGAGCAGATCCTCCCACCCACCCCGCTTTCGGACCGTGTCTATTGTGGTAAAACGATCGCCCATCTCAGCTACTTCTGAGCTATTGTAATTATTTTGGTGCGTTAAATCCTGAAAATTATCCGAAATAAGAATGTCATCATTTTGAGATAAGGTATAAATCGTACAACTGACATTTCAATCGAAATTGAGCTTTTGACTAGCATCTGTCGAAGTAAGTGTACTGTTAATTAACAGGTGCTGTGTATGTTTCTAAAACGATAATCTGAAGTTGATCAAATTTTAACGTAGGTGATCGTTTGTGAAATATACGTCCAGAAGCGTTGAATGAGCAGTCTAAAGTTTGATACTGAGCTGTGCATTCAGCCGGTCGTCTGATGATATGACCAAGCGCTGTGTAAATTAAATTCTAGTAAACTGTAGGTCTACACAGTATAAGCCTGTATCGAGATTTTATGCATTACTCCTCAGATCATTTTGGCTGTTTAACTCTGCAGCTGTAAAAAGATTACACCGCGATAAGGTCAGAGTTACTACAGAAAGCTTGCAGTACGAATACTTTGTAAATTTCTTGTTTGCAAATTTCATGTGTGGTCCAGAGAGATAGGCCTACAACATGCAGGCATGGGACGCATTCGTAAATCAGATCGTGGAAACGCTTATGTGATTTCGTGTTCAATTGCAGCAATAAACTGTGGCTCGCGCTGACACTACATGCTGGTACGTACTGTGTTAATGTACATGCTAGAGATAATGCACTGGGTCCTGTCATTATTTCAGGCGTCCGATAAT
>Ga0209789_10000283_pt1 | contig 10033 bp, 8 predicted proteins | sample WorMetGr2BELIZE2_FD_187418 | JGI IMG/M metagenome (GOLD analysis project Ga0209789, IMG submission 187418) | Marine gutless worms symbiont microbial communities from Max Planck institute for Marine Microbiology, Germany - Inanidrilus... ...
AACCGCCCCATCATCGTTCCGCCCTCCACCGAATCACTCGGGAAACGGAATCACGATCTCAGAAACCGATCAACAGGGGTTTATCAACAGTATCCCCCGCTCGCAGACAGATCCAAAACGTCTCTGGAAACCGATACCCTGTGTGATCCGGCTCAGGGCGTGATGATCGTTGATCGAAAAAATCGATCAAAATTTCTTTTTCGATAGATTGAATATTGAACGATCCGCCGCCATTTTTTGATCATGAGCGCGCTTTTTGGCGATCAAGCCTCGCCGGGGCCGCAGCCTGCATGTGATTTGGAAGAGGTGAATGCCATGAAACGCTTTAAGAACATTCTCGTAGTCTGCGACGAAAAGGGAGACGATGCGACCCTGATCGAGCGTGCCGTTGAGCTGGCGAAGGCCAACGACGCCTCGATCACCCTGGTCGATACGGTCGATTTCCAGCCCGGCGAACTGTCCCGGATGTTCGGCGGTCTGCCGGGGACCATTCGCAACTATGAAGCGGAAGCGGCGATCCTGGCTCATCATCTCGAGCGGCTCGGCCGGCTTTCGGAACCGATCCGGGCCCACGGGATTTACTGCACTCAACACGTGCTGCAGGGGATTCCCGTCGTCGAGATCACGAAAAAGGTTCTGAAAGACGGCCACGACCTGGTCATTAAGGGCAGCGCCGGTGAATTCGGCGATCCGTCGTTTCCCAACCTCGATCTCCAACTGATGCGCAAATGCCCATGCCCCGTCTGGATCATGAAAAGGGGCCAGCGCTCGCATTACCGGAACATCGTCGCCGCCGTCGATCCAAGACTGGACGACATCCAGCGCGAGAGACTAAACGACCGGGTCATGGAAGTGGCCACCTTCACGTCGTTCACGCCTGGAAACTGAACGGCGAGGCGACTTTGGCCAGCAGGGGTTTCGCCAAGGTATCAAGCTTGGAATTCGACTTGTTGCTGGAGTCCAAGCGGCGCCGCAGCGAGGCCATGTTGAAACGGCTGACCGACCGTTTCCCCGGCGCGGCGGGCCACCACACGGTCCATTTGATCAAGGGCGAGGCATGGGACGTGATCCCGCGTTTCGTCGCCGGACACGGGATCGACCTGGTGGTCATGGGAACGGTCGGGCGCACCGGGGTCGGCGGCCTGATCATCGGCAACACGGCGGAAACGATCCTCAACCAGGTCTCGTGTTCGCTTCTTACCGTCAAATCCCATGGCAACCAGACGCCGACCCAACCGGACAATATGGCGGCCCTGCCGGTGCCGCCGGTCCGCCAACGGGAACCCCAGTTGCAAGTCTCCGCGTAAGGAAAGGCGGCTGGTCTGCAATCGCACTTCCGGGTCCCATGGCTGACGTGATAGGAGTTTCCGATTGGAATCAACGGCGCCGAAACGCCTGACCGCCCGACGGGCTTGGAGGAACCAATGCGGATGAACGACCTCACCATGAAACAGTTGCGCTGTCTGGTCGCCCTCGACGAAACGCGGCACTTTCGCCGAGCCGCAGAACGCTGCCACATCACCCAGCCGTCGTTGAGCGCGCAGATCCAGAACATCGAGGGCTTCCTCGGCGTTCAACTGGTCGAGCGCAGCCGTTCCGGGGTCGCCTTGACACCGGTCGGGCGTGAAGTCTCCGAGCGCGCGCGTCAGATCCTCGATGAGGTTCAGGGCATCGTCGACTTCACCTCGGCGGCGCAACGGGGCCTAATCGGGACCATACGCCTGGGCGCCAAACCGACGCTCGGCCCCTATCTGCTGCCGCACGTCGTCGCCCGCCTGCATCGCAAGAACCCGGAGCTGAACCTCTATGTGCGGGAGGGACCGCCACGTGAATTGGAGCACGAATTGAGCAGCGGGCTTCACGACGTCGTTCTCGGGCAACTGCCAGTCGTCGGCAGCGAGTTGGTCGTTGATCGGCTGTTCCGTGAACCGCTTTATCTTGCGCTGGCCGTCGATCATCCCTTGGCCGGCCGCGAAAAAATCACCACCAAGGACCTCGAGGGCTTGGGCATGCTGACCTTGAGCCCGCAATACCATTTGCATGATCACATCGGCGCCCTTTGTGACGAGTACGGGTCGATGATGCTGCGTGATTACGAGGGGACCAGCCTCGATGCCCTTCGCCAGATGGTCGGGATGGGCATGGGGGTGACGTTCCTGCCGGCCTTGTACGTTCATTCGGAGATCCACGCCCGCAGCGAGATCGTGGTCAAGAGCCTGGAGGACAAGTCCTTCAGTCGATCCGTCGGTCTGGTGTGGAGAAAAAGTGCCGGGCGGGCAACGGCGTTCCGACAAGTTGCCGAGGTCATCCGAGACGTCGCGGCCCGCAAGTTCAAGGACATCGTCATCGAACGGTGACACCGCCAAGCGACGTATCACCTAATCGGAAAATCCTATCAAACTCTATTGCGTAATAGAGTTTATTTCATGTCGGAAAAGCCCATATCGTCGGTGAGGCCTTGTGTAGCCGCACCAAAGGCGGGTGCCCAACTGGAGAATAGGATGATGAACAGGCAAGACCCTTTTGCGTCAAAACCCACGGACGACAAGCCGGCGCTCGCTCTGCACCCCGGCCTTCTGCGCGTCGGCGTGATCTTTGCGATGACGGTCTTCTTGGCATCCCTGATGCCGGGGGCCCTTGTCGCACTCGCCATGAACAACCTGTTGTTCACCGGCGCCTTCATCACGCTCCTTATCGCGCTGCTCGCCCGCGACCGCCCGATGAGCCCGCACCTGACCCGATGGGACGAGGCGGCCGTGCTGGCGCTGTTGGCCATGGTGGCTGGGATGTTCGTCGACCCGGTTGCAGCGCAAACGGCAATCGAGAATTTGCAGTCGTCCCCCGCGGGACCGGCCATAACCCCGGACCCGTTGGCAGTACCGCAATGAACGGAGTACGGAACCCTCTATTGGCGTTCCGGGTATTTGAGAACCGCCGTGATTGGACCTTTGATTTTCGCTCGGAGTTATTAAATGCGCACTTTGAAAAATAACCTGTCCGCCATCATTCACCACGATGCTTTTGGCGGCATCCTGCTGATGACCGCCGCTCTGGCGGCACTGGTCATGGACAATTCGCCGCTGAGGTCAATTTATGACGCCATGCTGACAACGCCGGTGGTCGTCCAGGTCGGCGCCGGCGGCATCGAGAAGCCCTTGCTGCTGTGGATCAACGACGGGCTTATGGCGGTCTTTTTCTTTTTGGTCGGCCTGGAAATCAAACGGGAGATCCTGGAGGGCCGGCTTTCGACGTGGAACCAGAGCGCCCTGCCCGTCTTCGCCGCCGTCGGCGGCATGGCCATACCGGCACTCATCTACGTCGTGTTCAACTGGGGCAGTCCCTCGACCCTCGACGGCTGGGCCATTCCGGCGGCGACGGACATCGCCTTTGCGCTGGGCGTCCTGGCCCTGGTCGGCAGCGGCGTGCCGCCGGCCTTGAAGGTCTTTCTGCTGGCGCTCGCCATCCTCGATGACCTCGGAGCGATCATCATCATCGCGCTCTTCTACACCAGCGACCTGTCGCTGGCGTCGTTGGCCATCGCCGGTGTCAGCACGGCCGTCCTCGTCGCCTTCAACCTGCTGGGTGTGCGGCGGATTTCGCTTTATGCGCTGATAGGCGTCATCATGTGGGTCGGCGTCCTCAAATCCGGTGTCCACGCAACGCTGGCCGGCGTCATCATCGCGCTTTGCATCCCGCTCCGGGTCGGCGAGAACAGCGACAAGGCCCCCTTGCATGTTCTGGAAAAAGCCCTTCATCCGTGGGTGGCGTTCTTCATCATGCCGGTCTTCGCCTTCGCCAATGCCGGCGTGGCGCTCGACGGCCTGCGGTTCGCGGACCTGCTGGCGCCGCTGCCGCTCGGCATCGCCCTGGGGTTGTTCATCGGCAAGCAAATCGGGGGCTTCGGTTTCTCCTGGATCGGCGTTCGGGCCGGCATCTGCCGCCTGCCGGACGGCGTCACCTGGACACAGGTCTACGGGGTCTCGCTGCTCGCCGGCATCGGGTTCACCATGAGCCTGTTCATCGGGACGCTGGCCTTCAGCGATCCGGAACACGCGGCCGCCGTCCGTCTCGGCGTCCTCTCGGGGTCGATCCTTTCCGGGGTGATGGGCTTCCTGGTTCTCAAGTGGTCGACGAGCCACGCCCGGGCTTCCCAGCCCGCGTCCATCGGGCGCTCGCTCAGCGGCCTGAAACGAGGAGAGGGCCATGCATGACCTAGCCGAGCTCGTCGGCGGCTACCACCGCTTCGTCGCCGCCCGCGACAAGGACGACTCGCGGCTCTACCGCAAGCTCGCCGATGAGGGCCAAGCACCGGAAACCATGGTGATCGGCTGCTGCGACAGCCGCGTCGATCCGGCGGCGATCTTCGACGCCGGCCCCGGCGAACTGTTCGTCGTCCGCAACGTCGCCAATCTGGTGCCGCCCTTCGAGCCGCATGGCGAGTACCACGGCACCAGCGCGGCCATCGAATTCGCGGTCACCGGCCTCGGGATCACGAATATCGTGGTCCTCGGGCATGCCCGTTGTGGTGGCGTCGCGGCGTTCTTGGATAGGGTCCATGAACCGAAGGTAAATCCCGGCCTCATCAACCGCTGGATGTCGTTGTTGAACCCGGCCCGCGCTACCGTCCTGAAATCCGGCCCAGCAGGTACGCCCGAACAGCATCAGCAAGAATTGGAACTACAGGGAATCCGCGTTTCCCTGGCGAACCTGCAGACCTTCCCCTTCGTCAAGGAAGCCATGACGCAGGGCCGGCTCAAGTTGCGCGGCGCCTATTTCAGCATCTTTGATAGGACCCTTCTCGGCATGGACCCCGATACGGGTGAATTCGCACCGATCTCGTCATGATGAGCGAACGAAACGCCCCTGTTTCGGCACTCGCAACCGACGGCATGATCGAGCGTTTGCGGCTTTTCATCGAGGCGGACCTCACCCAACGGGCGATCATCGGCGTCATCATCGTCAACGCCATCGTCATCGGCCTCGAGACCTCTCCGGCGGCCATGGAAGCGGCCGGCGGCCTGCTCCGTTTCATCGATACCGCGGCCTTGATCATCTTTGTCGCCGAATTGGCGGCCAAACTGATCGTTTACCGGTTGAAGTTTTTCAGCCGCGCCTGGAACCTGTTCGACTTCTTCATCGTCGCCGTATCGTTGGCGCCCGCGGGCGACGGCACCTCCGTCCTGCGCGCACTGAGATTGGTCTCGGCCGTTCCCAAGATGCGGGTCGTGGTTCAGGCGCTTCTCAATGCGGTTCCCGGAATGGGGTCCGTCGTCGCCCTTCTCGGCCTCGTCTTCTATGTCGCCGCGGTCATGGCCACGAAATTGTTCGCGGCCGACTTCGAGGCCTGGTTCGGCACGGTCGGAAGATCCGCCTATACGCTGTTCCAGATCATGACCCTGGAGTCGTGGTCGATGGGTATCGTCCGCCCGGTCATGGATGTCCACCCCTACGCCTGGGTGTTTTTCGTGCCGTTCATCCTGCTCGTCACCTTCGCCGTGCTCAATCTGTTCATCGCAATCATCGTCAATTCCATGCAGGACGCCGCGGCAGAGGATGCTGAGCAACAACAGGAAGAACACAACAATCTGCTCCGCGGCCTTTGTGAACAGGTCGACCGCCTGCAAAAGGAAGTCGAGAGGCTCAACAGGGCGCCGGACAAGGGCGCCGGTTGATTGGGCCCACGGCCGGACGGCGATACCTTGCAGCAGATCTACGGGATCTCGCTGCTCGCTAGAATCGGCTTCACCATAGACCTGTTATTCGGGACGCTGCCTTCAGCGATCCGAAACACGCGGCGGCGGTCCGTCTCGGCGTCCTTTCCGGGTCGATAATCTCTGGGCTGGTCGGCTTCCTGGTTCTCAGATGGCCGACGCAGCACGTTCGGGTTTCCGAGCCCGCGTCGTTGGGGCATCCGGTCAACGGCCTGAAACAGGGAAAGGGCCATGCATGATCTGCCCGATATTGTCAGTGACGGCGACAGCCGGGTCGATCCGCCGGCGATACTCGACGCCGGTCAAGGACGGTCCTGAGACGTTAACCGGACTCAATCCTGCGTGGTCATATTCCGCTGGACGATACGAGTAGGCCCCGGTTTATGTTCGGTTTTGGCTGGACCGGTCAGTCAGGTCTTGCACAGTGCGCTCGTCCCGTTCGTCGGTATTCTTAACGACACGTCCCGCAGGAAAGGTAAGTGTCACCATGGTGCCGTAGCCCAGGGCACTTTCGATTTCGAAAGTCCCGCCATGTAACTCCACCAATTCCTTGGTTAGAGGCAATCCAAGGCCTGTGCCTTGCTTTTTTCCATCGGATCCGCTGTCAACCTGCCCGAATTGAGCCATCGCTTTCGTAATTCCGTCTTTGTCCATGCCGATTCCCGTATCGACAACGACAACCGAAAAGGACCCGTCATGGTTCGACCGTGTTTCCCAAAGTAATTTTTCCGTCCTCTTGCGTGAATTTCACCGCGTTGCTGAGGACGTTGAGCAGGGCCTGTTTGAAGCGGCGGATGTCCACGTAAATCACTTGCGGGCCGCTCTCATTGGAAACCAATAGGTCTATCCCTTTGTCAGATGCCCTTTGGTTGATCAGCCGCCTCGATGTCTCGACGACTGCCGATAGGTCGACGTCTTCCTCCGCCAATTCGACGGCGCCAGCTTCAATAGCGGCAATATCGAGAAGGTCGTTTATGAGTTCCAAAAGGTGAGTTCCCGAATCGTGGATATCGTCGAGATACTCGCGTTGTTTATCGTTTTCCACGGGTCCAAACACCGCCATCCGCAACATGTCAGAACTGCCAATGACCGTATTCAAAGGCGTACGCAGTTCGTGGCTCATGGCGGAAAGGAATTGCGACTTGCTCTGGTTCGCCCTATCGGCATCGGTCTTGGCTTCCCGTAAATCGTCGACGAGATTGGCAAGCTCCGTATTGCGCGCTTCAAAAACGACTGAGAAAGCGACGACCATACTGGTGATCGCCAACCCACCGATCAAAACCAGCCAAGTGTTGTCCGGTCGATGGCGGGCAATGTATTTCGCGGTTGGGGAAATCTCGAAGGCCCAGGAGCGGTCGCCAGGGTCGATTCTTTGGCTATGGCTCATAGGACGGGAACGACCGAAGAGCCCCCGTTCCTCAATCTCGGCGAAACCGTTTCTTTGCAAAGGATTGGCGTAAAGCCATCTTTGGTCGGGTCGTGCGTTGAGATCGACCAGCTGAAAGGCGAGATCGGCCGTGTCCAATTTTTCGAACGCTTCGTTAACCAGATCGCCCAATCGTAAGACGCCGACGACAAACCCTTTCAAGGCCTGACGGTGATCCTCGATGCCTTGGTTCCAATTCCCTCTTTTGTAGACGGGTTGAAACGTGAGGACGCCGAATTGCCCTTCTGTCTCCTGAACCAGTCTGATCCGTCCCGTGGTAACTGGTCTTCCCGAGTCCCGGGCCCTTTCGAGGGCTTCCCGCCGAACGGGATTGGACGCAACATCGAAACCGATGGCTTTCCGGTTTCCTGCGACGGGTTCGATATACTTGACGGGAACATAATAAGGGCGATCGCCCGCAGGCACGATTTGATTATCGGCGGTGCGCTCGGTAATTCGAAAATCGGGAAATCCCAACCTGCGACCGTCCGTCTCGAAGGCGTCCCGGTTCTCGGGAAGAACGAGCGGATCCCATCCGAAAGCCTGTACGTGGATTTGGGAGTCCAGCAATTGCCGGGCAAATGATCGGAAACTCGCGTCGTCGATCTTGTCGGAGGCAACGACGAAGCCCTTGAGGGAGTTCAGCGCGTTCAGATATATGGTCAGGTTCTTTTTGAGGGCCTCCGACAAAAAGGTCGCCTGTCGATCAAAACTGACTTGCAGGCGCGTCTTCTCCCACGACGCGGCATACCAGGCGACCATCACCGCGATGATGAAGGCGGCGACAGCCGGCACGGTTGCCGCCAAGTTGGCTCTGAAGTGGGATCTCCCCGGGTTCTGCGCCCAAACGAGGATCAATGGCGTAAAGACGAGAACGCCGAAAAGGTCGCCGGTCCACCGGGTCGCGGACGTAATCAAATAATTTTCGAGAGGTATACGGCCGAACGCGACCAAGACGGCGACACCAAGAACGGCGCCGACAAGACAACCAATCGGACCACCGAAAAAGAGAAGTGAGAGGACCGGCTTGGTTTCTTTGAAGGCAATGGGAAAAACCACGAATTTGCGAACAAGGTAAGCGCTGAAAAGGGCTTGCAGCGTTGCCACGACGGCAACGCCAACCGGTGGAAATAGAAAACGGGCGATTTCCGTAACGCCACCGGTCTCGAACGACAGGAACAATTCCAAGAGGTAGGAACCAATAAATATGCCTGGCCACAACCGATATCCGAAAATCAAAAGGCCCGCCAAAGCCACACCTGCTGCCGGGAATATCGGCGTCGCGTAACCAGGTGGTACCGCGAGCAACAGCCCGATCTCTGCGCTAACGAAGTAAGCCAGGGCGAGCACGGCGATTTTCATTTGCTGCCTTCTCTTTGAATTCGATCAGCGGAGGGCATTAGGTAATTATACTCGGTTTTTCTACTAATTGCTTTGTCGTCGAGCTCCATTTGTTAATGCCGTCCGCCTTTCCAGTCGATCGGCTCATCCTGACCTCCAAAGCAACAGTCAGGGTTCTAAATCGACCTGACCGTTTTGATACAGTCAGGGGACGCAGCCATCTTATCGCTGGCCGTCGGCCAATCGGGAGGTCAAGGGCTGACGGTTGAGACCCGCTCGCCCGACGGTTGATACCGTGTCGTTCGATGGTCTTTCGGCTGGAAGGCGGCGTTGGCGTGAATTGGAGCGGGTGAGGGGAATCGAACCCCCGTATTCAGCTTGGGAAGCTGATGTTCTGCCATTGAACTACACCCGCCCGCACGGCTCCTAGAGCAACGAACCCTATATCGTACGCATTGAGACGGCCAGTGCGGATTGCCGGTTAGGAAGGGTTTGCGCAGTGATGCCCCCTCTCGGGCCATGCAATGGCCCTGCCGGTTAAAAGCAGCATCACAAGCGGAGCCTGACGCTGTCCGGCGGGCCGCAATGACCGCCTGCGGTCGTTTATGAACCGCCCCCGCCGCGTCGAGGACGCCTTGCCGATGCCCCGCATCGCCTGCGCGCCCTCTCCTAACAGGAACGGTACATAAACGATCTCAATGCGTACGATATAGGGTTCGATGCTCTGGGTATAGGGGAAGCCCGGTAGCCGTGCAAGGCGAGTGCGGCGCAGAGAGCAAGGACAGCCCCGGGGGAGAGACAGGGGGGGAGCGGCCGGGCCCCGGAGGGCGTGAGGCCCGGCACCTTTGGTTCCTTGTCAGTCCTTGGTCAGTTCTTGCGCTTGTAGTCGTCGTCGTCCTTGTCGTCATCATCTTCGTAGTAGCGCCACTTCGGCCCAGGACCCCGTCCGCGTTTCCAGAACTCGTCGCGAGTCAGTTTGCCGTCGTCGTTGAGGTCGTGGCGCTGGAAGGCGTATTCGAAGGGCGTCTTGAACTCGTCAGCCGTAATCGCCGCATCGCCGTCATCGTCGAGCATCTGGAACTTGTCGACCATGTGCCCGCGGGTGAACTGGGTCCACAGGCCGCCGAACTCGTCGACACTGACCTTGCCGTCGCCGTTGACGTCCGTCTTCGCGTGCATGGCGGCGAACCCGGCATCCAATTCCTGTTTGCTGACGGCATCGTCCTTGTCGGCGTCGAATTGTTTGAACAGCGTATCGGCCTGCCGGAACATGCCGGCGCCCCGGCCCATGCCACGGCCGCCCATCATCTGGCCGTAGCCGTAACCGGCTTTCTGGCCATACCCGCCGTAGGGGCACCAACTGCTGTTCGGGCCCTGGGCAACGACGGCGGCGCTGATGGCCGCGATGCCAACTGCCGCGACCAGTCCGCCGGCGATCAATTTGGTTCTGCGTTTCATAATGTACCTCTCGTTCGTTCAATCTTGGAAACCAGGAGACCGGACTTCCATCCAGCCGGGAACGATTTCGTTCCATTTCTTCCGAGAACAGCGTCGT
>Ga0209789_10000309_pt1 | contig 9497 bp, 3 predicted proteins | sample WorMetGr2BELIZE2_FD_187418 | JGI IMG/M metagenome (GOLD analysis project Ga0209789, IMG submission 187418) | Marine gutless worms symbiont microbial communities from Max Planck institute for Marine Microbiology, Germany - Inanidrilus... ...
TGTTACGGAATGTTTCTGCTGTTACGGATGGTTTTCCCTCTCTTGTCCTGTCCACCGTAATATGTGTTGATTGTAAATACAACCTAATTGAGAGAGGCCAGTGCGAATATTCGGCTAGCGGGTCTGATCGTGCCAAATGACCGGTGAATGGACCCGCTACCAATTTCTCCACAAAAACACGTCACTATTAATTCGGAAATAATATTACGGTCAGCTACGAGTATGAGACTAAGATATCTTAAGGGCATGTAGGTTCCACTGCGTCCTAAGACTGTGTTCCGCCTAGTCTTCTTTGTCACTAGCGGGCTCTCCAGCTGGTCGTCTCAACAAACAAGACAAATCACATACCATTTTACGCAGAAAATTGTATTAAGCTGCTCCTCCGTCTTGGGGTTGCAGTCCTACCACAAGATCTCGAGCAACATCAACAGATTGCAGACTTCAATCGCTTCGATCACGCCAATACGCTAATTACTCAAATAAACTCCAACGAACGTCTGTCTTCTGCGCCTTCCCGCGAGTAAGTGTCCCGCGACTATTTAGTCAACAATAGCTTTCGCGCGGCAGCTGCTAAGCTAGTGCGCCACAACTAACTTAAAGTAAATAAGTAACAAAAATTAATAACTAATGATTGACGCTATTACTTTGATTAAGTTAACTGTAGAAAATTACTCCAATAATTATTCCTCCCCCGACAAAAGTAACATGTCCGCATGCAATATCCTCAAAGTAATACAATAAATGACATTGTCCTTAATTGCTATTAGCCTAAGCTTATAAGCGCTAGCGGGTTCAAAAAAAGTTGTGATGGCCCGCTAAGTTTTGTACTTAACTATACTTATTACTAAATGTTTTTTTATACAAACACTACATAATGATGTGGTAATACACATGCAGTTCCTGTGTATATCGCTATAGTTCGAGCTGAAACTCGCATACAAATATAAAAACAAAAGAAAACTCACATACAAAATACGCAATAAGAATGAATACTGTCACATAAGCCAATCAAATTCCTCCTCGGTTTCTGAATAGGGTGGGTTATCTGGCATTCCGGGTCGTCTATTTATTACACTCAGTGAATCAAGTAGATAACGGGCAACATGTTCCCAGGGAATCGGTGTCATGTGGAAGTAGCGATTGCTAGCATTCGCCAAAAGTTGACCTGCCATGTATCGCTGAACTTCAGAAGAATAATTCACAGCGAATTGGATACTTCGCCTTTGTGAAACTGTGGTCCCTTCACTCTGTGCATGAGCTGTAACTTTGTCAGCTATATACTGAACTGGGCAAAGTTGGTCTGCGTCTGCTAACATACACTGCAACTCTGCCATTTTATGCAAGTTTACGCTAGGTGTTGATAACCACGGGCGTGGAACCTCGCCCGTCCAAGAAGCGGTATCAGTACAATTTGGCGGTATGGAAATTTGAGTTCGCCTATTCCTAGTAATGGGTTGTGCTTGCTGTGAAGCATCGCACCTCTCTGGCGGTGGTGTTACGGGTCTAGGACTTAATGCGATGTCTGTAGAATATAAACGTGACTGTTCAGTCTGACTGTCTGTATCCTTTAAAATATGGAATAATGGTAATCCATTGGCGGTGTCTGCTGTGGATGACAATGATAATTCAAGAGGAGTTGGTTCGTTCGGTGGCGGTGGTGGGATGTACTGCGGAACCGACGAATATCCACTTGAAATGTGACCTCCAAAATGACCTTTACCCTTAACTATATTACAGTTTTCATCTAAACTGCTTACATTACTCTCAGCTGCAATTTGCATCTCCGGGACGGTATGTTGAGATTGAGCAGGGTCGAATGGTGGAATTGAAGCTGCTGCAGATGCCTTAGAATAGGGTCTGTCTTGAGCTGCTAGACCTGCTTGCATTCTCTCGAGTATAGGGGTGTCATAGCCCCGATCAGACTCGACAGTACCGAAAATGACATCAGGATTTACACCCTCTAAGTCAGAATCGAAATTTGGTCCCGTCCTAATAGCTCCTATATGCGAAATAGGTTCATGTAAATCGGTAAAAACGTACTCCCCCCGACCTTCTGCATAATCAACAATGTCATCAATCAATCGCCTATTTTCGCTGGTAAAATCCTCCTCATGGAGAGAAGATGTGCTGTCCGATGTCGCGCGATGATACGCAGCAAATTCGTAGCCAGCGACGGTAGGTTGATCAGATGTTGAACGTGAAGTCGATGCGGGTGAATGAGAGCGATGTTTGGCGGGCTCTCCGAATTCACGGCTCGGTCCGTATGTCGACGACTGTGTTGTAGTTTCAGGCGGTTGACTATTACGTTGACGATGTCGTGACGGTGGCAGATTCAGCGGCGGCGGTCCAAGATGCTCGTACGGTCGATGTTGCGAAGGTGACCGGGGTCGGCGACGTCGGGCGGCTGGCGGCGGCGGCGGCATGGCCTCCGGAGGGTGACGTTCCGCCTGCTGTCGAAAGTGAGCTGCACGGGCTTGACATCCACCCTGACGGTTGGCCAATGTGATCCGCCGTTGAATCGCCTCCGCCGGTGTCATTTCAACAAATTCTTCACGCGGATTCGGTCCTCTTCGGAACACCGTCCAGCGAATATTATGCCATGTTGCCAAATGTCGTCTAAAGCCACGATCTGCCCACGCCACGTACGGACAAGGGGTGCCATCGGGTTGCTGCTGCGGGCAACACCTCGGGTATGAAAATGACTCTGCCTGAAATAAAAAAAAACATTACAACACATCAATTATTCAAACTGCCTAACGTGCTTCAACTTGTCGACATGTACAAATTTGCCATCCTTCCATTTTTTGTTGGTCACGAGATACGTTGCATCATTGACTCTCTTTGTCACGACTGCTTCTGTGCTGCAAAAACTTTGCCACTTAGGGCACCTCCCAGCAATTTTCCTGGGATAGTATACACGAACTATGTCGCCTTCTGCGAAAGACTTCGGCTTGACCTTGCGGTTATACCATTTGCTTGACGCATGCCATGCTGTACTCAGGTTAGTTCTAACGACCTCATTCGCCTTTTGAAGTTTCCATGTGACATCTGCCACATACTCTGGGACAGATTTGCCCTCTTCCACTTGGGGAAGACTAAGGTCAATTGTCCAGATTGGCATCCTACCGAAGAAGATATAAAACGGCGGGAAACGGGTTGAGCTGTGCTCCGCACTATTGTAACAGAACGTAATGTACTGTAACCATTCGCTCCAATCCTTCTGGTCGTTGCGAACACACTTCGCGAACATGGTGTTCAACACCCTATGAAGAACTTCACAAATTGCATTTGACTGAGGTCTATAACTTGTGCAGCGAATCTTGGTTATTCCCAGTGATTGGGTCAAAGCTGCCATGACCTCGTTTTCAAATTCCAGGCCAAGGTCGCTCAATAAGACTTGACACAGACCAAATTTAATGAAATAATGGTCTACCATGGCCTTCGCAACCGTGTGCGCTTCTTTATTCCTTAACGGAACACACACTGCGAACTTACTGAACATACAAATGATGGTGAGTACATATTTATACCCATTACTGGCGGGAAATGGGCCCTGGAGATCAATTGCAACCTTTTCACCAGGTGCGCCTGAATGCGTTGGATGCAAATTGACTTGTCTGGGTGGTTTCTGCCTACAAAAACTCTCGCACTTAGTACAGCATCGAATAAAAACATTTAGGTCGGTTTTCCAGCCGTACCACCATGAACGGCGCATTACGTGCGGTATGCATTTAGCTAATTTCAAGTGGCCTGCCACATCGTTGTGAATCAGTTCCAAGAATGGAACACGAAATTCGTGTGGCAAAATGAACTGTTTGTGCATAACCTCTCCACTTGTGTTATAAAAGTTCCGATACAGAATTCCATTTTCAATAGTTAACGACTCGTACTGACGCCATAGCGCGCGCAGCATTGGGGACTGTGAGTCTACTGCAGACCACGGAGGTCGGGTCTTTGTTTCAACCCACGCCATTGCTGGCCCTATGTTCGGATCAGTTAACTGAGCTTTTCTCATTGAGTCATCAGTCCAACCTAATGCATGCTGCTCCCATGCCTTTGGGGCTATACTTTGCAAAAGGGGTTTCTTTTTACCTCGTCTACGTATCGGTCTACCATCTGTTTCATCATTCGGTTCGTTCGGTTCACTTACTTCCTCACCTGTAGCGGTCGAGCTATCGCTCTCCGGCGGCTGTTCGTCTACTGGGGAAGGGATGGAACCCTCCCATTCCGTTTTCTTGCTGCGTGCACGCGTCTGTACGACGTTTACACTATGTTTCCCAATCACTCGTCTCAGACACTGTTCGCACGGTTCGCCCTCAACTTCGCTACATGGCGGCATACGACTTAATGAATCTGCATTCGCATTAGACAAGCCTTTACGATGGGAAATCTCAAATTCGTAGTCTGCTAGGAAGTCAATGTATCTAGCTGCCTGTCCTGACGGGTTTTTCACCTTCATTAAGAACGACACTGCCTGATTGTCCACCCGTAGGGTGAACTTCGTACCAAGTAGGTACGGTCTGAACACTTTCAACGCGAATACTACTGCTGTCAATTCTCTTCTAGTTGCGCAATAATTCCGCTCAGCCTTGTTGAAAACTCGGCTTGCGTACTCAACTACTCTGAGTTTTCCGTCTTGGTACTGCTGTAGGACAGCTCCAGCAGCATATGAGCTGGCGTCACTGTCTACTACCCAAGTGCATTCCGGGTCACTTCGTGGTACCGCTAAAATTGGTGCCTCTGTCAGTGCCTTCTTAAGGCGTCGAAATGCCTCCTCTCGCTCGGGTGTCCTCTCGAGCGGTATGTCACGCCGCAAACACTGCGTTAAAGGTTCTGCAATGCTAGCGAACCCTTTAACATAACTCCTGTAATAACTGCAAATTCCCAGAAATGCTCTGAGTTCTGTTATGGTCTCTGGAAATTTCCAAGCTTGTACACATGCTACTTTCTTCTCCTGTGGACTCAGGCCTGCCGAGCTTACCTTGTGTCCAAGAAATTCACACTCATTCTGGAACAGTCTACATTTGCTGGGACGCAACTTCAAGTTGGCCCAACGAAATCTGTCAAAGAGTGCCTGTAAGTCCTTCAAATGCTGTTCAAATGACGAGCTGAAAACAATGGTATCGTCTATGAAAGCCAAACAACACTTTAATCCTCCTACAACCATAGCCATAAGACGAGAGAAAACTGACGGTGAATTGCAACACCCCATGGCCAATCGCGTTAAGCGAAACTGTCCTTTCCGTGTGATAAATGCTGTCTTATCACGATCCTGTGGTCGAATTCCTACTTGAAAGAAGCTATTGCTCAAGTCGATACTACTTAGCCATTGAACGTTTGTCAGTGACTGCAAACAGTCCTTTGTGTTTGGAATAGGATACTTATCCTTATATGTTATTGCATTAAGTTTTCGAAAGTCTATCGTGATTCGTGGAGTAGTGGGCTTCCCTTGCTCATCGCGTTTTGGTACTACCACTAAGTTGGCTGCCCACTCACTACAGCAACTCTCAACAATTCCTGCGTCCACCATCTTGTCTATTGTTTCATCAATTACATCCAGGTGTACTCGTGCGTGCCTTCTTAACGGCTCTGCAATGGGCGAGTGATCACCAGTATTTATCGACGCTGTCAACAAATTCGTACAACCAACATCGAAGTCATGCTTCGAAAAAATGTCACAGTTTTTCTTAATCAACTCTACGGCCTGCTGTCTTTGTTCGTCCGTCAAAATATCCGGTAACTTATCAATAACTGGCTGAATATGGGCAAAGTCCTCTGCCATGGGCACGTCATTGCCAGTTATCACACTAGCACACTTCACCTTAGTCTCAGTATCCACTGCCTTGGTATCTCCCCTTATACAATCCTCTACTTCATTTGACCACTGTTCATTTGGTATAAAACTCGGTGCAAAAACATTCAGATCTGAATCTCCAGTGATTTCATTCTCTTTTGGTATTGTAAAATGAATCTGATGTCCACATTTTGCATCAGCTCCCCATGCTACTTGTGTTGCGTTCAGTGGGCCCGCTACTACATGGCCCGCTAAACCCGTTCTGCTTAGCGCAACTCCTGGGCCCGCTACTGCTGCTGTAGCGCTATCCTGAACACTGACTTCCAAGAATTCTCTGGGTGACGGCCTTCTGCCAGCCAGTGTGCTACAGTTTGCCGGCTGCGTCGAATCGGCCATGCTCGCGCTGGGAGACACCAGCAGCTGAGCTGCCGGCTCACTCCACGCGCTGCTACGCCGACTGTTGTCATCTGACCTACTTTCACCTGACTGACCAGCTACCTCAACTACACCGCTGTTTCCTACTTCTGACTGCCTCACTCCATCAACACTGCAATCGACATCTTCCCCAGCGGGTTCTACGCTACCAGTCTGACTAATGACTTCAATGTCACGGTTATCAGGGCTTTTGATGCCACTGTTACCAACATTATCTTCGGACTCATCTATTTCAATTTCATCTGCCTCTAGCGGTCTCACACACTCAGTAGGACAAGCTACTGCTCTGCCCAATGGTAAACCCGATCGCAATGCCTGACTTTTTCCAGACATATTCAAAAAAGCTAGCGAAGAGTACTCACTGCTATGGGACAGTAAGGTCCTTGCTACCAGCAATCCTGGCCGCACCCGTTTGGCGTCTGACAGCCAATCGCTGGCTGGAACTCTCAGATGAGCTACTGGCATTTTTACTGGCACATTTGCTACCATATCTGGCGGTATTACAACAGATTCTTTGACAAAAATTCGCCTGACATTCAGTTGACTTGGGCAAGTACGCAATGGTACAGACACACCATCTAGCACCACTCTTTGTTTTCTACACAGCCATTCACAATCGTGTTCAAACATCCAGTCCATTCCAATTATTAATTCGGATATGTCATCGGAGATTAACATATCAGCCCAAAATGATTTTCCACCTACGGTGAAGAATACTCGAGTCAGTCCTACAACCGAAATTTTGGTTCCATTTGCCGCATATAGCTCCGTTTTGCATGGTATAACTTTCATATTCTTGGCCAATCGCATTGGGCACAAACAAACTTGACAACCTGTATCTAGCATGGCCTGCATTGTGTGACCTTTGATAACAATGTCAATGTAAACTGCTGAACTCGGTGAACTAGGAACCATGTTCACTCTACCGGGAACTTGCGATACCTGCACCTGCGGTTCAGCCTCTGGCTGTTCATCCTCATTTCCTACGGTGCTAAAATCGTAGGCAGGTCGATAACCTGTATGTGGGCATTCATGCTTCCAATGGCCTCGTTCATGACAACGGGCACACATGTCTGAAGGAATCCTAAGACCAGGAGATGGCCTTCCACCTCGTCTGTAAATTCCACGATAGTCTCTGCGGTAACCTCCACTATAGCCTCCTCTGTGACCACCTCCGTAACTACCTTGATAGTTCTGCGGTTGTGGGGGATTATTTGCCCCTTGCTGACCCACTCTGTCAGCATTCTGCGTGGTCTGTGGTGGCACTACACCTTGACTACTCCCCATTGGATGCCCTATTGGGGGACCTACAGGTGTTCCAGATGTATTTCCACACTGTCCCATATACACATAACCGTTTGGTACAGCTTGACCTACATTCGGGACAGGTACGTACACAGTATGCATGTATGGATTATCAGTCTGCTGCATATTCACGTTCGGCTTTCCGCCTGGCCTATTTGACTGACCACTTCTATTATTCTTATTACTCTGTGACTTGGCCGACTGATGCTTGATATTTTGGATTTCCTGTTTCTGCTGCTCTATTGTCTCTTCTAATGCTCTTATTCGCCTATCAGCTTCGGACTCACGAACTGGGGAGACTATTCTCACCCTCTTTTTCTCAGCTTCGCAACTACTCTCGGCCGCTACTGCTGCTACACCTGGCTCCATGGCCTTTGAACAAGCTTCCATCTGCACTACTAATGAGTAGGTCTCGTCTAATGTCTTTGGCTGACGATCCAGTACTCTCATACGAAGAGCTGGGTCGTTGAGTGCTGTCAAAAAATAGTCCTTTCCTATAGCTTCATACATTTCGCCCCTCTGCTTCGGAAATGCTAACGACATTAACCTACGAATGTCTGTGTACACACTCTGTGTGGACTCTCCTATACCTCTCTTTCTCACTGACAGTTCTGCTCTATAACGTTCAGCATTATTGGCGTTGCCAAACCTGATTCGTAGCTGCTCTACTACTTCCTCCGAGCTTGCTTCGGGACTGAGTTCCCATAATATTTGTCCTGCGTCTTCTACTAACGCATCTCGTAAATGAGCACACTTCTCGGCTTCATCCCAACCGTTATGTAGTTCTGCATTTCGCAACTTAGCCATGAATGTCTCAAAAGGTATTCTCACCCCGTCATACTGAATAAGTTTAATGGGCTTGCGCATTATCGACTGTGGTCTAACTGTACCACTACAACCGTTACGACCATCAACAGATTCACTAGCTACAGGCTGCACTAACTCGCGAGCTTTGCCACCTCCAGAGACAGAGCCTCCCGTGGGATCAGGTGTAGCGGAACTATTTCCTACGCCTACCCTGTCCACTAGCGGGTCCCTCTCGACTCTGGTTTGGGCTTTGCTACGCACTTCTGTCGCCTTTTTAGAGGCTGGGATGCCTTCCGGTCTCTCCCCCTCTTTGCCTGCATTAGCTGCCGTCCGCGGTCTATTATTCCGGTTCGATTTGTGTGATTCTGTTGCAGAACTATGGCCGGTATGCACACGCAAGGAATCATTAACGGTCGAACGCCATTGACCCTTTTTATTCACCGAAAGTGCCTGTATTTTACGCTCTATTTTCCTTATGTTCTTTTGCAAACTACGCATTTCTGCTTGCGAAGCGGTATCGTCAGTATCAGTGGATTCACACGATGTACGTGACACAGCTTGCATAGCACATGCTGACATTGGCAATTTACTGGGCCCGCTACCATGTGCCAACTCAGGAGTAAACATGGGCCCGCTAACGGACATACTGGGCCCGCTAATCTGTCTGGTCGGCCCACTACCATCTTCTAGCAAAAAATCATTCACGGTGGATTGCCTCGCAGTATTCCGTGCCACGGAACCTGCGGGCATCTCATTACCTCCGACGGAAAGAGTAACTTCCTCGTCCACTCGCACGGACGCGCCAGGGGGTGGCTCCGTAGAGCGCGCCGCCTGGGGCTCCGGTGTCGTGTTTCGCCAAAACGAAAAAAACCCTCTACTTCTAGTCGCTGGGATGGTTTCTGGTACACTACGAATATTTCCACTTGGTGTCACGATATCGTGAACACTCTCATCAACATGAGTAACATCATCTGCAAAACCTGTATCACGACGTGTAGCCATTTTTCAAACAATGTGTATACTAGGCCTCTGGAACTAAAATTATCGGGCGCCAATTTGTTACGGAATGTTTCTGCTGTTACGGATGGTTTTCCCTCTCTTGTCCTGTCCACCGTAATATGTGTTGATTGTAAATACAACCTAATTGAGAGAGGCC
>Ga0209789_10000323_pt1 | contig 9209 bp, 9 predicted proteins | sample WorMetGr2BELIZE2_FD_187418 | JGI IMG/M metagenome (GOLD analysis project Ga0209789, IMG submission 187418) | Marine gutless worms symbiont microbial communities from Max Planck institute for Marine Microbiology, Germany - Inanidrilus... ...
GTGCCGTTAGAACGCGGGGGCACTTCCCCAGTGACGAAGCGGCGACAAAGCTGCTATATCTGGTGCTCAATCATGCGGCCCAGTCTTGGAAGCGGCCGCTGCGTGAATGGATCGAGGCGAAGACACAGTTCGCCATCATCTTCGGCGAACGCTTCGTCAATGTGTGATAACTCGGCCCAGGCACAAACTATCTTGACAGTCCCGTCGAACCGGTAAAGCGAACCCGCGACGAGGATCGCTACGGCAGCCAAAAAGCAGGCCCGCTGACTAGCGCGGTCCGCCGGTGTCAACAGGACCGCCACGGCACCAGCGAACAGCAAGCTCTCGATCCAGAACAACCACGCGATGAGGTCGCCCTTGTAGGCATCCGCCATCGCATCGCCGATGGCTAGGTCGACGAAACGGACGACTAGGAAGGCAGCCAACAGCCAGCCGACAACGACTGACAACTTGCTCAGCAAGGGTTGCTCCGACGGAAGGCCGAAGCTGTTGCTGACCACCGTCGCCTCGAACATGACGACGCTGTAACCCATGGCCAGTGCCGTCATCAGATAAAGTAGCGGCAGCCAAGTCGTGTACCAGAGCGGCGACAACTGCGAGCCCATGACCAAAAGCATGGTACCGAGTGAAGACTGGTGCATGGTCGGCAACAGGACTCCGAGGCCGACGATAACGAACATCACGTTCTGTAGTTTTTTCCTTAGATCAGTGAGGCCGAACCGTTCGAGAAATGCCGGCGCGAATTCAATCCAGAGAACGACGACATAGGCAGCAACGCAAAGTGCCACTTCGAACATCACCGAGTTTGGCTGCGCGTACCAAGGCAATACGATGTTATAAACCTGCCAGTAGCGCCCGAGATCGATAATGACGGCGACGCCGGCGAGCGTATAGCCGAATAAGCCGCCCAACAGGGCCGGGCGGATCAGTGGATGGTATTCGTTTTTATTGAAAATGTAGACCAGTAAGGCGATAGCGAATCCGCCGCAGCCGAACGCCGTACCGATGACGATGTCGACGGCGATCCAAAGCCCCCATGGGTAACCTTGGTTGAGGTTGGTGACAGCACCGAGGCCATGCATGTAGCGTTGGACGATGAAGTAACCGCCGATGATGACAAGGATGGCGAGCGCAACGGTTGTCGGTGTGATAAGGCGACCGCCGAGCGGTCTTAACGGCGTATTGCTCATGAGCGCTCTCCCGAATCCTCTCTGCCTTCCGACTCCGCATGTTTAACGGCGCTACGCCGGGCGAGGAACACCAACCCAGCCAACAACGCGATCGGTGCGATCATGCCCTTGTAGAGCGTGTGCTGGATGCCCTCGGAAACAGCCGAGAAAGCGGTTTTCGGCAATTTTGGCAGGCCCAGGCTTTGGAAAGAGACCGCCGAAAGGTAACGCACCTGGGTGCCACCACCGTCGTCAACTCCGTAGACGGCCGGCTGGTATTTGGGCAGAGGTTTCTCATGCGGCGGCCGGCCCTTGCCCAATTCGCCGCGCGGATAGACGTATGCGTCGCCGGGCTTACCGGCGAGACGGTTTTCGGCTTCCTTCTGCAGGTCGTCGACCGTACCGAACAACGAGGCGCCGGTCGGGCAAACGTCGCAGCAGGCTGGAACCTCACCCTTGGCCTGCAGGTGGGCGCAGAACTGGCACTTCTGGATTTGGCCGAAGGCGTCGTTGAGTTCGTATTGCGGCACGCCGAACGGGCAACCGTAGACGCAATACCGGCAGCCGATGCAGGCGTCCGGATCATGCGAGACGATGCCCGTTTCCGGGTCCTTCTTCATGGCGCTGACCGGGCATACCGAGACGCAGGACGGGTCGACACAATGCAGGCAATGGCGCTTCATGAAGGCGTAGCCGTCCTTCTGCCGATCCTTCTCCGTGGCATCGCCGTCGAGATAGGTCTTAATCACGTTCAGCGTATCGCCCGAGAGGTCCTCGGCCGTGTCCCAAATATCCTCGTTCCAGCGTTTCAAGTGTGCCGGAATCTCGTTCGGCATGTCGTTGGCCGACTTGCAGGCATCGACGCAGGCCTTGCAGCCGACACAGAGCGTCGAATCATAGAGAATGCCAACGGCCTTCGGCGGCAGCGGGAGGGGCGCCCGCGGTGTGAAGGCCTCAGCGGTTTTTGGCGCCGCGGCGGCACCGGCCACTCCGGTCGCAACGGCGCCGCGCAGGAACTGTCGCCGGTCGACTTTATTCATGGCGTCACCCCTGTTGCTCGTCTGAAGCGTCCTGTTTCTTCTTGTCGCCCATGTTCTTGAGCATCACGGCGCCGGCACCGACGGCATAACACCAGCGGCGGCGCCGGCGACGGCGGCCGCGCCTGGTGTTATGCCGTCACCTTTCCGCGCGCCGATCTTCGGAAATGCCGTCGGTGGCGTGAACGTCTTAACCGTGGCCAGGGCGTGGATCGGCTTGTTGAACGCCGATTCTTTTTCCGTGCATCCAAAACAGGGATGCCCGGTCCCCACCGGCCAGGCCCCCTCTCCGACGTCGCCGAAACCGATGGCCGGACAATTCGCGTAGGTCTCGGGCCCCTTGCAGCCGAGCTTGTACAGGCAATAGCCCTTGCGGTGGCCGAGGTCGCCGAATTCGATGGCAAAACGCCCGGCGTCGAAGTGGGCTCGGCGCTCGCAATTCTCGTGAATGAGGCGTCCGTAGGCGAAATTCGGCCGGTTCTCCCCGTCCAGTTGCGGCGGCTTCTTGAAGGTCAGGAGGTAGAGGACTGTGGACAGGAAATTATAGGGATTGGGATCGGCCGACTGGACGCCGCCCCAGGACGCGCAGGAACCGATGGCGATGGTCGCCGCGGCGCCGGCGGCGGCTTCCTTGATCAGATCCATCTGGGTCTTGCCGCCGACCTTGCAGTGAATGCCGCCGTCCTTGGTCGGGCAGGCGCCCTCGGTGACGAGCACGTACTTGCCTTTGTGCTCCTCCATCATCTTGTGCTTGTAGTCGAGCGCCTGTTTGCCGGCGCCGACGCAGAGCGTGTCGTGGTAGTCGAGCGAGATGACGTCGAGTAGCAGGCTCTCAAGGGTCGGGTGGTAGGAGCGCAGCAGCGACTCCGTACAGCCCGTACACTCCTGGCCGTGCAGCCAGATGACCGGCGGGCGTGCCGGTGCCATCGCCGCGTTGGCCATGCGCACGCCGGCCGACGACGACAACCCCATGGTCGCCGCCACGCCGGCGCAGAACTTGAACAATTGGCGCCTTGTCACACCGCCCATTTCGTGCATGGCTTCGTCCGGTCTATTGCCGAGACAAGCCTCTATACTCGTGGAATCCAGGTCTTTACCGGAAATCTCGCTTTTCGCGTCCATCGCTTCTCTCCGCAAACTCGCCGCTGGCTTTGTCTACTGCCCGCCATGGGAAAGAGCGTTGACGATCGTCAAATTTTCCGAATTTTGCCGCTAAATTTGCTTGATCTTCTGGCTTGTACAGCTATCGGTAGTAGTCGGGCTGATCCAGAGATCTCGGCGGCCAGGGTGTCGAGGCAGGGAACGACGACGTTGCGTCCTGAGAAACGGGCGATTCCGTCTTCTTCGAGACGACCCATGATCCGCGACAGGGTCTCGTGGCGCGTGCCGACCATGGAGGCGAGATCACGGCGTGACACCGGCAGATCGATGGAACGCGACCCGTCATCGGCGACGCGGCCGTGCTTTTTCGTCATGACCAGGGGCAGATGGGCGAGCCGGGCCCGGTTGGAGAGCGTCGCGCCTTTGATGATGGCATCATGGGCCTGTTCCAGTTCGCCGGTGGCCCGCTTGAGGAACTGTATTCCCAGATCGGGGTTGTCGCCAAGTAACTGCGAAACCGTCGATGAATCGATTAGACAGACGCGGCTCGGACCGAGGGCTTCGGCGGTGGTACGGTGCTCTCCATCGGCCAGGAACGACCGGTATCCCAACACGTCACCGGGATAGGCCATTTGCAGGAGCACGGAATTGCCTTCCGCATCAAGTTTGCGGATGCCGACTGTTCCGGTCGATACGCAGTAAACGCCGCGGTTGGATTCACCCATGGCGTAGACGGTTTCGCCGGCGCCATAGTCGAACGGGCGATGTCCGGCGTCGAGCACGATCAACTCTTCGTCGCAGAGAACGTTCCAATCGCTGACCGGGAGCAAATGGCATACGCCACAGCCCGGCGGTTTGCCTATCGACATCATCCGCCCAAACGTCTCCTCCAGCGCCTCCCCCGAGGCGATCGTTTATGAACGAGCAGTTTAATGGCAAATCACAGCGTCGCATTGACCAATGTTAATAAACTGCGGTGGATCGACAACAGCATCGCGGCGATGTCAGGCGCGGCGTCTGAGCCCCGCCCAAAAAAGCTTTAGCAAACCCGAAACGCCGGGCCCCGGACGGCCCGTTTGCATGCGGTAGGGGTCGTACCCGACTGCCGCCAGGAGGCCCAGATAATGTCGCGTCAAGGTCCCATAAAGAAGGAGGGAGCGGGCCGGCGATGGAATGGTCGTTTGGGACGCCCGAACAGTTTCGATATGCCCATAGGCGGCATCGGCCACACCGCGAACGACCGTAGTCAGACCAGCCGGTTCGGGGTCATCGGCACGCCGGGCATAAACCGCTTCGTGATCGAGTCCCGTTTCCCGGCACAGGTCCCTCGGCAAATAAAGCCGCCGTTGTGCCGCATGGTGTGGCACAGCTCGTAGGTGACCGCCCAGCGCCCAGGCGACGGCTGTTGAGCGGCAAAGATCCTGGGCCTCCGGCCCGCCGCCGCCGAGGACCGCTAGCGCCAGTCGCAAGAGAGGCGCCGACGAGCGCTCGGCATAGGCCTCGAACTCCGACAGGGTGACGGGCTGCTCGGCTTCCAGGTCGTCCGATCGCGCCTCGATGAGTGTCTCGAGTTCGGCCCGCGGCAAACCGTGCCGACGCACGGCTTCCGCCAGAGGTTCGGCGACGGGCTGTCTCGGCGGTGAGCCGGCAACGATGGCATCAAGGGAGTCGTACCACCATTTGAGACGCATCTGCCCGACCAGGGGATCGCTGACCGATTCCCGGACACCGGCAATTTCTAGGTTGAAGGCGTAAAGTGCGAACAGATCGGCGCGTCGCTCTGCAGGTGCGAACTGGGTGCACAAGTAACGATCCCGATCGAAGCGGGCGATCAGTTTGCGACAATAGGAATCACCTTCGGTCACGGACCCGGTTTTCCTTTCGTTGAGCGCCTACCGGGCCGCACCGTACTGCCATAAGCTGTTGGTTTTTGGCGTATTCTCCCGGATTCGGCGAATTCCGTTGAACAATTACCGCATCCTCCTATATATGAACGCAATCAAACTCATTCTAAATCTCGACTAATACCTAATGTTCTGAAAGTTAGGGGAGAATCATGGCAGGCATTCTAACTGACCTGAAAAACACCGTTATCGCAGGGGTCGTCCTGACCGTCATCATTGTGGGCATCGTCGCCGGCATTTCTGGCGAAGGCCTGGACCTGGGACATTCCTATTGGGCCTTTTTCTTCCGTTGGCTTCACGTGCTCAGCGGTGTCATGTGGATTGGGCTCCTGTGGTACTTCAACTTCGTACAGATTCCCAATATGCCCAACATCCCGGACGAACAGAAGCCGGCAATCGGCAAGGTTATCGCGCCGGCTGCTCTCTGGTGGTTCCGCTGGGGCGCCATGTCGACCATCATCACCGGTCTTATCCTGGCCATGTTGAATGGATACCTCGTCGAAGCCCTTACGATCGGTTTGGTGGACGGCGTTCCCAAACATATGGCGATCGGCATCGGCATGTGGCTCGGCACCATCATGTGGTTCAACGTCTGGTTCGTCATCTGGCCCAACCAGAAGAAAGCCTTGGGCATTGTCGAATTGGACGCCGATACGAAGGCGGCGTCGGCCCGCACGGCGATGCTGTTTTCGAGAACCAACACGCTGCTGTCTATTCCCATGCTCTACGCCATGGTTTCCGCCCAGAACATTTACTAAGGCGGTAAGATACCTAAGGAAAACGGGGCCTTCGGGCCCCGTTTTTTTATCGAGCCCAGGAAGACCGAAATCACCGCCCTGCGGCTATAGGCTCGCCATCGGCCGATACCGTGATCAAGGGTTAACGGGCCGGAATGATTTTCAGCAATTGATCGAACCCTCCGGGAGCGGCACCAAGGACAGGGCCACCTTGGGCCAGCATACCCGCCATCTCGAAATCCAACGCCTCGCCGCCCGTTTCTTCAATGAGCAACAGTCCGGCGAGACAGTCCCAGGCACTGAGGTGCGGTTCGTAGCAACCGACCAGACGACCGGCGGCGACTTGGGCGAGCATGGATGCGGCAGATCCGTTGCGGTAGAAGTTCCCTCCGTTCTCCAGAAGGGCCGTCAGGAAACTCCCGAACGCCTCGGGGTCCGCCTTCCTGGAGTATCCGATCCCGACCATGCCGGAGGAAATATCGCGGCTTCGGATTTTAGGCAGCGGACGCCCGTTCAGAAAGGCGCCGGCGCCGCGCCGCGCCGTGAAGATCTCGCCGGCGCAGGGATCGTGCACGACCCCTATTTCGACGGCGTCGCCCTTTATGACGGCAATTGACACGCACCATCCGGGCAGGCCGTCGAGGAACACGGTGGTTCCGTCGATGGGATCGACGGCCCAGAGGTATTCGTCGGTCCCGTGCCGCGTGCCCCCTTCTTCACCAACGATAGCGTCGTCGGGAAAGGCGGCCAAGATGATCTCGCTGATCAGTGCCTCGACGGCACGATCCGCGTCTGACACGAAATCCTGGAGACCCTTACTTTGCCGCGTCAAATCCGCATCGCGGAAGTAGTCGAGCGCCCGTTCACCGGCCTGGCGGGCCGCCGTTTCGGCGACATACATACGAAGATCATCGTTCCGGTCGCGCTCTATCATGGCACCATTCCCTTTTCGCTGGGTCGGCTCAGAACATGGCCGCTGTCGGCGTCGAACAGGTGGACCTTGTCTGGCGGCAACAGGAGAGATAAGCGGTCTTTTGGTTCCCTCTCCGTATCGCTGTCATCAACCACCGTGATCGGAGCGTTGCCACAGCGGCAATAGAGGAGTCGATGCGATCCCAGTTCCTCGACGACATCGATGGTGGATTCCGCCGTGTCCCCACCAATGGCGATATCCTCGGGCCGGACACCGAGGACGGCCCGGCGATCACCCTCGCCCGACAACAACGGTCTGGGGAACCTGAATTCGGCACCGCCGTCTTCGCGGAACAAAGTGCCGCCGCCGGTCACGATTCCGCTCAACAAGTTGGCCTGGGGCGACCCGATGAAGCCGGCGACGAAGCTGGTCGCCGGCGTGTGGTAGATCTCCTTCGGCGTACCGATTTGTTCGATGCCACCCTCATTGATGATGACGATGCGGTCGGCGAGCGTCATCGCCTCCACCTGGTCATGGGTCACATAAATCGAGGTGGCCCCCAGGCGGTCGTGCAACTTGCGAGTTCGACGCGCATGCTGGTTCGCAGTTTGGCATCCAGATTGGAAAGCGGTTCATCGAACAGGAACACCTCGGGCTCGCGGGCCAGTGCCCGGCCGATGGCGACGCGCTGTCGTTGGCCACCGGAGAGCTGGTTCGGCTTGCGATCGAGGAGCGGTGTCAGGTCCAACAGTTTAGCGGTTTCGGCGATCCGCGCCTCACGCTCCGCCTTCGGCGTGCGGGCGATGCGCAACCCGTAGCCGATGTTGCCGCGAACCGTCATGTGGGGGTAGAGGGCATAGTTTTGAAAGACCATGGCACACCCCCGGTCCTTCGGCGGCAGTTGATCGACCCGGCGCCCGCCAATGGAAATCTCGCCTTCGCTGACCTCCTCCAATCCGGCGATCATCCGGAGCACGGTCGATTTGCCGCACCCGCTCGGGCCTAGGATGACGACGAACTCCCGCTCATCGATGGCGATATCAACGCCGTGAATGACCTGGGTTGATCCGAACCGTTTGCTGACCCCTCTCAATTCGATATGCGCCATGGTTCTTCCTCAGGGTTGCTCACCGGACGACACGACATCGCCTGAGTATTCGAATGGAACGGTGTGGATCGTGAAATGGCCCTCATCGGCGACCGCCAGACCATAGGCAGCGGTCAAGCCCGGTCCATCCAGGAAGTGGTCGTCACTGAAGTTGGGCAGGGCTTGGTAAAGCAAGGACGTCACGCCGAAAACCGGAATCCCGGCCAGATTTCCGCCGATCGACATGTGGCAATGACCCGACAAGATCTGACGAACCACCGGCCGGTGTTTTTCCAGTACCGCGACAAAGCTGTCCGATCCGCGTAAACCGATCCTATCGAAGGCGGGAAGTGCCGTCGGTATCGGTGGGTGATGCAGGCAGATGACACACGGCCGGTCGGACCGTGCCAATGCGGTATCGAGCCATAGGAGACGCCCGCCGTCGAGGGTGCCCCACTCTTGGCCCGGAGTGTGGGTGTCGAGAAGAACGAACCGGTAGGGCCCGATATCCATGACCGATTGCACATACCCGCTGTCGTCGACGCCGTCGGTGCCGAATACGCGGACGAAGTTGTTCCGGTCATCGTGATTGCCCAACATGATCCGGTGCGGGAACGGCAGTGCACCCAGATCGTCCGCGAGGCCCCGGTATTCCGATTCCATTCCGCTGTCCGTCAAATCGCCAAGGATCACGCAACAATCCGCGTCGCCATGATGATCCCGCGCATGGGCGATGGCACGACGCAGGGACTCCGCAGGCCACCGGCCGTGGATTTTCCGGCCAAGCGTGTAGTGAAGATCGCTGAACAAAAGGACTTTCATGGGCGACGTTACGCTCCAGGCGGGAGTTCACGGGTCGTGGCGCGGGGGACCAAGCGGGTTGGGATGCGGCGAACCTCGCTCGCGCGGTCGGGTTCGGCCAAACGCCGGTCCAGCAGATCCATGACGGTGTTGATGGTATGCGGGATCGAGTAGTCGATGGTGGTCAATCGGAAGCTCCGCCAATCGGCTTGCGGAATGTTGTTGAACCCGACGACGGACAAATCGCCGGGGACGTCGAGACCAAGCGCGCGTGCCGCCTCGATCACGCCAAAGGCGATGGAGTCACTGCCGCAAAACACGCCGTCGGGCCGTGTCGGCGCCGATTGCATGGCCATGGCGGCTTCGAAAATGCTCTTTTCGTCGGGTCCCCCCACCGAATGCAACGTGCACGACTCACCGTCTCCCGAGGCGGCGGCGGAAAACCCGTCGAACCGTTCTT
>Ga0209789_10000325_pt1 | contig 9137 bp, 7 predicted proteins | sample WorMetGr2BELIZE2_FD_187418 | JGI IMG/M metagenome (GOLD analysis project Ga0209789, IMG submission 187418) | Marine gutless worms symbiont microbial communities from Max Planck institute for Marine Microbiology, Germany - Inanidrilus... ...
CCCCAGAAGCCACAGAATTCGGTGAAATAATGCAAAATAAGGGTCATTACACCATTTAAAGTCATTTGAAGTCACTGATTTTGGTACCAATCAAAGGCTCATATATGACTTCCTATTAGTGATTAATACTAATTTACCTCCTATCTTGCACCGTTTCTGAGATACAGCCTTTGATAGGTCCAAAATCGCTATATTTGGCCACACCTCTTGCGTTTAATCCCCCCATCAAGGGGTTCCCATGGGACATCTCTGTAAAATTTTCCGTGGATGACAACGGATGGCCAAGGTACCAAATGGTGTAGAAACACTGCGGAAAATTTCAACCTGCTGAGATGGCGCAGGAACGTTACAGAAGACAGACAGACAAAAGACGACAGATGGGCGGGCAACAGCATATAGCGAACAGGATCGTGACATTCGCTATAAAAGTAATTTCAATGCAAAGCAGTTATGAAAACCAACCTCTATAATTCAAACCTCATGGAAGCTAGGAGCTCACTTCAGAGCAGCACGGATGCCATCCATGATCTTCTTCTTTGAAGCAGTGTTAACAAAACCATCTCCATTCTAAAGAACATAATTCTTCTGTAAATAACTTTGAACAGTTCTGGCAAAAAGCAACACTGGGGGATTCGCTCAAGGTGTTCCAGACCCATGGTGGTTTAAAGTTGAGGGTGCATTTGGCCAAATCTTCAGCATCCCCCAGTGGCTAAACTTTTCGTCGGATGTGAAAAAGTTTTAGAGGTGCAAGATTGGTATGCACCTTCTCTATCACCATGCCAAGTATGGTGAGGCTAGGAGCAAAAACTGGTGGTTTTTGTCTGTCACACTTTTGAATGGCAGACTTTGTGCTAACAACTTTGCCATCAATGCATTTGAATATGGAAGTGCTTTTGATACCACTAGACAGGAGAAGGTTTGTCACTGTGCACCCAGCTTCAACTTGTCCCCGGGCCACTACCACAGAACCTTTAAGACGAAAATGCGGTAGAATTTGGGGGTTTTCGCAACACAAAGATGACACAATAAACGGATTAAATAAAATTTGGCGTAGAAGCATACACCATGGGTATACTTTTGGTGGCTAATTGCCCCCCTCCGATGAGCAAAGGTGGTGCGTACAGAATCCCCACAAAGATTCAACATTTGGTTAAAATTGCAGTTTTTCACCCCACAGGGGCGACAGTATACATCAATAAATATTCCATGAATCCACTCTGGCACACCAAATTTGACCATAATTGGCAAAGGGGATGCGTACAGGATCCCAAAAAGTTCAAAATTTCACAAGAGTCGCATGGTATTTCAGCGGTTTTCACCATGCAGTGGTGACGGTACGTACTGATTCACGCGAAATCTTATGTGGAAAAGCCGACCAGAGGTCCACTCTTCGACAAATTTTACCTCGATCGGTATAAGGGTAGGTAGGTACGGTGAGTAATTCAGTGAATGTAAAATGTAGATGAGCTTACTTATTTTCTTGTGTTCTCAATAATATTGTTAAACATTCTATCTCAATGCTGATGCCATTCATTAGGCATCTTGGTGAGATTTTGTGTGTGAAAGAGATGAAATATGACACAGTATTTATACTAATGTGTATTTTGGGCAGTGTACTGCACTGGGTACAGGAGATTTGCATTGTTATATATTGTTACATTTAACAGTATATACCGAATGAGGTGAAGCTTGGCGTGAAACAGTATACTGTGGCTCCACTCTCGCGCACCAACTTTGGCCATTATCAGTGAAGGGGTGGGTGCAGGCACCACCAAATTTGAAAATTTGGTAAAATAGACACGATGGTGTTGCCGCAGTTTTTTTTTTACCTTACATGGTGACTAGTATAGAACAACCAAGGCAAAATTTGATGAGGAGTACTATGTGGGTACTGTCACAGCCAAATCTGGCCCTGATTTGAAATGGGGATGGGTGGGTAGGCAGAGGAGCCCATAAATTTTTAAGTTTGGTCAAATTTGCATTTTTGGCAGTTTTTCGCCCTAGAAGAACAAGATGAACCCTTTCCTCCCCTCCCCATTCCCTTTCCTACTCTTCCCTCCCATGCCATCCTTGTTCAGGGTGGCCACAAAAAAAGAGATTTTCGCTGAGTTTCCCCGAGCCATAATTACACTTTTCCACAGGTTATCACAACAAAAAGTGTACATAACAATGGCCTTCATATATCAAGGGTCATTCCACATCAACTACTACTCACGTGACTATCAAGAGCCTGTTGTCTCAAATTGCTCAATTCAACAGTTTTCGTGCACCAGGTACACTTGGCTGCATATGGATTGCTTGACACAGGCTTCACCCAGAGCATAAAGTTAGTTTTCCCTGAGGTTGCACAGAATTCCCTGAGAATTCCATGAGTTTCCCATGTTCAGAGAAATCCCTGAGTATTGCAGGGTCTCCAGGTTTGTGGCCACCCTGTTCTTTCCTCCTTTCTCCTCCACTACCCTTACTTACCCTTTCCTCCCCATCATATCCCTTCCCTCTCTTCATCTTCCTTCTCCTCCTATCCACTCTCTTCCCTTCCTCTTTCCATTTTCCCTTCCATCCCCTCCCCCTTAATTTGAAATTTTGGATACTGGTACATGGCGTATTTAGAGTTAACTGCAATAAATAATTTTACTCTCAATTTCAAATTACCATTAGCAAATACATCACTGGACCAGATGCCCTTTGTCATGCAACCAACAGCATCAAAGCACTGAAGAAAAACAAATGATCTTAACACAAAAGACTAACTCAATCCATCTAGGCATTTAGCTGCAATATACCAACGTCACAGACACACACAAAACCCACAGTATAAGTTGAACTGTTATCATGAGTGGCTACAAATTCTGGCCTGAAGTAGGGACACAATGTTAGCAGTTGTTGTGACTTGGTTTAAAATGTCATTCATCAGCACACTGATAGACCACAGAGTCGATTGCATTTCACCAACATACATGTGTAGATAATTGGTAATACATCAAGTCAGTCACCTTTTTTGAATGCAGAAGTTGCCCACCAACTATTTCTACTTCAAGGTAACCTGTGCTAACTGGTGTAGCTTCACCATCCTGTAACACAACACAACACATCACACATATTATCACAGAGAATAGTCTCTCTCTCTAGTCTTCTGCTGTTACCAGCAGGTTCATAGCATTTTCTAACATGCCATGTCTAGGGGTGACACTCCATGTGAGGGGCCGTAATGGCATGTCCACACCACAGAATGGTGCGGCTGCATACTCACAGTCTCACGTTATCATGTATTTGCGGGGTAGTTTCCTGTTGCCTTCCCTGCAGTTTTCATTTTCCTGAGTGTCCTCCTATGGTAGGTCCTCTCAGACTGCACAGGCTTTCCTCTGTCCTCGCTGTCTTTAGCCAGCAGCCAGCTATTAATGCAGACTCCGCGTGACCAGCTTGCAAGATGCTACCGGATTACTCGTACTTAATCGCAGCACCACGGTAGGCTTGTGGTTGAACACAGCCACTCTCCTTCCTTTGGCATGCTGTTATACCCTTTGTCTGCATCATCCACCCGTTGCTGCCGTTGACCACCCCTCACGACGTCAACGCACAGACAACTAGGTATAGAGCGAGTACTAGCATGTACTTGCTAACATTTCATGTTTGCATTATGTTGCCATAGCAACGCAACCCATGCATGGATTGCAAATCCTCCGTAGTGGGCAGGGGGCAGCCACTACCACTCTTTCAAGTTACATCAGGGTCGATGCAATAGTGAAGGCATGCAGCCGCAGACAGACAGACAGACACACAAACGCTCGTGACCACAACACATTTTGCGACGTCTACGACTCGCGCGAAATGTAATAACTAACCTATTCTAGCCGGGGACAGTGGTAGAACACACACTAGCATTTTCCATGCTAATGTAAAGAAAACTTATATTTTTTAAAATCTACAACAAAAAATTAACATTTTTCACTCACTGTGTTTGCAGTGATTACCTACACTAAAAATTCTGCAACTCATGCACGTTTTCATCAACAATGTTTGCACATTTTCTTTATTTAAAATTAAGCATGGCATGTTAATGAGGACATGTAAAATTAGAATCTGTGAAAAAAATTGGGCCCAAAAATGCTACTCCAAAATTCTTTTGGCCTGATAAGTGAAATTTTTAAAGCCCAACATGCTTTTTCCAGTACCCATGCCACACTGTAGTGTCTACTGTCAATAATAATGCTGCACAAGTCACTGCTAGTGCAAACAAAAGACAGCATAAATCTGCTACATGAAGTAACGGTCACTCACTACTTCGATATCTTTGCCAAATTCTTTCTCAAGTTCCTGTTTCAGTGACTGGAACTAAAAAGTCACACAACACAGATGCAACAAATCTATACACTTAAAAAGACAACAGTAATAGTAAGATGGAGCGGGAGCTTCACAGGCTGGGCCATAGCCACGGTCCGTGCCCGGCTGCATGTTAGATGCGCCCCGCTGCTGCTGTCACTGCTGTTGACAGCGAGCGATGGCGACTGACATCACCACACATGCATGTATTGCAAGCTGGCGTGGGATCACTTGCTGACCCACTTAGTAAAGGTAGAATTCCTCACCACTCATTTCGTTCTACACACACTGTATGCAAACATGTCGATCGTACAATGAATGCACCAAAGTTCTCAACTTGCTGTGGTAATGGACGGCTGATGGAAGTGCTTGCACAACTGCCTGACTTACTGTAACAGTCCCAGCAAACATCAACATGGCACACTGAGTCTTAGGTTAACAGATGCTTTCAACTGCCATCATGGTGGGTCATTGTCTTGTCTATATAAATTACAGCAAAGTAAGATCTACATGTAAATTTAATTAGACTCAAGTGATGATTTTGCTACTGCTGTGCACAATACAATAATCCAATATTACCAAACCATGTTTACAGAAATTTAATTAACTGTCACAAAGAGATCGTGCTGGAGCGGCTTTTACAAGACATGCACAATCTAAATAACAATTTGAAATGCATAGCTCCACCCACTCCAAGAATATTATAGAGGGTGTCACAAAAAATTTAAAAGGTTCATGTGACACAGCCATGTCATTTATGGAATACTTTTGTGCAAATCCAAACTGTCTGGCTTCACATGTCCCACGATACAATGGGTTAGCAAAATTAAAATTAAATGAAGTGATGTGATGTGATCATCCCTAATCATACCCCATTCAGTACATATGTTGTCAATGGCTGGCCAGCACTCTTGCTATATCAATCTGTATAAATGAAGTGCCTTTACTTTTAACTTTCTAAAGACAATCCCAAAATTCACACAATGTGGTGGTTTCTGGTAAGGCAGTGGCTAGTGCCATCCAAACGGTACTAGAGTTGCAAAATTAAAGTACTATCCAGATCTGCACCACTGCAGACCTGCTAGGTCTGCAGTGTGCAGATCCCAATAAATCCACTGCAGCTATCTATGTTATTGAAACCAACGGCGACGATGCGGGTTGCGATAGTTTTGTGACTGTCCACTGGAGCCCTGTAACACAGCATTAAAATAGCCAAATATACTGGTGTTTTTTCTAACACAGAACAATCATAGAGCAATATTCCAACACATATTCCATCATATACACCGTGTCTCAAAAAACGTTCCACCTATGGCTTGCTATAACTTTGACACACATGAACAGATTTTGATATTTTTTTGGCAGAAATGTTACGGATAAAGTAGGCAATGAAAAGGTGCTTTAATATGCCACCTCAAATAACTTGTGCTTCTGCACTACCTGGCAAAACGGGGAAACATGAAAACCACATTTTTCACTCAAATGCTGTATTACCCGGCAGTCGAACCCCCTGCGCTGCTGCAGTTGGACTGTGTTGCACGTACAGTGCACCAATGCGCTGTCTTCCTGAAAGAATAATTGTCGTCATCTGTGCTGTGTTTGATAGCATCTACATTTGTTGAGATAGTAAGATATCCCATTAATACTGTCCACTGACTTTCACTCAGGCTTGACAAAGAACAACTCCCATCTGTTACACAGCGACCGACACCGTGACAGTCTTGGTTAACATAGAGCATGTGGGTAACAGACAGCAGGATCCTAGGTCCTGTCTGGTACATCCAGTCGATCGTTTTGACAGTGAGGATGGTTCAGCTGTAACCAGGTGATATTTTAATGTGTTTTGTGTTGTATTTTGGTAAAAAAAAACAAGCAACATTTAAGTGAAAAGATGCAATTTTGGGGTTTCCTGTTTCCCCAGGTAGTGCAGAAGCACAAGTTAGGTGAGGTAGGAAAATAAAGTACATTCTGATTACTTACTTTCTCCGTAACATTTATGCCAAAAATTACCGTAAATGACCTGTGTAACTGAGTGTGTGTATGTCAAGATTATACCAAGTCAAAGGTGGGACGTTTTTTGAGACACGGTGTATTATAAAGGAAGTATACGAAAACAATACACGAAAGGAAGCTAATAGTCAATGTTGGAAAAAACAAGTAAACCTATAAGGCATGCTGTGACGCCATCTAGCAAATCAATTGTAACCAGAGCTGTACCGAATATTCTATTCGGCACCCAACAGTGGAAAAATGCACTATTCGTATTCCGCTGAATAGTGGAGCCAAAAATTAGCTGAATAAATACGAATAATTAGCACTGCTGAGTCAGCGCAGCCATGAACACAAACCATGAGGCGCAAAGTGCTTTGAACGCACTGTCAAAAGCGATATGCCACGCATATAACACGTTAACGACCCATGGTCAGTGGACGCCCTGCTGTTGTCTTGACTACAGTACTGTAGCGTATACCAACATCCCCACTGCGTGGCCTGCCCATGAACTTGGCATCAAATTTCTAAATTGCGCGACGTAGCCGGGCCGCCGGTCACTCCATGTAACATGAATAGCATCGCACGCCAGTTTAACGTATAGCCTAATAACTGAATCGTGTTGCATAATGTGTGTCTTGCACGTTTACGACTTGCGTTCGTTTTCTTTTTTCCAGTCAACAACTATTCGTGTTCGTATTTATATTCAGCCGAATACTGCAGTGAACTATTCGGTATTCGGTCGAATACTGAAAACCCCATATTCGGTACAGCCATGATTGTAACGGTAACACTACAGCCTTCTTCTGGTCAGTCATGATGCTAATAGTAACCAAAACCATAGCACTAACTCTAGAAACTAACCCCAAAACATTAACCTGAACCCTAAACTCTAAATGTAACCTAACTGTAAAGGTGAAACACCATCGAGTCTATAATACACAATAACAACAGACACAACACTGTAGTGGACGGCACTTTAGCCACTTTAAGTTGTGATGCCATCTGGACGGTACTTTAATTTTGCAACTATAGTACCACCTGGATGCCACTTCAGCCACTGCATTTTGGTAGTGAGACATCAGCATCTTTAAAGGTCATAGAAAATAGTACACTGAGTTAGACAGGCTACACAACTTTCTATTAGTGTTTTATATTAACTACATCATTATGTTGTATCATTTCCAAGATACAGCAAGACACTGGTAAAATATCTCAAGGCTATCATACAGCACTATTTCTTCATAGTGGCCCTTTCATTTCGACTTAACATGGTACCAGCATGTGATCAGAAATGGTATTAAAGTATCACATTCTACATAGTTCTGGTATGCTGATGTGATAAAAAGTACCTAGGCCTATCATTACCAGAAACATTCCAAGAGTTAGTTAGTTAGTTGGAATTTAACATCCCTTTTCAGCACAAATATGGCTATATCACAGACGAGAAAACATTCCAAGAAGACAGCAACCTCTGTGCTCTCCTTACTCCATCAACACTGTCTAGGGTCTTCTGCCCTCTGCCCAACAATATCTTATCAACTACTCTTACATCAATGCATGTTGCTAACAGCTATCATTTTAGCAATACCATCGATGCACCACAGTATTAACTGATATCTACATAAAATGTCTACAATGCCTTTAACTCTCAGTGTTACAGTACCAAAGAATGTACATATAAATATAACCAACAGCTTACCTTAGGTCTGTAACCTCATGGTCCTCTGAAACACAAATAAACAAGAAACTCATCAGGAGATGAGATACTGAACATGAATTTATTTTACGAAAACATCTTCAACCGCTCTTACGTACTGCACCCCAGAAGCTACCGAATTCGGTGAAATAATGCATATAAGGCCATTATGCCATTCAAGTGCACCGATTTTTGTACCAACTGAAAGCTCATATACGACTTCCTATTAGTGATTAATATTAACATACCTCCTATCTTGCACCGTTTCCAAGATATAGCCTTTGATAGGTCCAAAATGGCTATATTTTGCTACCCCTCTTCCATTTAAAGTTAATCCCCCAATGGAGGGGTACCCCTGGGATGATCTTCATAAAATCTTCCGTGGATGTCATTGGATGGCCATGGCACCTAATGGCATAGAAACATTGCGGAAAATTTCAACCCGCTGAGTAGGGTGCACGAGCGTTACAGACAGACGGATGGGCGACATATAGTTCACGGTTGCTAAAAAAATTGCAAAATTTTACTTCTGAGGCTCTGCAATGTACAATAATTTACAACATACGTTAATTCTAAAATGAGATCGGCAATCTCAGTGTAACGTCAAATAAACTGCTAAAATGAGATCGGCTATTCCTACAACCACACACAACCCAGGCAACCAAATGCACATGCATATTGCATCATGCCCCAGATGTGTTCTAAGCAGATCCTTTCAAAAATGGTAGAGATGGAGGCTTTCCGGGCCTTACTGTCTTTCGATATGCAGTGCAATTTGCTTTTATTTTAGCCATGTACAGTTATGCTGGTTGTGTAATGTGTGTGCAGTAACTGTGTAACATGTTGTGCAGTTTGTGTAATTTCCTGTGAAACTCTGCATTGCATTAATATTAAATTAACGATAATTACAGCGTCAGATCGGCAATATGAATTTACGGTATGTGAAACTGACAGCGTCAGATCCTGTTCAAGTTAGTGTTGTTACGGTATCCGAAACCGACACCGAAACCTAGGTTTTTTGCAAAAACCGTCCCTCGCCGAAACCTAGGTTTTTTCCACCATAATTGACGGTTTTTGGGCTCATCTGCATGCTAAAATCATTTAGAAGAATTTGGTGAATTTCACCCAG
>Ga0209789_10000330_pt1 | contig 9092 bp, 8 predicted proteins | sample WorMetGr2BELIZE2_FD_187418 | JGI IMG/M metagenome (GOLD analysis project Ga0209789, IMG submission 187418) | Marine gutless worms symbiont microbial communities from Max Planck institute for Marine Microbiology, Germany - Inanidrilus... ...
ACGCACAGTGGGATGAAAAGACAATAAAGCTGGCAGCGAAGGCCGTTTTGGTGGATCACCGTTCCAAGAAAAGTGTCGCCACTGAGCTAGGAATCCCTACCCAGCCAACAACCCCATGTGGGTCCTATGTGAAAACAACCCGGTAAGACATGGGATATGTGGGTGTGGTATTGACATGGGAAAAGACAGAAAAATAACATGGGTCCCACGTCATTGTTCGTGTCAAGACATAGCGCAATGAAATATGGGATAGCGTCACTGTGTCACGTGATAGCTTGTTGTTTGATAGGGATGGTGTTTTAGAACTGTAATATTGAAATTTTGGTAATAGATTTGTTACTGTACCGGGTTTCGCTGCAGTTTGGTTGTTACAAGCAATACCGGTATGTTGTATAACAGCAAATGTCAAAGAATGAGAATGTAACATTGTAACTGTGTACACAGTTACCGAACGGTACACGTTCGTTCCGATGAAAACGGCAGTGGACGCACGTTCTGGCTCCGAAATTACGCACACAGTTTTGTTTCTATCGCACTTGCCTCTGAAGTCGCTGATCCCCGTTCCGGAATCATTTTAGCGCACCAGCTGATGTTTGGGTTGGGCACCGGTAAAATGCGCAAGTGCGAAACGCATTGGCGCAGTGGACCTTCGGAATAGCGGACCTGAATCATCATGCTTGGTACTGGTAGTGATAAAATGCGAAATTAAGGGTCGATGATAAAATGCGAAAATCCAGCATAGGGTTAGGGTCAGGATCAGGCTTATGACCCTAACCCTAAGGCTAAAGATTTTCGCACTTGCGCATTTTAGGTCTGCCCTAAAAACCGGCCCGGCCAGGAAGCCTAAATACCTGCCGGGCCAAGCCTAAAACACGGCCCGGCCAAACACCATTATTGTGTAATAGCTGTGCCGCAGACGCAGCCGCAGCTCACGACATCACAGCGACGTACGTGAAGTTCTGGCACGTTCATCAGGCGAAGAAGCAATGGTTAATTTGTTGAGCGTCATTTTGGCTGCAGTATACTGCAACATGCCGCATACATTTAGCGTCGTTCTCACTGACGCGGTCGATGGCGAACCTATATTTGCTGACGTCGACTGCGTGGTTTCACAGTTAATGTATAAATCTCTGTATCCTTAGCGTTTAGGGATAGGCTTAGGGTCAGTAGCATGGGGTTAGGGTTTTAGTTTGATATTTATTTATTTCATACATATGTTGTGTAGTCTTTCTGTTGCTTATTGCGTTATACTTGCATCGTCCGGTGGCACCATCTCGTGAATGACTGGCTACCGGCACTGGAGGCTAGAATACTCCAGTGCCGGCTGCCGGCACCGGAGACGGGACGTTTGTATTTCACCCCATCTCATGATCGTACCCCAATTCTAACTCTTCCTGGGTTGAAAATGCATACAGTATTGTCTGTTTTAATTGTAGATACTGTTGGTACAGCTCCTGGTGGACATTGCTATCATTGTCTTGGCTTGCACTTGCTAAAAGTTCTTTAAATCAGAAATTCAAAAATAATTCAAGAATAAAGTGTGGACAAAATGCAGAATTTGGAAAAATATTCATATAGGACTAAACGAAGAAGGGTGGTTTCCGCTGTTTCTAAATTATTGTCTGAAATTGAATGTCCAACTGAAAATACCAAAGAAAATACTGAAAATACTGATGAAACTGTAACCGGTCCCCTGCCTGTGCAAACATTATCACATGTCACAGTAAATAACGCTACAACACCTGACCAGAATTGCGTCGCACTCGCAGATGACTATATCACACAGGATAATGCAAAAAGTACCGTTAGTACAGCTGATGGGGAAATGTACAGTAGTAGTGATTATTTTGTTCCACATGAAAGTTGGTTTGACGTCCCAGCAGATCTGTTCTCTGAAGAGCATTCCCTGTCACAGGATTACAATTTCGATGATGGTGATATCCCAGATGATTGTGCTGAATGGATACCAAGTGTAGCAAATGACAGTGGTGATGAATGTGATGGCAGCAGTGCATGTGGAGTTGAACTTAGTGATAAGGATAAACTTGTTCAGTGGGCTGTGAAATACAATATTTCCCAAGATGCATTGTCAGCTTTGCTGGTTGTTTTGCAATCATACGATACATCACAAATTAATAATTTACCAAAAGATTCCCGCACACTTCTTTCCACTGAGAGACATGTAGATATTGGTCAAAAAGCAGGAGGAGACTACTACTATTTTGGGGTACAGTATTGGCTCAGTATACTGTTTCAGAGATTTCCAGAGGCATTTGATAGTAGTCATTTAAAACTCTTGATCAATGTGGATGGAATTCCTCTCTTCAATAGTTCAAGCATGGCTTTGTGGCCCATTCTTGGTTCTCTCATGACTCTTGATTCTTGCCCATTTCCAATTGCAGTTTTCTGCAGTAAGAAAAAGCCGGAACCTTTGGATGACTATGTTGCTGACTTTATTTCAGAAATGCAGTGCTTAGAAAATGTTGGCTTCGATTGTGAAGGTCGGCACTTCGGTGTGTCTCTGCACGCTGTGATATGTGATGCTCCTGCAAGAGCTTTCTTGAAATGTGTGAAGTCGCATAGCGGCTATGATTCCTGTGAAAGGTGCTGTCAGCGTGGAGAATGGAATGGGAAGGTTACTTTTCCTGACTTGTCAGCAGAACTGAGAACGGATTCAAATTTTCAGTATAAGGAGTTTCCAGATCACCACTTGCCTACACTCATCTTGCCTACTTGCATCTTAATTCCTGTGGTCTTGTAAGCAGCTTTCCGTTAGACTACATGCATTTGGTATGTTTAGGTGTGATGCGCAGATTAGTTCATTTGTGGATTTGTGGCCCCAGGTCGACAAAATTGTCACAGTGTCAGATAGCGGTAGTGTCTGATAAGCTTGTGAGTCTGCAGTCTCATATACCGAGGGATTTTGCTAGGAAACCACGCACATTGCAGGAATATAAGACATGGAAGGCGACGGAATTGCGGCAATTTCTAATATACAGTGGTCCAGTGGTGCTTAGGGGTATCCTGCCAACTACGCTGTATGAACATTTCCTAGCATTATCCGTAGCGATTAGGATTCTGCTAACACAAGAATTACTTGATCATTACCTGCAATATGCGCAGGACCTGTTAAAATACTTTGTGGCATCATTTGGTGTAATATACGGTCAGGATCAACTTGTCTACAATGTTCACTCCTTAATACATATCCCTGATGATGCGAAGAAGTATGGCACACTGGATTGTGTCTCCGCATTTCAGTTTGAAACATTTCTTGGGCGGCTAAAAAAGTTGGTTCGTCGTCCGCAGCAACCCTGCACCCAAATAGTACGGCGTGTTCTTGAAGGCCATTGTCAGCCTAAGAGTGTTGAAAGAGCAGAAACTGTCATGTTCAAAAGACCACACATAGAAGGCCCATTGCCAGTTACTCATGTCCATTGCTCACAATTTAAGCAGTATTTTGCCAGCTCTGATTTCAGTTTTATGTCTGTCAGCACTGGTGACAATTGTTTCGAGATTTGTGGTCAAATAGGACTTGTCAGAAATATACTGAGAGGAGGAAGGGACAAAGATCAATGTTATGTTGTGTTTGAGGAGTTCATAGATGCAAGTTCATACTTTAGTCAGCCATTGGATTCACAATCATTGTGCATCTTTCTTGTTCAAAAGCTATCCGGTGTGCATACAGTATTTCCATTGAATGCTGTAACTAAAAAATATGTGCTACTGCCATATAAAAGTGGATTTGTGGCAGTGCCACAAATGCATAAATCATAAATGTGATTGCTCAATGTGCTAAAATCCAAAACAGCTTTCTGGGTGTCAAATGTTCTTGCACTAGGCACTAACTAACACAGCCTCTGATGCTCCGACATGTGTACCAGCCGGGATTGTTAGGATCTCTTAAATTGCTGGGACAAGAGTGTCTTGAGGCAAGAAGTTTTACGCATTCACACACACACACACAGACACACGAAGAAATGTAAAAAAACAAAGTTGGAAAATCACCCCGTTTAATGATGTAATAAAAATATGTGCAGATATTTGTGCAAGACCAGGAGCAATGTATGCGATTGTTGCCTTCTGTGAGTCCGACTGTGTCGACTGGGTTCCTACCAAGTGGATCACGACTTCAAGCGGTGACGAACTGCAGGAGATGACGTCCACACTGGCTGACAAGCAGACAGTCGTTCGAGTGTATTGGCCGCCTGTAGCCAATCCTTCTAGTGTGTCCAGGGCGAGGAATCGCTGCATCAACCGAGAAATAAATTGGCCTTCATTTGACTGCACTATTTGGGGAACTGCAAGTGAGTAATGCATTTCATTCTCGTGGTTAAATTTGATTTAAATTTATTTTTTGTCGAATTCTATTCTTATGAGTCCATTAGCATACTGTTGTGTGATTTACTTGTTTTAAACTGGCCTTCAAAAATTGCAAACACAAGTAGCACGAATGCATCCGAAAGGACACGGACATCTTGCTGCAGATATATCTTTGTTTTCGTTGTCCGCCTGGCCATTTTTGCACCCTGCAACGTTGTCTTTATAACCCTATAACTTTCAACATTTAACGAATGGTGTATCCTTATGTGTCTACACAAATTTGGTCAAGATGGCATATCTGTTATTTACCCCGCCGGAGGCGAAGGCGGGGTATTTGTTTTCGTCCGTGTTTGTTTGTTTGTTTGTCTGTCTGTTTGTTTGTCTGTTATCAACTTTCCAGAAAAACTACTGTGCCGATCAAGATGAAATTTTCAGGGTAGGTAGAGAATGACCCCTAGATCACCTGATTAAATTTTGGTGGTGATCCGGGTCGGATTGTGGATCCAGGGATTTTTCCAAGAATACTTCATCATTACGAGATAAGGAAAAATTGACTTTTTGCATTATTACACGCACAGGGGCGGGGTTTGTCGTGCCTTGCACTACTTGTTGAGTTATTTTGTTGACGCACACAAACAGACGGGTGACCACAACAATACAACTTCCCCCTGGCAATTAGTTTGTTTGAGCATTTCATGTGTGCTTTATATGGGAAGACACTACTAAAGAAGCACGGGACAAGGCGGCAATGGCAGAGGATACATCAAATATCGAGAACACTCAGCCAGCAAAGCGTAAGCGCAGGTATTGAGCACTACAATGCTAGTCTAAAAATCATTACTACTTTTTTATGTTCATCTAGCTGGATTAGCTAGGCAGGACATTATATTTTACTTATGTTTTGTTATTATTTTAATTTATTCAATTGACTTTTTATACGTCCCAGTCACTATATAGTGAATGGGGCGTATTTTGCTATGCGAATGTTGGTTGGTTGGTTGGTTGGTTGGTCACGGACGTGCATTGTGCCTAAACGGTGCATCCTAGGCCTATGGTCACTATAGAACACTAATAGGAAACCCTATGCTGGCTATCCAACGAGACCAGTTTCGACCCACTACGGTGACCCCATATGGGGGTTTTGGGCCCCGCGCAATGGAAAATCCCGATTATCTCGGGATCTATCAGACCTAGGACGTTCGCGTTTTCACCATCCGCTAGGCACTGTCGAGTACTTTCAAAATATACAAACATATGCCCGCTAGGTGGCGTCTAGGGGTTAGGGTTAGGGGTTGGAGGGCCCCCAAAATGACCGCCAGTGACTGGGACGTATTTTGGTGTATTACTACAGCCTCTTGTTTATACTACCTAGGCCTAATAAGTATGTTTTTGGTCTGCAGCAAACCAGCAAGGAAACTGTCATCCGGCAGCAGTGCTGATGATGAAGATGAAGAAGATGCTGTCGGAGGAACTCAGCGAAAGTAAATGTTGTGTCTTTTATGTTAAAATGGTATAGTTATTGCCCAGATGTTACTGCGTTGTTGCACTTTGTTAAATTCCAAATTTGTAATTACTTATGTTTTCTCTTACTGCGTGATGATCTAATATATAAAATGCAAAACTTTCACAGCCTCAATTCACTTTTGTCCCCTGGCCCTGTACGTAGGCCTATCTCTTCAAGGGACATTAGAACTAGGAAACACCAGTACACTCTGTCTGCTGTCACTATGTCATTATTGTTAAAAGACACTTGTTACTAACTTACTAGATGTAAGATATAGTATAAACACTGTTGCCATTTTTTGCTGTCTTGTTTCTTTGTTTTAACTTTGTTGTTGTTGTTGTTGTTGTTGTTGTTGTTCAGTTTACTATATTTATGGCCTGTGCGATAGTCGATCATATGAGCTTTAATAAAACGATTTACTTACTAGGCATGTAATAGCTATGTAGGCAATGCTTTTACCAGTGCTTAACGGATAATGCCTGTCTATTACCTGTCTTCATTACATTTCTGTTTCAGGCTAGCTCAAGGCCGTAAAGAGGCTCATAGTGTGATGTTGCCTCTGCTACCACAGCCTCCTCTCAGCTTTCGTGATGTGCAGCAGACATCTGGTGGTTCACGTGATGTGCAGCAGACTCCTCTCAGCTCTCGTGGTGTGCAGCAGACATCTGGTGGTTCTCGTGATGTGCAGCAGACTCCTCTCAGCTCTCGTGATGTGCAGCAGACATCTGGTGGTTCTCGTGATGTGCAGCAGATTCCTGTCAGCTCTCTTGATGTGCAGCAGACTCCAGGTAGCAGAGTTCTCTATAAGATCCTCACGTCTCTCGAGGAGATCAAACAGACACAGAAGGTGCACAGTGCAACGCTGCAGCGTATACTGGCACAGTTGCAGATGCCAGAGGACGACACACCGGAGTTGCCGGAAGGGGTGGCATTTCCTCTGTGCTCCATGGAGAATGTAACCGCTCTGGAAGATAAGCTGACTGGACCAACCAAAAAACGCTTGGTGAGCCCAAGTTATTTACGGTTAATATACTTTAAAATTTGATTGATACTATGGTTATAAAAATTTGTTCAATGTTTTTGCCTGCTTGTCTTTCACTGTTTGAATCTGGCCTACAGCACCAGCCTAATTCATTTCTTTGGTCATCGCTCAGGTTTTCTTAACCATCATCTTTACTGCGCAAAATTCTGACATTGAGTACCAGTCATTACTGAGAGTGAAAATAAGTAAGAAAATGTTTGCTGTTGGTTTCCATGTTACTGCAAAAACAACCCATGTGCTTTCCTACAGAAGTAGTTCATGTTTGAAATTGAAATGTGAACTCTCATTGCTAAACTGCTGGACTGTGATGTTCACAGACTGCTGTTCTATCGAACATTGGAGGCTGCGATCTGCAGGACTTTGTCAGGAGAACGCTGTCATATCTGATGACTCCTGGACTCTCCCGCAACTATAATGTCACTGGTCAGAAAGGCAAAGCCAGTTTCAACCAGCTTAAACTCTTCCAAGTTGTTGTCGGTAAATAAACTGTCAGTCTTTGAACAGCTTGTATATCTACTCCTGATGCCATGTTAGTGCTTATGATATGAAAATATGGTCACATGCATCACGTGATGTTATTAGTGTAGTTGGTTTGGTTTCAGACTTGATATGCACACACTGGGACGGAAATCCCATGGTACCAACAATAAAAATAACAATATATTAGGCAACCCATCGTAGTGTTGGTAGCTGTTATTTTTGATTTTGCCCTCTGTCTGAACATGCATATAATGTAAACATACTTATTGACAGATGGATGTTCTCATATATGCGCATGTGTGCATAAATTAGCAAATCGGCTTATGTAGACTGCTGCTATTTTATGTATCTCCAGGAGTCTGCATCATCTTGGATGTATTCTTAATTGTTTGTATGCACTGTGTGGCTGTGTGATGTGTACTTCTGTGATAGGTGAGCATCATTTCTCTCTGGACATAATATAAAGCTGGGCAGTATTTTGGCTTGTTTAATATAATTTTAAGTGTATGCTTACAGATGCTGCTGGCAGTAATGTCACAACGAGAACGGCATCACAGAAGGACGTGGAGATTGCCATGCGCAAGTTCTTTACGGGTGCGAGAGACCGGGGCATCGACGGCCGAAAAAGATCGAAGGCAACACCACCACCAACAGACCAAGACAATGACCATGATTAAACAGTCTCGTCATTAATTGTCATTGTGATTGTCTGTCAAATGCATTTTGACAGACTATCTAATCACTTTGGTTTCTGTATGTCTGTCTGTGTGTGTGTGTGTGTCTGTCTGTCCACCGATCGGTTGTCGAACGATTACGTCCGCAGTTCTTTACCGATTTTCACCAAATTTTGCATGCCGCTCGGAAATATGGTCGGCTCGAAGGCTATTGTTTCTGAGACTAACCGGAAGTAGATTGCCGATTTTAGAGGTGTGCAAGTACAGAATTTTGCAGTTTAGCGATTGTGGTGGCCATATTTTTCCACGGATCGTCACAAAAACCGGAACCGAGTTATAACTAATCAACGTTGACTTTGTACTCGGTGATCAACGAAACCGGAAATAGAATTCGGGTTTTAGAGAGGTGCAAATTTCGGTTTCGGTATCGATTTTATCCGGTCTTGAACCATTACGTAAGAAATTCTTTACCTTTTTCCATTAAAATTTTGCGTACGGTTCGGAAATGTGGTCGGCTAGATGCCTGTTGTTTCTGAGACAAACCGGAAGTAGATATCCGATTTTAGAGGTGTGCAAATTCTAATTTTTGCAGTTTCGCGATTGTGGTGGTGGCCATATTTTTCCATGGTTCCAATTGGTTCCTTGTACATTGTTGACTATTTTTGTCATTAGTTGGTGATGATGTCATCTTTGTGAATTTGCACTTTTAATGGATAACTGTAGCGTACCACATTTAAATTTTGAGCAAACAGCTTGTTACTGTAACAGACGTCTTTGTTATTATACACACACACAGACGCATTCAGATCGGCATTTGGTCGAGATGTGACCCCTTATCTTATCCCCAGTTGTCATGTGACCATATTAAGGGTAATTACACACACCTGGGGTATGATAGTACTGTGCCAATTTGTTGACCCATGGCACAGTAAAAATGCTTCCTAGGAGGGAGGCTGAAAAGGGTCAATGTGAGATTTCCAGGGATTGAGGGCGATTGAGACGGGGCAAAAGTGACTACAAAAAGAAGAGGGGAACCCAATGGGAAAGTGGGAGAAGGGGTGCATGGGGG
>Ga0209789_10000331_pt1 | contig 9070 bp, 8 predicted proteins | sample WorMetGr2BELIZE2_FD_187418 | JGI IMG/M metagenome (GOLD analysis project Ga0209789, IMG submission 187418) | Marine gutless worms symbiont microbial communities from Max Planck institute for Marine Microbiology, Germany - Inanidrilus... ...
ATGGAACATGCTACATTGTGCAAGCAGCCCACCATAACCATGCAACAGCTGTCCGAACGACGTAAGGCGGCGTTGGAGCGTCATCGCATCGAATATCAACGCCAACACGGAGTCATCGATAAAACTCATGACCAAGCAGAAGATGAAATCGATAACCAGTGAATCACTCGAAAATATGTTACACTCAGCCACGCCGAGGCCAGCACAGGCTGCTAGCCATAGCATACAGCCTGTAGCACATGTGCATAAAAGCAACGCTTACCACGCTCTACACTCAGTACTCGCTCTACAGCTCAACATATAACATGAAGACCTTCAACATCGGCAACGATAGAATCCTGAAGCTGGGAAAAAACAACGATGATATACGCATCCTAGACAAAACCACTAAGAAGGAGGCACTCTTCACATCGAGTCGTTGGGCCTCTTTCCTCCTTCGCCTGGACGAGATCGACAACGAACTGTGTAAACTTACACAGGGCGAGGACGTTGCCTATCGAATTCATTACGGTGGTGGATGGCACGCATCGCTGACGAAAGGTTTTCGATGCATCGATCTACGCAAATTCTACGTCCCATTCGGAGAAACAACGATCAAACCTACCAAGACCGGTATCGCGCTACGTCTCGACGAATGGCCGCGTTTCAAGCAGGCCATCGCCAACCTACACCGCGACAACCCAGTCGTAACCAACTTTGTGCCGTGCTTCCTCGCTCAGGACCACACAACTCCACAAGGCCTCAACTCGTGTCTAGAGTGCAACGCGTTTCCTTCCACCCTGATGTAACTGTATATCCTGCTGACGATTATGATAGAACTGCTAATTGGGCATTTATCGCATTCGAGCGTGCCATGTTTCGACATAGAATACGAGAAACTGAACTTATTTTATCACCTATTTTATCCGAAGTACATAGAATGTCTGTTCGTATAAGTAGATTCGATATATATGACATTTAGTATGTAAACTCATGTTGTTCATGTATATAATGGTGTGGGTGTGTGCGTGTTTTTTGTCATTAATAAAAGAAAAGAAAAACACGAATTGTGTTCGTTCGACTCATTTATTGTTCTTTCACCAACAAACATTGTTATAACTACTACATCATACTACATATAAGTTCATGCACAATTACATCATTGAGTCCAGTATCTCGAGTAAAATAGCGTAGAAAATCAGACATACCAACACCTCTACTTCTAAGAATACAAAAACAAGCGCAATAATGTCCACAAAATCTACTCGTAATACTCTGCAACTGTTTACAATTATTATAAGTCCACTGGCGGCAGTGTTCGTTCATGTAACGTTCAAATAGTCTGCTAGGTGCACGCGCGAGAGAGTCGAAATATTCTCCATAGTGTCCATCGTCGTCGACGTAGATGGCGATCCAGTGTTCACCAGGCATATTAGACGGATCGGTATTACACACCAGCAGCCTCGGTTTTCTCGGTAGACTATCACTGCTAAATACTCCGTCAAAACGTTTCACGTAGTCACCAACGACGCGCTCCAGTTCGTAAGTGTTCATACTGCAAAGTCGTAAATGACGTTTCGATCCCTGTCTATCTCGACCACGTTCTGGAATTCAGCGTAGGCAATCACGGTGACGTTTTCGGTGAGTGCCTCGCGAAACTTTAGCACCAATCTCACGCTTCCCTGTTTCGTTAGGTTAAAGTGGTCGTCCTCTCCCAGATCAGGCGTCAAATCAAATGCATACAGTGCATATCCTTTCGAAAAAGCGGTTCTGTCCAGTCCGTTGCCCTCGTCTTTAAATACTTTTCCGGTTCCACTAAACAGCGTGTTGTAGGCTCGCACGTAAAGTCCATTAATAAAGTCGGTCGTCAACGGTTTTATGCCGTACTGCTGCTGTCCGTCAGAGTACACGGAAATCTCCATCAAGTTAAAGTGTTGAAAGTTGAACGGATTTCTGTTGAAAGCGCCGTTGAAACCCTCATTACCAACCAATCCTATTACGAGACGAGTGGGAAGCTGTCCAGAAAATAGCTTTTCATGGCTCACGTCTCGAAACCCATTCGGAACCGTGACGGTTTTACACACTACACGACGCAAGGGATATTTCGCAGTGGCATTCTCTAGTGCCTTGGCATGAGCTAGAAACACGGAAGGAGATAACTTGACCTTTCTCACAAACATTACAGCAGCCTCTATCTTTACTTTAAATGCATCAGCCGTCATCAGACAGAACGAGTTCCTGCTCCTTACAAGTTTAATTTTCACGTGAACTTCGTTCAACAGGTAACGATCCTGAAAAAACATGTCGGCATGTATGCGACCCATCATGTCCACTGCACGACTAGTGTGAGTAAAACGAGAACGTCTGTGCAAGCCGCTGTTCCGTGCAGCTGCAGCGAAATCGACCACATCCATGCGATCCAGCTGATCGGGATAAAATAGAGCCGACGTCAGTTGCGACTTTTTGGTGTCATTTCCGTAACTAAGAAGCGTCTCGATCATGGCTCGATAGGGATAGGTGTTGGTAGACGTAGTAACCTGCGTTCCGTTTAGTGAAATGTCTACCTGTGAAAACAGACTGTGCAGAAAGAGATTAACAGGTCCAACGGGCGTATCGTCTGCTATATTAGTGCCGTCCATACGCACTATCTTGGCGCGAACGTATAGCATTGTGTTGGCCAGATCCATATAGTCTTCACCGTTTCCATTAATCTCAAACTCGATGGGTGAATCATCGCCCACTGTCGTCAACGGATGATATTCGATCCAGTTGCCATTCTCCACACTGGTCTGTGTCGGTGGCACGGAAAACAGATCGAGCTCCGACTTGAGACATTCACACGACTGTTCGTGAACGAAAGCCATTATCATGCGAATATATCACTGTAACGACGACCTCGACCACGACGACCACGTTTACGAGGAAGAAGAACACGATTACGTCCACGACCACGACCACCGCCACGACGAGTACGACGTTTACTCTTCGACGTTCCGGAACCAGTCTGCCAGTTAATGTTTTCTGCAGCTTCTTTTATACCTTTTGGTATGCGTCTTTTGGCCGACTCTTTAAACGACTTGCCCTGAACCACATCGTCTGCAACTTCGAGTCCCGTCTTTATGGCTTTGCTCGCTAATGCTCTGCCGTTCGCGCGAAAGAACGGCACGATTACGCGTCTAAACAGTCCACCGAGTATACTGCCGAGTCCATGTCCGCGCTGATATCTGGCACCCGCGAAAACTGGCATTCCACTTCCCCTCTGATTGGTGTAATAGTCTTCATACATATCACGAGTGCTGTCGCAGCAGAACATTGCCTTGCGCTTCATGATTGCAAATGATCAAAATTACAACACACCGTTCTTTATATAACTTTCTCTAGCAGCCCCACACGTTTAAACTCCAAAACCGCAACAGATTTTCCATCTCCAAAGGGAACCACATTTCCCGTGTCGCACATTATGTTTATTTCAATAGTATCAAAGTTTTTCTTCTGCAGTGGTACATACAGCGGTGGATTCAGTATCTTATGCATTCTGCCGTTCTCTGTAGCATGTTTCATGTCCACGATGCGAAGCAGCGGTGCCATCACGTCTCCCACTACGACATGTTCAAGCACGTCGCAGTACACGAAGAGTGTTTCGACAGTTTTCACCGCCAACTGCACGTCATACTTTGCCAAATACGTTGTGCCCGGATAATATACCAACATGTCTTCGAATCCGAGTATTCTACCTAGTGCCTCGTTAAACATCACAACATAGTCACCTTCATTCCGCAGCTTTACTTTCTTTTTATACTTTGAAAAAGTTATATTCATATCGCGAACCAGCTGGTTTACAACACCCAACAGTTTGCCTATTGTCTCGTAATAGCCCGCCGGCACGTATAAAGTGCTTATCACATTTTTCGTTGTTGTCACCTTCAGATGACACTGATTTTCAGACACGTTGTGAAAATCCACTGGTACGGAAATTTCGCTGAGCGATACTTCCCAATCCCCCTCCAAATCAATATTGCGCGGTAATTTGGTGGTGTACTTAGCAACCGTGTTGTTCGGATAGCAGTCGATAGACGCGTTCGATGGTAGGGTTAGATGGAAACGACGCCTTGAATTCATCGTCTCGTCAAAGCTTCGACCCACGAGTTGAACTTTGTCGGATATCCACGCCACTTGACCAAATACTCGACCTTACCGGCTCTCTTTCTCGTCTTCACTATGTACTCAATGTCGAAAAGCGCGTCGTCCGGTTTTGAAACGATCTGAAGCTCGTCGCTGTAAAATGTTCCTTTTATATCGTCACCAGCCAAGTCCTTTAACTTGTAAGTCACCGGTGCCGTAGGCATTCGTGTACCAACAACGAAAATTTCCTCTGACCAATTACCGATGTAACCTTTTTGAAACGGTCGTCTCTGCATGGTGATACGCACCTTGTCGCCAACCTTAAACTTCCAGTCGAGTAACTTTGTCTGTACGGGATAGAGTCGTGAGCGCACCACGTCCTCGTTGTCGATCGTAACGTCTGCCGGTGCCATTCCAATAGACCGATGATAGGTGTGATTATAGGCGTGCACGATATCTTGCAAAACGTCTGCATATCGTTTGGTGTGCTTTGCTGTAAAATAGCGATACATTTTTTCCTTTAGAGTTCTGTTGAATCTTTCCACAATCGCAGCCTTTATGTCTTCATTTTCACTCGTATAGAACTTTATTCCACGACGTTGCAGCATCGATTGGAACGTAGAATTTACAAATTCCGTACCCTTGTCTGACTGAACCATGTTGCACGAGCGATCGTCCAGTATTCGTTCAAATGCATTGCTAACTTCACGACCCGTCTTTGTCTTCAGCGGAACACACCACGCACGTTTCGTAAATACGTCTATGCAGTTTAGTAGATAGCGATAGCCGTCGTTGTACGTCGAAAGATTTGTCAAGTCTGTCAGATCGATCTGGTACAGATCGCCGATACCCTTCGAATACGTTCGACGACGTGCAAAACGTTTTCGACTCGGTTTGTGAAGAGTATAGGCATCCTGTCCGGCGAGATATTCTACTACTTGTTTTCGTTGTTTGTGCGGTGCAGCATATCTTCGCAGTTTGTCTACTCCACCAAAACTGCCGGGTGCACGAGGATCGTAATACATAGACTCCATCACTTGCCGTACTCTAGCCAGTGCATGTGTTTACGAGGCGTTCGAAGTTCGCGTTTCGGTCGTTCTAGCAGTGGTGGTGGTGCTGGCGATGACGGTGACTTCTGCCGCTTTCGTCCTTTTCGCTGCTTCGGTTCTTGTAGGGCTGCAGGTCCAAGCGGATTCGATCCAACTTTCACTTCCTCTGGTATTACAGATCGCACGTTGGTGTAGCGTCGCAAGGCGTCTTGATACAGCTTTGCCTTTTTGTCTTCTGGCATAGACTCGTCTCGAAGAATGCGAGCAATGTCGAGACTAAGCGATGTCTTGGCAAGTGCGTCTGCAGGTTTCTGTATCTGTTTATATTCTCTATCTGCTTGCAACTGCTCCAGGAATTTTGGATCGACCAACACCAGTTTCTTAGCGTGTTGCATTTCCGGCTAACAGACCACCGAGAAGAGACAGCACCGGGGTCAGAATGGCACCCAGGAAACCTCCCTTCTGTATAATTCGTCGCTTCTTTCGCAGAGAAGTCTTTTTTATCGAGAGCGCTCTGAGATTCTGCTTGTTGCGACGAAGCTTGGTGTTTTGCCGCGTAGTCAGCGGCACGTTTCCACGAAGCACGTTTTTTGCGCACTCGCTAATGCAGTCGAGAAATTCCTTGTTACACTTTTTAACGTACTCTCTCTTCGCCTTTTCTCCCAGTTTATTTATACGCTTCAACACCGGCAGGAACCTTCTCATACGATCGCTCATGATTAAATGACGTGTTGCGTCGCACGTGTGGTCTTTTATTTCTTTCCAGTGTGCGATAGAGCACGAGTCGATAACCGGACAGCGATGATGCAAGTACGATCAACAGAAACAGAACGAGATCGATCAATAGCTGTGGAAATGTGTCTATTGACGTTGTCGCAGATGTGGAACTGGAACAGTTGGCAATTGCAGGTCGTTCACCGAGCGATGTGTTCAGCATGATGCTCGACGACGAAATGACGACTACATGCCGAATACGTCGGCTTTTATTTACTCGCTGGCTCAAAGTCTAAACTATACTTTTAAACGTACTATTGGTTTCACTACGAATCTTTCCATTCGCTCCTTTATTTCTTTACGTAGACGTACTGTGTTTCGCCTGGAAAAATATTCGTTCTAAGACGAAACCGTGCCTCTTGATTGGGTTTCAGATCGACAAGAAGGTAACCATAGGGAACACTCGTAGCATCGGCATAGGCCTCTATTGCAAACTTGGACGAGTGTGGATACATTTGTCTCGACAAAGTCGCAAATTGTGTGCCGTCACGAACATTTTTAAATAAAATCAAGTAATGTGCATTGAGACTTATCGTTCTGTTATGCTTGTTTTTGTCAAACACGTTCTGCGTAAGATATAGCACGCTAATGTTACGATGGTGTGAAATTTTTGTGAAAATGTTTGCCACCAACTGATTTGTCTCTGCCATTAGGTCGTCTACTATCATTAGTGTAGGTTGTTGGCCGTCAAACACTTCGTCGCCAAGTTCCGGTAAGCCTTCGTGGAAAGTTACTTGCGGATAATTGTTGAAAATTGCTTGAAATTCTCCATAGCAATAGCAGATCCTGGTCGGTGGAGGTTCTATCATTTCCCCCGCATTATCCACTAGTCTAAGGACCCACGCCGATTTGCCGCAGCCCGTAGGACCTGCCACCACTGCAGTGAACGGATGTTGCAGCTTGCACGACATTTTAGAAGCAAATGATCGTTTTTGATATTGTGTGTTGCCTTTTATAGTTTTGCTTGCAGTGCAAAGAACGAGACAGTTGTACAATGTAACTCTTTTATTAACATGCAACAATAACTTTCTTTTCTGTCGTACACGATAACTACATAAACCAACACCCATATACGAGTAAGTACAATGTTCATGACAAAGTTCGGCTACTTACTAAAATATACAACATGTAATCAAATTAATGTCACTTCCGATAGACAATAACAATAACAGCAAAACCAACAACAACAACAACAACAACAACAACAAGGATGATAATTAAATGGATGCAATGTTCCACCAACGCCGCACATCAGTTAAATATTACAGTGTGGCTATTTTAACGACGTCAAGAACACCACTCACTCAAGCACTATGTGTTATGTCTTTGTGACCATATGCAAGAGTTGTCACGCCGTCGTCGAGGATAAATCGTTTATCGTCAAAGGCATTAAGACAGGCCTTGTTTATCTCGACCGTCCGCAGGACGTGGTTGGTGGAAAGGAAGGTTCGGAATGTGCTGGTAGTGGACTTTAAGGTTTTCAAAACATTTAAAAATTGCTTATGCCGAACCTTCCTTTTAATATAGGATTTTTTAACTCCCTTTACCCGAATTTTAGACTCTTTGGGGTTGGTCGGGACATCCAAACTATACATCTTGGCACGAAGGCCAACGAATTCCCGGGGAGCCAGCGACCCGGTTTCGCTTTTAAATTTTCCTAGGACTCTATGGTTTTTAGTCGTGTACAGTGGATTGTCTTTGTCAAAGTTGCTTGTATCGAAGAGATCCAGATTTTGGGACATATCTTGGTGGAGGTCTTGAGTTTCGATATGGCAACAGAAGGAGTCTGTGTCGGTAAAGAGGAGTGTACATTTGTTGCCATATTTAGGTTTTAGGTAGTCGTAATAAAACCGGTACATTACTAATTTTGAAATTTCAAGAATGGTGAAGCCTGCGGAAATGGGTTTGTTCAAGGTGACACGCTGGCGTGCTCCGCGAACCATGGTCAGATCATCATTTATGATCTCGGCACGGCGAAAAGTAGGCCGGCTCACCGCCTTCGCCAGTTTGATTGGGTCGCAGATGAGGCGAACATTGACTCGGTTCCTCACCTGCTCCATTGTCTTACCGAACGTCGCATTTGCCTGGAGTTTGGCAAGATCAGATTCGAATTCGTTTCGAGCCATTTTGCGACGTTCGGTACAATAATCAATCCATGGCTTGAGCCATGGACTTTGGTAGAAGGAAATTATTCGGTGAATTTTGGTTAAAATGAGGCCGTGTTTAATATAAAATTGAAGATTACGATAATGGCACACATATTTTGTTTTGTTTTGGAGGTTGGGCACAAGTTTTTGAGTAGGTTTCCAATTGGGGGCCTTAATATTATTACAAAAATTACTAAGCATGTCTGGCGAGACGGTGAGGTGCTCCGGCGCCAAGGGATAATCGTTGTGGAGGTTATGCAGGTGTTGTGGATAGGTGAGATCGCATTCTATAATGTACCCCGTGTCGCTGTCGGGCGGAATACTGTTCAAATCAAAGTCTGAAATTTCCTGATCTGAGAGGAACCTGAAATTTCCTACGGGTAATGGCTCAGACATAGCCATTCCGTACAAATTATTTGCATCGAGATAGGTGATGAAGGACGTGGGTTTGGAGGGGTCGTACCCCTCTACCTGAGGGTTATTGGCCTGGGCATGACGATGCGAGATGGTCGCAATCCCGCCTCTCATATTATTTTCGATCATAAGATACATATCCGGGTCGGTTATGAGGTCTAGTTTGGCGTGTGTATATTTCATGGCCGACGCCCATGCCAGAGATGGAAGGGTAATAAAGTGAAGAGGGTCTAGGCGATGTTCCTCGAAAATTGTGTTTCTGAAATTTTGAAAGACGTCGGCCAACAAAAGTACGTCAGAAAGCAGATAGTGATCATGATAATTTTGCAGAGTTTTCATGTTATAGTGAGCCCAAATTTGCTTTGCTCGATCATAATCTTCTCGGGAGAGAGCTTCGTCGTTAAGTGTATTGTGAAAGGCCTCGATGGGTGGGAGTTGGGTTTCCCCGAATTTCTCAGGTCCAGTCATATATGAGTATGGGTACACGCCTTTTGCAAATACCGAATCGTGATTTCCCAAATGTTTGATGGTGTGGGCAAATTTATCGCGACCACTTTTCAAAAGCAGCGACACGAGGTTTTCGAG
>Ga0209789_10000334_pt1 | contig 9011 bp, 10 predicted proteins | sample WorMetGr2BELIZE2_FD_187418 | JGI IMG/M metagenome (GOLD analysis project Ga0209789, IMG submission 187418) | Marine gutless worms symbiont microbial communities from Max Planck institute for Marine Microbiology, Germany - Inanidrilus... ...
CGCCATCGCCGAAGGGATCGAGAAAGTCACGCCCACCGAATGCGAGAACTTCTTCGCTGCCGCAGGATACGACCAGGATTAAATCGAATCCGCGCTAAGGGCGTGGATCTGGCCCTCCACCCGACCGGACTCGAGGAGCACGGCGTTTCCCACGGCGGCGCGGTGCTCGAGTATCTTGCGATCACAGGTGAGGACGATCCGGTTCTCCCGCCTGGCGCGCTGCAACAACTGTCGGTCGGTGTGTCCGGGCTCGACCAGCGCCGTGTCATATCCCGCGGCCCGCAGCCAGCGCGCCAACCGGCCCAGCATTTCATCACAGAGAAAAGCCGGAGGCTGTTCGTTCATGGTTCTGCCGGAAAGCTCTCAATCGCGGTGATAGGGGTGGCCGGCAAGTATACACTGGGCCCTGTAGATCTGTTCGGCCAGCATGCCGCGCATCAACATATGCGGCCATGTGACCCGACCGAACGAGAGCAGGAGATCGGCACGCTCGCGGACACGCCCATCCAATCCGTCGGCACCGCCGATCAGGAAAACGATATCCCGGATCCCGTCGTCCCGCCATCCGGCGATACGGTCTGCCAGTTGCCGGCTGGACAGTTCCTTGCCGCGTTCGTCGAGGGCGACGATCACCGCATCCTTCGGTGCTGCGGCGAGGAGTTTTTCGCCCTCGGATCGCTTCGCATCGTTTGCAGCCTTGGCCTCGACCTCTTTCAGGTCCAAGGGTTGAGCCATTCGCTTCAGGTAATGTTGGACGAGATCGCGTTCCGGCCCCGCCTTCGCCCGGCCCACGGCAACGATGGTCATACGCATCGCTGGTTCATGCCAATACCCGCCCCGTCCGCTTCCTTGTGATCCACAAAGCGGACCGGTTTTTCACATCGCCCGGCGCGACCAGCCGGATCTAGTCTTTCGCCGTCAGACCGTCGCCCCGGCCGTCTCCGGGGAAGCGGCCGGATTCATCCAGAGTTTTTCTAGGCCGTAAAAATCGCGAACTTCGGGCCTGAACAAGTGAACGATGACGTCACCGGCATCAATCAGCACCCAGTCGCATTGGGTGGCGCCCTCGACGGCAACGGCCTTGAGCCCCAAAATTCTTCAGTTTTCTCTGGAGATGGTCCGTCATGGCGCCGACATGGCGCTGCGAGGAACCGGTGGCAATGACAAGATGATCTGCGATCTCCGTCTTGCCGGCGAGATCGATGACGACCACATCTTCAGCCTTGTCGTCATCAAGAGATGCTTCCACCAATTTCAACAGGTCCGTCTCCACCGGTGTCGCCTTCTGGGTTCGTGGTATGGTTTGGTTCCTTTCCAATCCAGTTAACCTGCCGCACCCGCCTCTGCCGCGCGGGAACGGAGCTCAGTGGCGGACGTAGGGTCGAGCCGGATTTTCAAGAACACCCAGGCCGGTGGCCGCATGTCCGCCAGTCGTTTCGCCGCATAAGGTTTAACCCTGTAGCGTGCGAAACGGCGGGCCGCTTTCGCGGATTCCGCACGAAAAGAATACGAGGGCCGCGCAAAAACCGCAACGGGAACCGTGTGAAAGATCGATGACCAATGACGCCACCGGGAAATCTGGATCAGGTTATCGGCGCCCATCAGCCAGACGAACCGGTGCCAGGGATATAGGTCTTTCAGTCCAGCGAGCGTATCGGCGGTGAAATGAGTCTTCAGGTCTTTCTCGATGTCGGTGACGCGGATCGAAGCACCTTTGGCCATGGTCTGCGCGGTCCGCACCCGTTCCGAAAGTTCCGCCATGCCAGCTTCCGGTTTCAAGGGATTCTGAGGGGAGACTAACCACCACACCTCGTCGAGCGCCAGATGTTCGGCGGCGATCTCGCTGATCATTCGGTGGCCACGGTGTGCCGGATTGAATGATCCGCCGAGCAGACCGATCCGTTTGCCGGTCGGTTGTCTCGCTATCCGGGTTTTCCCGGCCCCTAGAATGACAGACTCCTCGCCGCGGCAGTCTTTAGGGACGGCACTGGCCGGACCCGCGGACGACATACTTGGAACTGGTCAATTGCTCGACGCCGACCGGTCCGCGCGCATGCAGTTTGCCGGTCGAGATACCGATCTCGGCTCCCATGCCGAACTCTCCGCCATCGGCGAACTGGGTCGAAGCGTTGACCATGACGATCGCCGAATCAACACGGTCGAGAAAACGTTCGGCCGTCTCCGCGTTGTCAGTGACGATGGCGTCCGTGTGGTTGGAGCCGTAACGCGCGATGTGATCGATGGCATCGTCGACGCCGCCGACGGTCTTGACCGCAATCACCGCATCCAGGAATTCGGTGCCCCAATCGTCCTCCGAGGCCGCGGCCACAGACGGGTCGACGGCGCGGACCTCCGCGTCGCCCCGGACCTCGCATCCGGCCTCGACCAATCCCCTGAGGACACGCTGCAACATGTCCGGCGATGCCGCACGGTCGATGAGCAGTGTCTCCGCCGCGCCGCAGATGCTGGTGCGGCGCATCTTGGCATTGACGACCACCTCGCGGGCCATGTCGGGCACCGCTTCGGCGTCGACGTAGACGTGGCAGATGCCTTCGAGATGCTTGAACAGCGGCACCTTGCTCTCTGCCGTAATTCTCTCAATCAACGACTTGCCGCCGCGCGGCACGATGACGTCGATGGTCTCGGTCATGGTCAGCATCTCACCGACGGCAGCCCGGTCGCGTGTCGGCACGCGCTGGATGGCATTTTCGGGAAGCCCGGCCGCAGCCAGACCTTCACCAAGGCTTTCCATTATGGCCGCCGACGAATGGAAGCTTTCCGAGCCGCCCCGGAGAATGGCCGCGTTGCCGGATTTAAGGCACAAACTGCCGGCGTCGGCGGTTACGTTGGGCCGCGACTCATAGATGATGCCGATGACACCCAGTGGTACGCGGCGGCGTTGGATGACGAGGCCGTTGGGCCGGTCCCATTCCTCGGTGACGGTACCGACCGGATCGGCAAGGGCGGCGATGTCCTCCAACCCCTTGGCCATGGCTTCGATGCGATTCTCGTTGAGCGCCAGGCGGTCGAGCATCGGTCCCGAGAGACCTTTGTCCTCACCCTGTTCCATGTCCTTGGCGTTCTCGGAAAGGATTTCGTTCTGCCGCCGGCGCAGGCTTTCGGCGCTTTTTGTGAGGGCCGCGTTCTTGGCATCCGTGGTCGCCGTCGAAAGAACCCGGGCCGCTTGCTTGGCTTTTTCGCCGATGTCTTGCATCAGGGTTGCGATGTTCTCGGTTTGCTCGGTCATGTCTCTGCCTCAACTCAGGACGAGGTCGTCTCGGTGGATCATCTCGTCGCGCCCACGGTAGCCGAGGATCGCTTCGATTTCACTGGTTTTGTAGCCGACGATACGGGCCGCATCGGCAGCCGAATAGGCGATCAGACCGCGGCCGATTTCGGATCCGTCCGGCGCCATGATTGTGACGGCGTCGCCGCGCTGGAAATATCCCTCGATGGCGGTGACCCCCGCCGGCAGCAGGCTCTTTCCGGCGTGAAGGGCATTGATGGCGCCGGCATCGAGAATTACCGAACCCATCGGTTTGAGCGATCCGGCAATCCATTGTTTGCGCGCGGTCTTCGGATTGGCCGTCGGCAGAAACCGCGTACAGCGTGCCCCCGCTTCCAATCGCCGGAGCGGATGGCTCTCGGTGCCGTCGGCGATGATCATGCGGGTACCGGAGCCGATGGCGATGCGCGCTGCCGCCAGTTTGGTGATCATGCCGCCGGAACCGTCGTAGCTCTTGTTGTCGCCGGCCATGGCTTCGATTTCCGGTGTCAGGTTGCCGCAGATTTCGGGAATATGCTGAGCGTCGGCGAACTCGTGGGGATCGCGGTCGTAGAGGCCATCCATGTGCGACAAAACGATCAACAGGTCGGCGCTGATCATGGCAGCGACGCGGGCCGCCAGGCGGTCGTTATCGCCGAAGCGAATCTCGTCGGTGGCCACCGTGTCGTTCTCGTTGATCAACGGCACGGCGCCGTAGCGGAGCAGCGTTTCCAAGGTATTCCGTGCGTTGATGTAGCGCCGCCGGTTCTCGCTGTCGTCGATGGTCACCAGGACCTGGGCCACGGTCATGTCGTGATGGGCCAGCACTTCCTGGTAGGCGTGCGCCAGACGCACCATGCCGGTCGCCGCCGCCGCTTGGCTCTCCTCGAGCCGGAGGCGGCCAGGCGGCAGTTCCAGATGACGGCGCCCGACCGCAATGGCGCCTGAGGACACGACAACAACCTCCTGGCCGCGCGATTTGAAGCGCGCCATGTCCTCGGCCAATGCCTCGAGCCAGCTGCGGTGCACGGTGCCGCGTTCCGGATCGACCAGCAAAGCCGAACTGATTTTGACGACGACTCGCTTGGCGGCGTCAATGTCGTGACCGCTCTTCATGGCCTGTAGACCCTTTTCTCCCGGACATCCGATTCGGCGGCCTGCCGAGAGTCTTGGGTCGCCCTCAAGAGTTCGGCGATGACAGCGTCGAGACCGCTGCCGGCGATGCCGGATATCGCGAAGGGGCGATGACCGCAAACGGTCGCAAGCTCGTCGGTCTTCGCCTCTATTTCATCGGACGCCAAGGCGTCGCATTTGTTAAGCGCCACGCGCTCCTGTTTCTCTGAGAGTCCGGCACCGTATAGCTCGATTTCCTGACGGATCGTGCGATAAGCGCCCGCCACGTCGTCTTCGGTGCCGTCGATTAAGTGCAACAACACGCCACAGCGTTCGACATGGCCGAGAAATCGGGTACCCAATCCGGCACCCTCGTTGGCGCCCTCGATGAGTCCGGGAATGTCGGCGATCACGAACTCCTCGTGGCCGATGGTGACGACACCCAGATTGGGGTGAAGGGTGGTGAAGGGGTAGGCGCCGATTTTGGGATGGGCCCGGGTGACGGCAGCGAGCAGGGTCGACTTGCCGGCGTTGGGCAGGCCGACGAGACCGGCGTCCGCGATCAGTTTAAGTCGCAGCCACAGCCAATGTTCCTCGCCCGGATGGCCATCGTCGGCGCGCCTGGGCGCTTGGTTGGTCGACGACTTGAATCGCGCGTTTCCATGGCCCCCATCTCCACCGCGGGCAATGACGACCCGTTGGCCGTCCTCCGTCAAATCCGCAAGCAGCGTTTCTCGATCCTCATCAAGGATCTGGGTGCCGATCGGAACCTTGATCAGCGCTTCCTTGCCCTTGGCACCGGTCCGGTTCTTACCCATGCCGTGTTGACCGCGGCCGGCCTTGATGTGCTGGCGGTAGCGGAAATCGATGAGGGTGTTCAGGTTGTTGACGCATTCGACGACCACGTCACCGCCGCGCCCGCCGTCACCGCCGTCAGGACCGCCAAACTCGATGTATTTTTCGCGGCGGAACGACATACAGCCGTTACCGCCGTCACCGCTCTTGACGAATACCTTGGCCTCGTCGAGGAACTTCATGACCGGACCTCACGGCGCCGCGCGGCGATATCGGAAATCGCGTTTCGGGTCATCAAATCGGGTCCTCGTTTACCCACGAAAAAAGGGGAATGGAAGCCATTCCCCTTTGTAATCCAAAGCGGACGGCGACTATGTCAGCTGGTCGGCTCCACACCGACGTAGACACGCCCACCGGCCTTCTTATCGAAGGTCACCTTACCGTCAACGGTGGCAAAGATGGTGTGGTCCTTGCCGATACCGACATTGCTGCCCGGATGGTACTGCGTACCCCGCTGGCGAATGATGATGTTTCCGGCCGTCACGGCCTCGCCACCATACTTCTTGACGCCAAGGCGCCGGCCTTCGGAGTCGCGGCCGTTACGTGAACTGCCGCCTGCTTTTTTATGTGCCATCTTTCGTTACTCCTCGGTGTCTTTCTTAGGCGCGGACTTTTTGGCCGCAGTCTTTTCAGTGGGCGCTTTCTTGGCCGCCGGTTTCTTCGTCGCCGGCTTTTTGGCAGCGGTCTTCTTTTCAGCGGCCGGCTTGGCATCGGCTTCGGCCTTTTCAGCGGGCGCCTTTTTGGCCGGCGTTTTCTTCGGGGCCGCTTTTTTGGCTTCGCCCTCATCCTTCTTCGTCGTCTTGCCCTTGGCTGGCGCCTTCGGCTTGGTGCCGGTCGGGCTCACCTCGAGAACCTTGAGCACGGTTTGCTCCTGGCGGTGCCCCTTTGTGCGGCGGTAGTTCTTGCGGCGGTTCTTCTTGAAGACGACGATCTTACCCGACTTCTTTTGTTCAACGACTTCGGCAAAGACCTTGGCCTTGTCGACGGCGGGTGTGCCAAGCGTCGGTGCCTTGCCGTCCTCGCCCAACATGAGAACCGTATCCAGCTCGACCATGGTGCCCGGTTCACCGGCGATCTTCTCGACCGTGATGCGGTCGTCCTTGGCAACGCGGACCTGTTTTCCGCCGGTTTTGACTACTGCGAACATCTTCGCCTCGAATTCCCTAGTATTTCGAACATTTTGCGTGCTTCACGCCCGAACGGGCCCGTCGCGTCCGAGCGCGCGGCCCCTTCCGAAAGAGGCGGCACTATAGCCCCTCTTCCGGCGTAGTCAACGGGGTTTTCGAACCACCGAAAATGGTATCGAGCAGACGATTTCTTCAGATTTTCTACCACTTCGGGAGATACGGACGAGATACCGGCAATCCAGCGTTTGCGGTCTCGGTGAAACAGGTTAAACTCCGGTCCGGTTGCATACGAAATTAGGGCTAATTCCCGGACCGCGTCAATGGCGATCAATACCGACAGCACCTTTCCGGCACTCAATACTACAGAGGCCGAAGAAATCGTGACAGAACTCGGCCGCGCCCTCGACTCCCATGCCGAATGGACCGAGAAGTTCCGCACCATGTTGGTCTGCCGGTCGAAACCGAAACCGACCGACCTGCGCGACGATTCGCACAAACGGACGGTTTTCGGCAAATGGTACATCGCACAGGCCAATCCGAACATCCGCGACCATCCCGGTTTCGCAGCCGTCGGTGAGAACAGCGAGCGCATGCATACGCTGGCCCGTGAACTGGCCGGCTGCGTGCGCGACGGCACCGATATCAAACCGACCCAGTACAAAGCCTTCGTCAAGAGCGACGAGAAGTTCCGCAAGAGCCTGCGCAAACTCCTCAGCGAAGCCTGGGATTTCCTTCGTTACACGGACCCGTTGACCGGCGTCATGACGCGCACGGCCATGCAAAAGCGGCTGGACGAGGAACAGGAGCGGGTGCGGCGCGTGGCGCAATTGTGCTGTATCGGCATCATGGATCTGGACCATTTCAAGAAGGTCAACGACACCTACGGGCACCAAGCCGGCGACAAGGTTCTCGAGACCATCGCCAGTTACGTCAAACAACACCTGCGGCGCTACGACCAGGTCTTTCGCTACGGCGGCGAGGAGTTCCTGATCCTGCTGCCGAATACGACGACGGCCAATGCCAAACGGGTCCTCGACCGTATCCGGCGCAACATCAAGCGCCAGGGCATCAAGGTCAGCAAAAAAAGAGATGGAGAAAGTAATGCGTAAACTAATGTTCGGAACGGCAACGCACGGTGTTGCCCTAGCGGTCGGGTTCGCTCTCGGCGTTTACTTCCTTCCCGTCTTGACTGCGCCAGAGTCACCGGATGCCAGTGTTTTGGAGGAAATGGCGGCCGAAGCAATCTTCAAGGGCGACCTGACACGAGATCTCAGGGGCAGCGATTTCCTACATTGGGGTGAAGGCACCGTCAGCATCACGCAATCACAGATCATCCACGAGGGCCGCCTGGCGCCGGGTCCGGATTACAAACTCTACCTGGTGAAAGAATTCGTCGAACACGAAGACGAGTTTTTGCCGATCAAGCAGGTTGCGCGTGTCATTGGCGACGTAAAGACCTTCGACGGGTTCCTAATCGACGTTCCGGCCGACGTCGATGTTGCGGAATACTCGACGGTTCTCGTTTGGTGCGAGGCCTTTTCGGAGTTCATTACGGCGGTCAAATACCGCTGATTTTAGAGGATATCCGCACGGACCCATTGGTTTCGGCAGCCCTTGACCCGTGCCGGACTTCACAACGAAAGCTGCTACACGTCTCAGATTGGGATGAAACTGTCTTATTCTTCGCCATCCTTCGATGGCGGCATCAGCGGTCTTTGTTCCGACCCGACGCTTCGCGGACACCGATCGACAGATGCGTGATGGAAAGTCGAGTTAGCTGACCCGCACATACCCCATCATACCGGCGGCGGCGTGTTCGAGGACGTGGCAATGGAGCGCCCAATCGCCGGGATTGTCGGCGACGAAGGCGACGTCCACCATTTCCTCGGGCGCGATCAAGACGGTGTCCTGGATTTGCGGCTCCGTGAGGGGAACGCCTTTGCGGGCCAAAACGTGGAAGGAATGGCCGTGCAGTGGTACGCCTGGTCTCGATGGCGCTCCCGGAACTCAGGTGAGAAGCGTTCCAGCAACCGGATCTGCTCGTCCATGAGCTCGATCTTGCTGCCGGACACGTGCTTCTCCAGCCTCGGCAGGCGCTGATGGCGGGTCAGCAGGTCATGGCAGCCCCAGACGCCGTTCACACCGCTCGACGACACCTGGACGCCCTTCAACATCAACTCGTGCGACACCCACAAGGGGCTGTGGCCCGGATGCTCAAGCGCTATTCATTAGATCTTGGTCTACAGCATCAACCCGCGCTAAGGCCGACCAATGAAGATCTAAATCGCCAATTGATCGACAAATTCCCATAACGTTTCTCTTGTTCACGACAAAGTTGTCGTCAACGACGGCAAATCCTCCGATCTCATGTTTCTCTTTCAAATGTTTCAGTTCTTCACGACAACCCAAGCCACTACGATATCGAATCTGGGATTGTGCAACAGCACAATAGGCACATTGGTGTGGGCAGCCTCGGTTGAATAAGACATGGGCCATCAGAAGTGACGGGTCTGGTAAGCGTCCCTTCAATAGGACATCGTCCAAATCTAAAAGGAGGTCTTTGCATATATCTGGACTTTAGTCCTTCAGTTTTATGAGTAGTTTCAGAATGCTAGGAATTGGTGATCCGCCTGGAGGGGAATGGGAATTTT
>Ga0209789_10000339_pt1 | contig 8949 bp, 8 predicted proteins | sample WorMetGr2BELIZE2_FD_187418 | JGI IMG/M metagenome (GOLD analysis project Ga0209789, IMG submission 187418) | Marine gutless worms symbiont microbial communities from Max Planck institute for Marine Microbiology, Germany - Inanidrilus... ...
TCTTCCTTCAGGACGTCTCGGAACTCGACGATCCCGAGCGTTGCTTCCCGCTGACGGCGGAGGATTTCGCGCGGGTCAATCCCAACACCGGTACCGCGCCCATCTTCCGTTCGCGCCGGGCCGCCGACCTGACAACGGCGATCTATGGCCGTCTGCCGGTCCTGGTGGACCGCTCGAACGGAACCGAGATCAAGGCGTGGCCGGTCAAGTACGCGACCATGTTTCATATGACCAACGATTCCGGCCTGTTTCGGACGCGCCAGGAATTGGAGGAGCGGGAGGGCGCCTACCCCCTCGGCGGCAACCGTTTCGGCAGCCCAAGCGGCGAATGGGTGCCATTGTACGAGGGCAAGATGGTCCAAGCCTACGACCACCGCGCTGCCAAAGTCGTCATCAATCCGGAGAACCAGCACCGCCCAGCCCAGCCAGAACCAGCGACCCTGGCTCAACACCAGGACCCGGACTGGCTGCCCGATCCCCAGTTCTGGGTGGCGGACAGCGAGTGCCATTGGCATCCATGCTCGAACTGGATTCTCGGGTTCAAGGAAATTACAGCACCGACAAATGTGCGATCGATGATCGCCTCGCTAATCCCGTTCTCCGGGGTGGGCAACACGCTGCCGGTGTTGCTCCCCGAAACGGGAAGGGAAGCGGCTTTCGGAAACTGGGTTGCACTAGGGTTGGGTAATCTCAATTCCATGGCCTTCGATTTCGTTGCGAGGCAGAAGATCCAAGGCCAGCACCTGAATTGGTACATCGTCGAACAACTTCCCGTTGTTCCGCCAGACCACTACGATGCGGTCTGTTTCGGTCCGAAAACAGCGGGCGAGATCGTCCGTGAGGCGGTTCTGGAACTGACCTACACGGCCCACGACATGGCGCCCTTCGCACGCGGCATGGGATATGTGAATGAAAATGGCGACGTGAAACCGCCGTTCGCCTGGGACGAGGAGCGCCGCCTGCACCTGCGCGCCAAGCTCGATGCCCTCTACTTCCATCTCTACGGCGTCACCGAGCGTGACGACGTGCGCTACGTCTATTCGACCTTCCCCATCGTCGAGCGCCAGGAAACCGAAGCCCATGGCCGCTACAAATCCCGCGACCTTTGCCTCGCCTATATGAGCGCCCTGGCGGTGGGCGATCCAGACGCGGTGATACGGCTGTGATGTATTACTCCATCCACACCGACCGGATGACGGGCGGTGCTGGCTTCGCGGGAATGGCCGGTGCCTCCGACCGCCATTTCGCCGCCGCCATGGTCTTGGCCTCCTCGTTCAGCCTGAGCCCCATGCTGATCAGCCCCTGCAGGGCGGCGGAGGCGTAGACGAAGGTATCCAGGGCCTCGTTCCTCTCGCCGTCGCGCTTCGGCTGCCATGAGCGGATGGGGCGGCCCTTCTCGAAGCGGGTGAGAACCCGCTCGGCGGTCAGCTGGCGGAAGTACTCGGCATCCCGGTCACGGGAGAAGTGTACGAATCCGGGTCCGGGTTCGGTGAGCTTGAGCCGGGCGTAGACGGCGTCCTTGACGGAATCGACGCCGACGATGAACAGTGGGATTTTGCCCTTATTGGTCCGGGTCGGACGGCGCGGCCAGACCGGAACGCCGGGACCGCCACGTCCCTTGATGGCCCAGACGCGGCGAGCAAGCCGGGTGCGGCAGAACTCGTAGGCCGCCTTGGTGTGGTGGCCGCCGGTGTCGATGGCGACGGCGCGGATCGGCAGATCGGACACCGCCTTGGCGTGGACGTAGGTGCCCTGCAGGGCAAGATCGAGATCGGCCCAGACGCGCGGCCCGGACGGATCGCCCCAGATCACCCGGTAATCGATTACCCAGGATTCCTCGTCCCGCCCCCAGCCGACGACCTGCAGTTCCAGCCGGTCGCCCTGGACATCGACGCCGGCGGTAAGCACGGCGATGCCTTCGGGCAGATCGTCGCCCCAGTCCTCGCGCCGGTCCATCAGCGGATCGGCGGGCACGGTGTCTCCGGCCTGGTCCTCCCAGGACTCGCCCAGCTTGGTGTTGACCCAGACCTGCAGTCGTGGCGGGTCCTTGCGCACCTTGCCGTGCTCGACGGCGATCTCGGCCCAGGTCTCCCAGGGGGAATAAAGCGCCGAGAGATGGAATCCTGCCGTGCGCCCGTCGCCCTGTGCTGTTGGGCGCCATTCACCACGTTCGAGCAGAGCAGCCTTGTCGTGCTCCTGGTGAATGCCGCCGCAGGCCTCGCAGACCAGGAAGGCGTCCCGCCGTCGGCCCTCGGGCCAGCGTATGCGCGCCCAGGTGATGGGCGCCATGTTGCCGCAATGGAGGCAGGGCACATGGTAGTAGCGCTGGTCGGATTCCTCGAACGCCGCCTCGATGCGGGAATATCCCTTGAGCGTCGGCGTCGAGACCATGAGGATTTTCCGCCGTCCCTTGAAGGTGGCGGTGCGCTGAATGGCCAGCGCCACCGGATCGCCCTCGCCGTCGGCGTCGCCGGGATAGCCGTCCACCTCGTCGAGAAACAGGTAGCGCACCGGCGTCGAGCGCAAGCCAATGGCGGAGTTGGCCCCGGTCATCACCAACTGGCCGCCGGGGAAGGACTTGCGGAACAGGCTGTTGCCGGCGTCCCGCGAGCGCGGCGTCGCCACCAGGTCGCGAAGGACGGAACTGGACGCGATCAGCGGATCAATGCGCGTCACCGTGTTCCGCCGCACCATGTCGAGGGACGGCTGGACCAGCATGACGATGCCGGGGGCGTTCTGGATGATGTAGCCTAGCCAGTTCAGCCCCGCTTCCGAGCCGCCCGTCTGCGCGCCCTTCATCATGACGACGCGTTCGTAGGGGCTTCCCGTGGATAGGGTGTCCATGATCTCGCGCAGGTAGGGCGTGCGCGCCGTGCGCCAGCGTCCCGGCTCGGCGGCGGTATCGGGCAGCATGCGGTGGCGGTCGGCCCATTCGGCCACCGGGATCTGCGGTTCGGGCCGCATGGCCTTGCGCCAGGCCCAGTCGATCCTCCAGAGGAAGGAGCCATCCGGCGCGGGGCCTTGCTCAATCGCTGCCGGCATGGAACAGCCCTCCCAGCGGCGTCGCGGCCAGATGTTCGAGATGCTCGCGCATCAGCCTATCCAGCACGGCGAAGACGGGGCCGGTCTCAAGGCCCAGTTCGGCGGCGATGACGGGCGCGGAACGCTGCACCCAGGCGATATGGGCGTCGCGTTCCGCCTTGGCGCGGGCGTAGACGGTGCGCTCGGCGGCGCCGGCGTCGATCAGCAGGCCCTTTTCGCGCTCGAAGGCGAGCTTGGCCCGCTGGACCTTGACGATCTCGTGCAGGCGCCGGGCCTCGGCCAGGGTGGCAGATTTGCCGGTGACGGCGGGCGCGCCGCCCTTGCCCCGCCGGGCCGGGTCCAGGTTGTTCTCGATCCACGCAAGCCCGGCATCGACGTCGATCCTGCCGTCGCGGCGTACCGGCAGGCCCTCGGCCACCAGCTGCGAGATGCGCCCCTTGGTGAGGCCGACCCTGGCGGCGAAGGCAGTCTTGCTTTCGGTCGCGGCGTTGAGTTTAGCCATTACCGGGCCTCGCGCTGGACGGGTTTTGCGCTTGGCACCACCGCATACGAATCGGCCCGACAGGACCCGCGCCCATCGCGACGTTGGCCGCCCGTGCGCGCCCTGGGTCGCCGGTGGGCGCCGTCCGAAGGGATCGAAGGGATTGGTCCTTATAGGACGTACACGCGCGCGCGTGCGCGCGAAACGCCTGATAAGGGAGGATCTCTTCGATCCCTTCGAAGTCAGCAAAATCAATGGCTTGCGGGTCAGGCGTCATCGAAGCCGCTCCCCATGGTGGTGGCCGCCACGACGAGGCGGACGCCGCGAAAACAGGCGCGGCGGGTGGACGGGTGGAGATCGCGGCGGAAGCCACGGGTTTCCATGTTCTGGCTGAACCGCTTGGTGGAGCCGGCGTACTCGTTGGTGGAGGCACACCAGTCGCGCCAGGAGGCGAACAGGGCCTGGACCTCGGACATGACCAGCAGGTCGCCGGTCTCGCAGCGTTCGTCGAGGAAGCGCCCCAGGGCGTCCTCGTCGGCCAGGTATTCCTCGGTGGCGTCGAGCACGGCGGGCGGTGGGGCGAGGCCGATGCGCTGCCATTCGAGGCAACCTTGAATCGCCCAGGCGAGGATACCGGGCCATTCGGCCTGGAGCTTCTCGGGCAGGTCCGGATCGCGCTCGGCCTTGGGGATTGTGACGGTGAAGGGCACGAGGTTGAAGCGCCGGCGCACGGCCTCGTCGACGTTGCGCAAGCTGGGCTTGTGGTTGCCGGCGATGATCAGCTTGAAGGCGGGCTCGAAGGTGAAGAAGTCCTGGCGCATGAAGCGGGCCGAGATGGGATCGCCGCCGGTGAGCGCCTTGATGCGGGATTCCGCCCAGCGCTGGCCGTCCTCGGTCTCCTGGGCGATGACGATGCGCGCGCCGCGCAGCATGGCGAGGTCGGTGGGGTGGCGGTCGGTCCTGCTGGCGACGAAGGTCTCCATGGAAGCGACGCGGGAGAAGTCGCCCATGATCTTGTGCCAGGTATTGAGGAACACGCCCTTGCCGTTGCCGCCGGTGCCGTAGAGGAAGAACAGCGCATGATCGCGGATGGAGCCGGTGAGGCTGTAGCCGAGCATGCGCCGGGCGAAGGCGACGAGGGCTTGGTCGCCGTCGAACACGCGCTCGAGAAACCGGAGCCAGAGGGGGCAGTCACCGCCCGGCGCGACGGCGGTGATCTTGGTGATCAGGTCGGTGCGGTCGTGCGGGCGCAAATCGCCGGTGCGCAGATCCACGGTGCCGTCCGGCGTATTCAGCAGCCAGGGATCGGCGTCCCAGTCTTCGGTGCGGCTGGCGTGACGCCGGTCAGCGCGGGCCAGCCGTTCGATGGCGGCGACGGTCTTGGCGCTGGCGATGGCCGAGGCGAGCTTCATGCCCTTGCCTTCGGCCAGGGCTTCACTGGAGGCTTCGCGGGCGGTGACGCGCGACAGATTGAAGGCTTCGAGCGTTTCGTCGGCCTGCCAGCGTTGTCCGCCCCAGCGCAACCACCGGCCCCAGAGATTGACGTAACGGAGATCGTCGGCATGGGTGTCGGAAAAGCGCAGGGCGAGGGCCTCGTCGGCGTATTGCGGCGGCCTGTCGTCGTTAACGTCCCTGGGGCCGTCGCCGCGCTTCATCATCTCGTCGAACAGATCGTGGATGTCAGCCATGGCGCGCCTCTCCCTGGCGGCGCTCGGAGCGGCCTTGGTATTCGCGCCGGGCGATGCTGGCGACGGTCATGGCCACCTCGTCTTCGGGCAAAGGCGGCCGGCAGCGCGTCGCGTTGAAGGCGAGCATCAGGTCGAGACAGACATGCGGGTCGATGCGCCGTCCGAGCAGAAGACCCGAAAGCCTGGCGATGGTGACGTTGCGCTCGCCGTTGGCGGCGCCGTCACGGCTCACCTTGCGCCATTCGGCGGTCTTCTTTGCCTTGTCCGCCGCCCTGTCGCTGACAATGCGCTTCAGGAGCCAGTCGGGGACGTCGGCCAGCGGAACGTCCTCGGGGTGGTGATCGACCGAGACGGCGTAGGGCCGCCCGCAAACGTGGCGCGACGGTGGGGCGACGATGTAACCGCCGTCGCCACGGACATCGAGGCCGGGACCGAGCGCGCCGGCGCTGTTCATGACCCTATGGCCGGGATGGCGGAACAGGATGTGCTCGCCGCCGCCACCTGTCAGGAAACGCCAGGTCTCGGGAATGGGGCCATGGTCGCGTTCGAGCGCGGCCAGGGCCGCGTCGCCGTCGTGGCGGGGATCGACGTCGAGGACGACGATGCCGCTGGCGGCGCCGGTGGCGATGCCGATGTTGAGCGAGGCGTTGGCGAACCAGCCTGTGACCAGCTCGGCGTCCTTGCTCGCGTCCTTGAGGCCGTTTCGGACCAGCCGACCGAAGGGATGCTTGGCCGGTTGCCGGCAGTCCTTCTGGGTGCAGGAGCATTGGAGGTTGCCGTCCCGCTTGAACGGAAAGTGCAGCGGCAGCACGGCGAAACCGAGCGCCAGGTACATCCGGGCGTGGCCGGGCAGGTCCATCATGCCTGGCCTCCGGCGACGGTGGCGATGATCATGGGCAGATCGGCCTGGACGCCTTGCAGGAAGTTGACCCATTGAATCTCCTGCTCGGGCCGGGTCTCGATGATCGCCGTGTTGACGCCGTAGAGCACCGGCATCATGGTCATGGCGGCGTAGGCCTCGGGCGGCGGGGCGCTGGCTCGGCGCTCGGCGTGGCGCTCCTGGTCGCGGAGCCAGTCACGGACCGCCTCGATGCGGTACAGCACCCGTTTGCCGACGGTGATGTAGGGTGGGCTCTGGCGCAATTGCCGGTCGCGTTGCGCCGTCCTGAGCGAGACGCCGCGCTGGCGGCAGTACTCGTGCTCGTCGATGTATCCGTCGAAGATGTCCGGCGCGACGGTCTCCGACAGAAGCTGCGCGTGTTGGGTCGTCATCATGTCCTCCACGGTCAAAACGCGGCATGGGCCGCCGTGTCGGGACAGGTGACGATGAAAGACGAACCCGAAAAAGCCGCCCGAAACGGGACCTGAAACGATAATTCCGGGCAGGGGTTTTTGGGTTAGATGGACTGCTTGGCGGTGCGATAGGCTTCGCGAAGATTGTTCGCGATGGTCTTCGCGGTGGCCGGCGGCATCTCGGGATGGGCCGCCGAGAGCCATGCCGACAGGGCCTTCGATTCCTTGTTGAGCGACGTCTTGATGGCGCCGGATTCGACCCGGCGGTCGAACTCCTGGCGGATCAGGTGCATCGAGGACGGCCGCCCCGGAGCGCCTGTCACCGGCACGGTGAGCGCTGGGCGTGGCGACGGCTCCGGCTCCGCGGCGGGCGCCGTCTCGTTGTCGGGAACCCGCTGGGCCTCCCGAATCAGGCCGAAAATGCCGTGGCTATCGGGGATCTGCCGGGTGATCAGCCCGCGCACGGCCCGGAAGGTCATGTCGTCGCCCTTGGCGACGCGGTTGTCGAGGTCCAGCGTCAGGAACGGCCAGTAGCGGGCCGGGATGATCTCCTCCCCGACGTCGGGGTGGCGCCGCCCGAAGCCGATCCACCCGCCGGTCTCGGCTTGGTTCATCATCAGCTTGCGAACGCCGGCCAGCGCTTCGTGCAGACATTCCTGGATCGGCTTGACGTGCCGCTCGTACTCCGGGCGGTCCTCGGCCTTGGCGCCGCTCATCTCGAACGCCGATGCCTCGAAGCCGAGCTGCTCGCGGCATTGTTCGATGACGTCGAGAACCGGCGTCCCGTCCGTGGTCACGGCCTCGTCCAGATAATGCCCGTAGATCCGCCTCGGGGTGAGCCAAATGAGCTTGGACCCGGCGGTCATGGCCGATCCCCCTCGGCCTTCGCCAGGGCGCCGGTGGCGGCGCCGATGGTGTTGCCGACATGCTCGGCGGCCTCACGGAGCGGCTCGTCGTAGAGATGGGCGTAGCGCTGGGTGGTCTGCACCTGGGTGTGGCCGAGCATGGCGCCGATCATCGGCAGGGACGCGCCGCCGCTGACCAGCAACGAGGCAAAGGAATGGCGCAGGTCATGGATGCGGACGTTGGGCTTCCAGGTCATCACCGGTTGGCCCGCCTTGTCCTTCATCACCTTGCCGTCGCGGTTGCGCTTCTCGACCTGGGTGGCGAGCCCGGCCTTGACGCAGACCGATTCCCAGGACCGCTTGATGTCGGTGAGGGGATGGGGCGTGCCGTCCTCGTCGGTCTTGCCGGGGAAGACGTAAGGGCCCTCGGCGGTCTTCTTGATCTCCCTGAGCAGGTCCAGCGCGGCCGCCGACAGCGGCACCCGGTGTTCGCGGCGCTGCTTGGTATGGGCCGAGGGCTTCACCCACACGCCCTTGTCGAGATCGAACATGTCCCAGGTGGCGGTCAGCACCTCGCTCTTGCGGGCGCCGGTCAGCATCAAGAGCCGGATGGCGTTGGCGGAAACCGGCTCGCCGTGGCCATCGAGGGCCGCCGACAGCCGGGCCAGTTCCTCGGGCGAGAGGAACCGCTCGCGCTTCTCCTCTCGGTTCTTCTGGATGCCGGACGCCGGGTTGGTCTCGCACCACTCCCAGCGGATGGCCAGATTGTAGGCCTTGCGCAGGACCTCGACGACGCGGTTGGCGCGCACCGGCGTGCCGCGCTCCCTGGTGATCTTGCGGTGCAAGGCCTCGACCTGGTCGTGGGAGACCTCCATCACCTTGTACTTGCCGAGTTCCGGCAGGATCAGCTTCTCCCACATGATGCGCTCGTCGACCTGGGACCGCTCGGCCTTGCGGGGCAGGTGGTCCCGTTCGTAGCGGTCCCACAGTTCCGCCAGGGTGGGCGCCGCCCGGTCCGCATGGCGCTCGCCCATGGGATCACGGCCCCGGTCGACCTCGCGCTTGAGGTCGCCGGCTTCGGTCCTGGCGGCGGCCACCGACCAGTCGGGATAACCGCCGATGGTGATGCGGCGTTGCCTGCCGCTCACCCGGTAATCGAGGATGAAGGACTTGGCCCCCCGGTTGGTCACCCGGAGCCCGAATCCCTTCACGTCGGCGTCCCAGAAAAACACCTGCGGGCGGTCTCCCGCGCTCGCCCTGCGGACCAGGGCATCGGTCAGTCGCTCGGCCATCGCGCCTCCTCGTGTCAACACTATGTCAACACATCGAATTGAACCTTATGGCGCGATCTTGCGCGGCGTTACAGATGAAGTCAACGAAAATGCTTGTTATTACAGCTAGATAAATGGAGGCCGGAAAAATACGTCAACAAATCAAGGGCCTGGATATTCTGCGCATTATGACTCATAACCTGAAGGTCGTAGGTTCAAATCCTACCCCCGCAACCAACACGCTAAAGGCCTCCCCAATGGAGGCCTTTAGTCGTTCGGGTCGGTGGGGAAGGTGAATGAATCGGCCGGTTCTGCACAAGCGCTAGTAA
>Ga0209789_10000342_pt1 | contig 8904 bp, 3 predicted proteins | sample WorMetGr2BELIZE2_FD_187418 | JGI IMG/M metagenome (GOLD analysis project Ga0209789, IMG submission 187418) | Marine gutless worms symbiont microbial communities from Max Planck institute for Marine Microbiology, Germany - Inanidrilus... ...
CTAGAAAGAAACAACACGAAGCTTGTAATACAGCATAGTATCCATAAACGCAACAACGATTCAGCATCGGCAACACGTGTCCATGTTATGCAAACAACAACATGGCCTAGATAACTCGGGCGGCCCACGGGCCACAGGTACGTAAGCAACCTCACGTAAGGTCAGCTACTACAGGTCAGCGTCCAGGGCCGTGCACCGCTCAGTGCTCACTAGAGATGGGAAGCATTATAAACACAGGACCGGCACTCAAAGCTAAGGGAGTCTAAAAAAGAGAGAGCCAAGCATGATTTAAACAATGTAGCTAAGCTACCGGTAATGATACACCGCACGAACTGACAGAATTTAAAGCGACATCAATAATAACTGGTAAAACTTCAAGCCGTAAACATCTATGCTAACATAATATAGGTCTCTCACAATAAGTCAAGCCTCAAATATACGTGATGCCAAACAACAGTTAACGTTTTCAAGCGGAAAAAACACACTCACATCGAGACGCATAATCAGTCCTTGACATCTTCAGAGACAGTGGACAACTGCGGGTAAATGCCAGGTGCAGTTGGAGTGAGGGTGGACAAACTCGCTGCATGAGTCATGTGACCTCGTAAACCTCTGTCATAGGCCGGGACCTCATCCCAGTCTCTGGCTGGTAGGTCCAAGAGAGCAAAATGATCATTGTAATTGGTAACCATTACACACCAATAACGGCTACCTAAAACAGATGAGAGGAAATTTCGCTGTCCCCAGGAAAGAGGGACAGACCTGGGTAAAGCATATTCCTGATTGGTAGCATTTGACCGAATGCTCAAGGTAGGCCAATCGATGATCATACGTGGGAAAACCCAGCCGTCCACTGACACACTATCTATGTAACGGGTAGCTGTGAACGTGTAAAGGGCCGGTTCCAGCCAGAAAGAGCGGATCCAAAATCTACGACATTCATTCTGATTCCCAACATGCAGATATAGGTCGAATTTATATGAACGGCGTTTCTTGTACCACAGAAAAACAACAAACACAACAAATACAGCTAATAAAGCCATAATGATAATGTCACAAATCAACTCAGTTGGCACGGTAAACTGCTGGTTAGGCACCAACGGTTTAGCCGTAGTAGAATAGAAATTTAACTCAACCGGCAAAGCATGCACTTTAGTCGTCATAGATAGCAAAGCCAATGAAGATGACAAAGCACGCACTCTATAACTCAATGTGATACTGAAAATCAAGGTCACAACTGCGATGACTCCAATGCCAGTCATGACCCAAGACTTCCATGACCCGAAAATGAAGTCATTTTCAAATGATCTACCCCTATACTCTTGCCAGTCACTGACCATACTATGCGCCAAGGACGCAAATGCCTCTTTATCCTCTTTTGTCAAATTTGAAATTTGTTCTAAATCAAATTTGGCACGCTTATCTTCCTCAACCTCATGTGAAAATTCGGCTTGAAAAATTTTTAATGGAGGCAACATGACCTTCAATGGATCAGGTAACAAAGTGTCTCCAGAAATGTCCTTCAGCTGTGATTCAGAGAAAAAGTTTTGCAGTAAGGCAAGATTGACATGGTGTTGCACCTGAACATCGCGATGTTGGACACAGTCATCCAACCGTTGGGGAACAAAGCCAAGTGGTGACCTCAAATCGCAACGGCATGGTAAAGTCACTTGACAAGTGAAACTGCAGTTAATCAACCGCACTGGTTTTGCAGGGCAGCGAATTGTAGCGTTGACCTTGGTGAGAACTATATGCAGGCGGTCAATTACGAAAATCTGCGGCTTCGCAGAATTGGTAACTAGGTTGAATTTGCACCTTTTTTCGACGGCCGATTTTTCATTCTGCATGATGGCAATAATACATTCCATGCTGTCGCTGCCCTCTACAAATCCCTTTGTTTCGTCTAAATAAATCAAGTTTGACGCTCTGATTTCAGGAAGACTGTCAAATCGGATGTGATAAGTATATGATGGGAAAGGCATGAAAATTTTTGGTATATTAGTAACCAAAGTAGCATGATCGTCACTGTTTGAAACCGGAACAGGAAGCACATGAACTTGATATACTGGTAAATGACGAGGCAAATCAGTGAGAGGGATGTGTATATTGATCACTAAGTTGTCCCCTTCTCTTGCTGTTACAAAGTGGTGCAGGCCATAATAATATGACGGAGTTTTTCGCAAAACTCTTAGTCCCGACCTGTGACTGCGGACACGCACATCAATGGCATCTAATGAATGACGCAAGTCTTCTGGGGAAATCAACACTGGGCTCAAGACCCCGTGAACTAGATCCTCAACTGCAGCTGACAATCTTTCAAGGTTGTCCAACAATAGAATGAAATCTTCCAGTCTTGTTAAGGCTGAGGCCAACAATGAAGCTGCCTTAGCTGACTCTACGGCTTCGGACGATACTTCTTGAAATAGTGTGGTAATTGCTCTTTCCTGCGTTTCAACCATACTATGTAAACTGCTGATTCGACGATTCGAAGCCTTCACCAAACTAGCTAATCGTCCTGATACATCCTTCCAGGCCACCATGGTCTGCACGTTCTGACGCCTTAACTCTGCCAGTGTATGGCGCACGTGATCAATATCTGAATCTCTTGCTGTCCCGAAAAGTCCATGAAGGAGGTCTCCTCCAAGATCTATCAGACCTCGACCAACCCTACGTCTACGTGTGTGGTCGGGCACCAGCGCTCGGATATAATGGATGACTGTTTGTATTTTGTCCACTGCCCTTCGACTGGCGTTATGTAAATAGAGCACCAGTGGGCGTAGGCGAACACATGCGGCCCTATCAAATCTATTTGCAAGACCTGAACAATTGACGTCACTGGGCCCCGACATGGCGCTATCCATACTAGGCAGACGTACAATGAATGCTTGATTCCAAACTGAAGTTACTACATCCACAACTGCAACTCGTTTCATCACAACACCGTAGTTCAGTCTTGAAATAACTGACTGGTCACCCGCTGAACTGGTAGCAGCGATGGTGTATGAAGTGACTGCGAGCACCCATATAAAGAGTGTAGTCAACGAACGCCATCCCCCTACACAAATATAACAAGACAAAATTACCCTCAAATATGGACGCGTCCTCTTTATTTTTGAATTTAGTATAAACATGTTAACTAATAAGAAATAAATTTTTATAACAGAATTTTGGTATGACGGCGTTGATCTACACTTACTAAAAAGGGTTAAGCTCGTCGCTTGCGCCTTCTGCGCTGAACACGTGACTGCCTTTTAATATAATACGCATCTAATGCGCCTTGAGTGATATCCTGAATCGGCACCCAATCTCTTCCACCTTCCTTCCATTTAACGAGGTAATGTAAGGTGCCCTTCACTCTCCTGTGTTTTAGAATATCTTCTATCTGGTACCATTCACTGCCGGTATCACCATTCTGTGTACTATTAGTTGCTGCAGCTGCCGTCGTATTAGTTGGCAAACGCTGCTGCGTATGTGGTGGAAGCCTGAGGCTGCTGCTGTGCTGACTGGCTCCCGTCAGATCTCCGTGCTGCAAAGTTGTTGCTGCTGCAGCTGCTGCTGCTTCGGAACTGAGTTCTGCTGACTGACTGGCTCTATCACCTGCTGTTAGTTGCATGGCTTGCGTAGCGGGTGCGCCACGATGACTGCTACGCGTGTAAAATTTGTCCCGTGAATCGTGATAAATCTTCAAGCGGTTCGCATGAATCCAAGACCGCAGCACCTTCATAGTTTTACAGTCTTGCAATTTGTAAACATGAAAGTCTGGCCGTTTATCAATCACTAATAAAGGACCTCTGTAACGTGGTGTGACCTTATGTGATAGTTTCGGCCCCTTTGTTTTTGGTTCTAAGATCCAAACACGATCCCCAATGTTAATCTGGGGCTCTTTAGCAGTTGAATTATAGTAATTCTGTGTTTTCAAGTTTGCATCGTGCTGATTTTTGCGAAGCACATCGCGAATGATTTGTAATTGAGGCTCCATTCGTTTGACATATTCTTGTACATTTGTGGGTAAATCTGGTGCTGGTAGCAATGAGTGGTCTATTGGTCTTCTAGGCTCCACACCAAACACAATACGGTATGGACTAAGGCCTATATTAGTCAAAACTGTAGTACGAAAACTATAGGCTATAGTCGAAAGCAGAGATGGCCATTCTTTGTACCCTTGACAATGGGTCCTTAGAGCATTAAGTATGTTTGCATTGAATTTCTCACAACGTGAATTTGTAGCAGGGTGTCTTGCACTCGTTCGAATCTGTTTAATACCCAATAACCGGCATAATTCAACTAACAATTTTGACATGAATCCTGCACCCCGATCACTCAAAATAGATTTACAGCCGTACACCATAAAAACATTGTCATATAACAGCTTCGCCGTTTCTTCAGCACTAGTAGTGTAGCACGGCATCAAAATACAATATAAAGAAAACGAGTCAATTGCGACTAAAACATATTTATAGTCATTAGAGGTCGGAAGACTTAAGTGGTCAATATGGAATCGTTCAAAAATGGTTGGTTCAATTTGTAGACTTTTTAGAGGTGCCTTGGCCTGTTTCGTCGGTTTTCCTGCTTGACAAGCCAGACACGACTTTGTCCAAAGGTGTACGTCGGAGTATAAATTTATCCAGAAAAATTTGTTTCTTATAGTCTCATACATTTTATCTGTTCCAACATGGCTGTTTTCATCATGGTACGCTTTCAATATGTGTTCTCTCAATGACCTTGGAATGACTAATTGTTTCACAACAGGGTCAATTTGATTCAGACGTTTGCGTCTAGATGAATGCAAGTGATACAGAATATTGTCCTCATACACATAATAGTCTGACTGTATAACAATCTTTCTAGCCAACGCGTCGTTCTGAGCTGGTAACTCACCGTCCCTCAGGTAAGCTATCAATGGCATGCAATCAGGGCACTCGGCCTGTTCAGTGCTTATGTCATAATTTTCCATCAAATGTTGTTCTGACTGGTCCTGAAAATCGCCTGCTTGCCCTTCAGTGCTATTTACTGCACTTATTGAAGGCACAGGAGAAGGCTGTTGTCTGTCCACTATGCTTATTTCTGTCAATCTTCGGTGTGTTCTTCTGCTGTCTTCTGATCCTGACCCGAAGATATCTGGGTCTATAGATAGCAACATCTGGTCCAGTTCTTCTTCCGGCCCTCTGCCAGAATCTGGTAATTGTATTCTGCTCAATGTATCTGGTAAAACATTCTCACGCCCTTTCGTGTGCTCTATTGTAAAGTCGTATCGACTTAACAGTAGATTCCAACGTCCGAGTCTTCCCGTACTATGCTTCATAGTCTGTAAGTACTGAAGACTTTTATGGTCCGTACGTATAATAAACTTTTGGCCATTCAAGTACTCGTGGTAGTGCTGCACTCCTGCCACTATTGCCAGTAACTCTTTCTCACTTGTGGAATAGTTTAATTCGGCACGCTTCAAACCTCTGCCTCCGTACTCAACCACTCGTTCTCGTCCGTCAATCATCTGTAACAGGTTATAACTTATCGACATGTTTGAGGCATCACAGGCCAGTATCAGGGGTTCTGATAACTTTGGAATAGCCATAACTGGTGGTGATGTCAAAGCGTCTTTCAAAGCTGTGAAAGATTGTTGTTGTTCTGGCCCCCAAGAAAAGGAAACGTTCTTTCTCAATAATTTAACTAGGCCATGTGCCTTATCTGCATAATTCGGAATACATTTACGAAGATAATTTGTTAAACCTACAAAACTACGCACATCCTTGGTACATGTAGGTTGGGGATAATTTTTCACGATGGCAGTTTTCCGAGGGTCAGTAGTAACTTGTCCGGACGAAAATTTAAAGCCAAGATAGCTAAGTTCTGGCAACATCAGCTGGCATTTAGCGGGATGTAATTTCAGGTTGGCGTCTCGAAACTTTGAAAACACAGTTTCTAAATGTTGCAAATGAATATTCTGATTGGGACTAGCAATAATCACGTCATCTACATAAATCAACATAAATGTGCCAATTTGATGCCTGAACAATTTGTTCAAGGCTTGGGTACAATAGTACCCACTGTTTGTCCAGCCCATGGGAACACGAGCGAACTTTAGTGAACCCCGGTGAGGTGTAACAAAAGTAGTTTTAACCATGGACTCTTCAGTTAAGGGCAACTGAAAATAGGCCGCTCTCAAATCTAGGACAGAGTACACCGTACTCTGCGTCTGGGAAACCAAATCTACCACGTCTTGTACACACGGTAATTCATGGTACAATGTGGTGGTTTGCCTGTTGAGTCGTCTGTAATCAACACAGAACCTATACTCGCCATTGGCCTTTTTTACCATTACCACCGGACTCGCAAAGGGACTATTATCACTTTCCGTGATTATCCCCGCCTTCATCATTTCATCCAATTGCTGATCTAACTCCTTTCTCATAGGTGGTGATAGCCGGTATGGTCTGATACGAAACGGCTGGCCTTTGGTTTCAATGTGACACTGTATTATGTTTGACCCAGTTAAATCTGATAGTTTTGTTGCAAAAATGTCCGAATATTGGTATAGCAAATCACACAAACGCTCATACGTTTTATCGTCCATATGTTCATGACTAATTTGTAAGCCAAGGTCTGAAATTTTCTTTAGTTTATCTTCTGTAGATATTTGTGGTTTGCCTTCCACGTTACAAACTGATGACTTTTGTAGTGGACACATTGAATCTGCCTCCCCAATAGTAGCCAGTGCAGTGCCCCTACGTATGACATGCGGTTTCGTAGATAAGTTCAAAACACGACAGAATGTATAACGTTGTCGGCTTTGGGGCGGCTGGTGAACTGTAACCAGAGCTTTAGCAACAACATATGGCTGCTGACACACCACCGCATGTGGCTCTAACAAGCCACATGCCGGCTTAAAATGACTAGGTACAGACACACGAGTTATAATCTCTGTTAAAGCTGGAACCACAAGTCGAGTAACTGTACGCAAAACTGCACATTCTGTTGTATTTCTGAAAAGGGGTAAAATAACTAAATCGTCAAAAAATGAGGCCATGTTTGCTTTCATGTCCAATTTACATCCTGTCTGTTGCAAAAAGCCCATTCCAGCTAGTGCTTTATGATTTAAATCTTTAATCACGACAAAGACATGTGGCACTAGCAAGCCTTTTAAATTAACAGTTGCCTCTGTTTGGCCTATCACTTTTAAAGGTACGCCATCTGCCGAAAATAAGTTGTCAGGCACGTGCTGTGAGACTGGTTTTATTTCTGCCCCTATCTTTAATGCAAAATCATGTGACATGCAACTGACACAGGCTCCAGAATCAAGAAGCAATGGGACACGCCGTTTGTTTAAAGTCACAGATATCAAATTGCCTGGAGGTCTGTCGTGTTTAGAATCAAGGTGTGTCTCACTCGTCACATGCCCGAGCGACCCCTTTTGGTTTCGCCCAGGCGCTCCCTGCTAGAAATTCTGAGCGCCCCCTCCAGAGGGACGCCTGCCTTTACGGCACATTCTCGCCAAGTGGTTCAAGCCTCCACAAGTATAACACACAACTCCAAAAGCTCTACAATATCTGCTACCGAACTGATGAGAGCCGCCACAGTTACCGCAGATGTGGGTCGATCCTGCAAGTCGTCCATCCTGTGTCGGCGAGCGAGGAGAAAGACCCCGTGGAGGAGGAGGCCCGCGCGGCGGCGGCGGCGGGCGTCGCTGACGGTCAGATCGGTACTGGTATTGCGGTCGGCTGCCTTGGTTACCGTACTGCTGAACTGGCGATGGCGTGCGCCGACGAGTGTCGTTGTTGTCGTCTCTGAAAGTAACGCGACGCGGCGAAGTCGGTCGGCTTATTGATGCCGACCCGTCGACCATTGTCACCGTTGATGCTGCGAGACGAGACGTCAGACGTTGTAGTTCGGCTGCGTTCTGCTCAGATGCCCGACGGTTTGCGGACATTTCTTCCAGTAGTTGACCGAGCAGGCCGTCTGATGAAGTCGCCGACGAGGAAGTCTCGGCCGCCGCGATTTCGGCAACACGCGCGGCCGAAATGAGCTCGGCCAGCGACGTGGCTCCACTCTGGATCACGTGTGAACGTAGCTCTTTACGTAGTCCACGCATGATCGCGTAACGCAACATTTCGTCGTTGACGGCTGCTGATTTTGCGATCTTTTGTACAGCCGTCACGAAAGCGTCAACGGATTCATATGGCCCTTGATCGCGACCCCACAGTTTACTCGCCTTCTGCCAACGCATTACATCGCTATCTTGAAAGCGTTCTTTGAACCTGTCACGCAGCTGATCCCAGTTCGCTCGCACGTCGTCCGATAACATGTCGAACCAATCTGACGCAGCGTCTTTTAACACCACTGGCAGAAATGCGAGTTTGTTCTCCTGCGTCATGTTACGAAAGTTTGCATACTTCTCAAAAGCTGCGAACCAAACCTCAGCGTCGTCCGACGGAAGTCCTCGGAACACCGGTGGTGCGAACGTCGTGTCGATTATTACCGGCATCGCTGACGTCGCCACTACAGGCGGCGGAGTCGCTGACGACGATGACGATGATGTGGTGGTCGTAGTCATGACGGATGGCGCGGAAGCGACGGTAGATGATGTAGTAGTTGTGACACCGGTGGTTGTCGTCAGAGTTGGTCGTGGATTAGTCGGCAGCGGTGACGGGAACTGAAACACGGCAGGAGTGTCTGGTGCAGACGACGGACGCGGCGCTGGTGACTTGAACTCGGGCGCTACGAACAGTTCAGTTGCGGATCCACGAGTAGATAGAGCAGGAGGTCTATGAAACGGGTCATTGCTGGGTCGCGACATTCATGGCGGAGTGTAGCCCGTATTGTCCACCACAATGTGCCAGTGGCGGTGGTAAGACACTGATGGCATTTTCATCATTGTATTGTATCGTCACACAGTTCAACGCATCTTGG
>Ga0209789_10000343_pt1 | contig 8874 bp, 2 predicted proteins | sample WorMetGr2BELIZE2_FD_187418 | JGI IMG/M metagenome (GOLD analysis project Ga0209789, IMG submission 187418) | Marine gutless worms symbiont microbial communities from Max Planck institute for Marine Microbiology, Germany - Inanidrilus... ...
CTGGGTGTTGGCTTAGGCCCACTCGCATTCTAACGGTCTTTTGAGCCTTGGCTTAGGCCGGTTCAACTGACGCCCAAGTCTTGGCTTAGGCCGGCTTGGGATTTCGGCATTGGATTTTCCGGATTTGGGCCACCTTTGAGTAATTGAGTGAGTCTAGACCCGGGCCGGCACGAACTGTGTTTCCTGGTACCAGACGTGTACAGAACACTAACAGACTGGCAAACAATATAATTGCCCTTCTTGGGTGACCGTGGAGCTCCAGGCGGCTCGGAGAAAAATCACCTGGTGGTGTCAGACTGATACATCCTGTAATTATGCAAGCAAGCGCGACGGCAACTGACGATACCAGCCCGTACTGGGGTACAGCGCGGGTCGCCCCCCACACAGGGGCCACATCCAGGGCCCTCGAGATCCTGACAACCCCGCCGCGCGCAACAGTGGTGTCAGAAGTGGGATCGACTTTAGGTCGGTATCTGAACACCGGCGAAATGGCTGGATTGGTTGGCCATGTTGAAGCGACTGGAATGAGTTTATCTGACAGACGACAGACTAGTGGACTGCGTGAAGTTCGTGCAGATATGGTGTATGATCATACTGGAGCAACTGCTCCAATGACTACAAACCCTTTTATTGCTGACGGTGGGCAGTACGACTTGCTCGACAAATCGTTGACGGGAACAGAACGTGGTGGTCTGATGCTGACTACCGATGGTAACCCGATGATGGAAGCTGATATCTCAGGCCGACTGCGCCCGATGGCTCACGGAGAACTTGAATGGTCGCGTGCTGACGAATTGTACCGACGTAGAGTTTTTCCGGTAGCAGTTACCTCGGGTCGAAACTACCAGCTACCTCGGTTGGCCGGGCCGTATGCCTCTACCGGTCAGGGCCCTGCCTATACGCCTGTTGGGTCAGGGACAGAAGAATGGACTGGACCCACACAGTGGCACCGGTCCGTCTCACCTGTGGTATTGTTCCGCGGTACCAAAAGCGTTCCGCGTCATTTCCGCGTCCCAGAAGGGATTGAATCTCTTTCTCATCATGCAGTTGCTCGTGCTGGGACTTCCTTAGGACACACCATTTACGAAGTGGCTGGCGATCGGAGTTTGAGCGGCCGCAGCAACAACCTTTGTCAGCCATTAGTAATTGTGACACATTCGCCAGGAATAAGCACTAACGTCATCATGAGTACTGACACTGCAGTTGTATCTGCTCAGCAACCTGTAATTGCTGCACCTACCGCATATATTACACAACCCGCTGCGTTAGAGAACAGGACTGTTGCTGGCTTAGTGGCAGAACGTGACTTGGGACATACTGTCTATTATAGTCAGGCTATCAGGCCAACTGCGAGCGTATGTGTGCCACACCCGAACACACGATTTACCGGAGACACAGTATCAACTTCTGGAATGTCGTATGGAAACCCATGGGGTGTACATGCAGTGACTGGGAACAGGATGCAGGTAGAAGCGGCACAGGAACCTTTTGTTCTTCACCCAGCACACGATTCTGCTGGTGTGGTTTGCCAGTCAGCTGATGCCTGTGGAGGTTCACGAGATAAACGAGTGATAGAGTACCAGAGTGGGTGCAGTGGCACTGACCGTCGACGGCCTAGTGAGTGTGTGACTGTCACGCGGGACCAAAGGCCCATTAGTTCTGCTACAGTGCCAGGAACTGGAGGGAGCGAGGATCCCGACGTACCTGGCATGCAACTCAATAAGTATGCACAACGTGCCGCGACTACTTCAAGAAAAACTCGAGATATCATGAAGCCGCAGTCGTTTGATGGACGTGAAGTTTTTAATTCGTTCTTAGCGCATTTCGAAGTCTGTGCCACCTTTAATGAGTGGACGGATGCAGAGAAGTTACTGTGGCTGCAGTGGGCTCTGAAAGGAAGAGCACAGCAAGTACTGTGGGACCTTGCACCAGGCCAGATGTCATCATATAATGACGTAGTGCAAGCCTTACGTCAACGGTTTGGATCTGAGCATCAGAGTGAGTTGTTTAGAGTGGAGTTACGCAACCGTCGACGTCGGCCACACGAAAGCCTGAGCGAGCTCATGCAAGACATTCGAAGACTGATGGTTCTAGCGTACTCGTCAACGTCGTCAGAGATGTGGGAGTCAGTGGCCATCAATGCTTTTCTCGAAGCCTTGGATGACCCAGTACTCTCATTAGAAGTTAGAAAGCGTGCACCTACGACGCTTGATGCTGCTCTGAAGGACGCCTTACTGCTAGACGGATTCACAAGGGCTGTTTCCAATAAGACTGATCGAGATCGAAGTAGGAAAGATCAGGCTCGCGCGGTAAAAGGGCCTCCGACGCCGATTCCGGCCGAACGCGATGAAGATAAAACTAGCTCATGGCAGAGAGAACTGCTACAGTCTCAGCGAGAAATTCAGCAACAGTTACTTCGGCAGAATGAGCAACTGCTGAAGCTTATGTCGCGCGAGAATTTTCAGCAGCCCAATTCTGTGTCAGCCAGAAGGACTGATGACAGCGCAATACCCGGGGCAACCAGACCAACTGTCGCTCAGTCGGATACAACAACCCGTCCAGCGCTTTCTCGTAGACGTATCCGATGCTTTATCTGTTCGGAAGAGGGCCATATCGCTCGCGAATGTCCACAGAAGGGTTCCGGACGAGATGCTGGAGCAGATACTGGCAAAAGATCGGAAGGAACTGACACCAAAAGCACCGCGAACCGTTACATAGCTGGAGCTAGTTCTGCTTATCTGCCCGCCACCATAGATGGACGGAAGTGTTTGTGCCTTCTCGACACTGGAAGCGAGGTGACGGTCATTCCGTCACGATGTGTGGGATGCAATGAGGTGACACCAACGACACAGAAATTGAATGCAGCCAATGGATCGGAGATAGAGATTGAAGGAGAAACCGTACTGGACATTTACGTTGAAGACATCAAGATTAAGACACGTTGTCTTGTCTCTAACTATGTCGATGAGATTATGCTAGGATTAAGGTGGTTGGAAGACAACAAATGCATGTGGAATTTTGCTTCCAGGACTATCTCGATACAAGGAAAAGAGTTTGTGCTCTTCGCGCATAAACCGTCCTGGTCAGTACGCCGAATAGTGGTGCAAGATCCAGTCGTGCTACCGCCGTTTAGTCAAACCAACGTGAAGTCGCGTTTTATTTATTCCAGTCTGGCAAAAACGCCGACCGATTGGGTCACCATACCAAAGAGTATTGACCATGGTTTGCGCGTTGCAAGAACGGTCGTAAAGGATCAGCCAACAGACGTGTGGGTACCGGTTGCTAACACGACTGCTAAGGTAGCCAGATTAGAAAAGGACAAGGCGCTTACGGGACTTGAGGAAGTCAGATGCACTGGATCGGTCACGGAGGATGGCGGCATTGAAGAAGATACAGATCACATTCGTCCCGTACTCGATGCAGTGGATGACTCCGTCAGCCACACAGACAAAGATCGCCTATGGCTGTTGTTGAGACAGTACTCGACCGTCTTTTCCAAGGGAGAGTATGACCTGGGGCGGGCAACCCAGGTCAAACACAAAATTGATACCGGCCTCGAAAAACCGGTGCGGCAGCCATTGCGTCGACAGCCTTACCATGTCCAGAAACAGGTCGACGATCAGCTGGAACAGATGCAAAAACAAGGCATCATCAGCCCAAGCCAGTCAGAGTGGGCGTCAAACTTAGTTGTCGTAAAGAAAAAGGACGGCAGCAGTCGCATTTGTGTGGACTATCGTCAATTAAACGACAAAACTGCCAAAGATTCATATCCGTTACCAAACATTGACGGCTGCTTAGATGCTCTCGGAGGGGCAAACTGGTTTTCGACATTTGACCTTCGGAGTGGTTACTACCAGGTGGAAGTAGACCCAGTCGACAGGCCGAAGACAACCTTCATAACTCGCAGAGGAGCATTCGCCTTCAACGTCATGCCATTTGGGCTGTGTAATGCGCCAGCGACGTTTCAGAGGCTGATGGACTGTGTCATGTTTGGCCTGAATTTTGAAACTTGTTTGGTGTATTTAGATGACATCATTGTATTCTCTGCGGACATCGACAGTCACCTACAAAGGTTGAAGTTGCTGTTTGAACGGCTAAAACTGACTAACTTAAAGCTGAAACAAAGCAAGTGTAAACTGATTCAGAGGTCGGTGAAGTTTCTGGGTTATGTGGTGTCAGATGAGGGTCTCTCAACGGATCCAGATAAAGTTGAAGCCGTAGCTAATTGGCCTACACCAGTCAGGCTGCGGGAAGTTAGAGGATTTCTTGGCCTCTGCGGCTATTACCGTCGATTTGTCCGGCAATTCTCGGACATAGCTGCACCGTTGCATGCTATGACCAAAAAGAACCGGGTATTCGAGTGGACAGCGGACTGCCAGAAAGCATTCAACATGCTGAAAACATGTCTAGTGTCATCACCAGTCTTATCTCTTCCTCGAGATGGAGGTGGTTACATTCTGGATACCGACGCATCGGAGCACGGAATTGGTGCTGTCCTAAGTCAAGTTCAAGATGGCGAGGAGCGTGTCCTTGCTTACGCCAGTCGATTGTTCTCTGATGCAGAAAAGAATTATTGCGTGACGCGAAAGGAGTTGTTGGCTGTCACCTATTATTTACGCCACTTCCGACAGTATTTGCTTGGATGGCCATTTACTATCCGCACGGATCACGCAGCCTTACAATGGCTTAGGAGAACGCCGGAGCCGATAGGCCAGCAAGCTCGTTGGTTGGAGATCACCGAGGAGTTTGACTTCACCATACAACATCGGCCCGGTCGAAAACATACGAACGCTGACTCGATGTCGCGCAGACCATGTCGACAATGTGGATTATGCTCAGTGAATGACAATACGGAAGTCTCCGCGATTAGAGCTATTGATCTGAACAGCCTGGGATGGCAGAAGGACGAATTAGCTCGTGAACAAGCCAGCGATGCAGACCTTGCAAAGATATATGAACTTAAACAGAATGGAAGTTCGAAACCGCCATGGAGCGAATTTCAGACTGCAAGCTTGGCTGCCAAGGTCTACTGTAGTTTGTGGGACTCCATCGAAGTACACGAAAACGTGCTCTATCGAAGCGTTCCTGCTGGAGGAGGGCGTCCAGCACTCTTACAGTTAATTGTTCCAGCCACTAAGCGAGACGAGGTAATGCAGCAAGCGCATGCAGGTTTCACTGGCGGTCACATGCGCGAGCGTCGTACGATGGACCAAGTGAAGCGGCGAGCTTACTGGCACGGCTGGACAGATGACGTCAGACAGTTCTGCAGAACGTGTGAAACATGTGCACGCTATTTCCGAGGCAAACTTCCTCACCGGGGTGCTTTTCAGCCTATGGTGACGATGGAGCCCTGGGAAAGAGTCGGCGTCGATATTATTGGGCCATTTCCAAAGTCTGCAGGTGGCCATATCTACGCATTAACGATAGTGGACTATTTCACAAAGTATGCAGATGCATTTCCAATCCGCAACCAGGAAGCTTCGACCATCGTTAAAATCTTGATGGAGCGAGTGTTTGGCTATTACGGCGTGCCGCGAGAGATCCTGACAGACCAGGGAAGAAATTTTGAGAGTAACTTGTTCACAAGGATGTGCCAGTTCTTTGGGGTAGGCCATGTCCGCACGTCAGGATACAAACCTTCCACGAACGGATTGGTCGAACGTCTCCACAGAACAATCAACTCGATGATTGGCAAGGTAGTTAGTGCAAACCAGCGTGATTGGCACGAATGTTTGCCACCGGCCATGGCTGCATATCGTGCCACCGTGCACGAGACGACGAAGTATAGCCCGAACTATATGCTGTTTGGGCGAGAACTCAAGACGCCACTGGACTTACTAGTGTGCGGACCACCGAAGAGTGTGACGGAGACTAGCGTTGACTCCTATATTGACGAACGCTTTGACCGCATAGCCGAGTGCTACTCACTGGTCAGAGACCACCTGAACCACTCTGCCCAGCATACAAAGCTGCGCTATGATTCGCATGTCCGTGAGGCTGAATATGCAGTGGGAGATGAAGTCTGGTACTACTGTCCACGGCGTAGGCCTGGTTTATCTCCCAAATGGCAGCGATATTATGATGGACCGTTCGTAGTGATTGAAGTACTCGGTCCGGTCAACTACAAAATTCGCAAATCCCCGCGAGGAAGGGTGCTGACGGTGCATGTTGACAAACTAAAACCCTACCTTGTAAGACGGGATGAACCATCTGATGTCAACCACGAACGGGCCCCGGCTCTTGCCGAACTCGATTCCTCACCTCGCCGATTAAGGCCGCGGGGTCACCTCAAACCACCCCGGCGTTACTGTCGTCACCTTACTGTTGTGCCGGTTTGTAGATCGGGTATGGAGAGATCATTCAACTGCGACCGATGCGGTGAAGTCTACCACACCCGAAACGCGCTTCGCATTCATTTGCGTCAGCATTATGTCGAGCCGGGTCGTTGTGGCCGCATGGTGGTTCTGCCGGAATGTGACAATCTACAGCAGCAACAAACAGTGATTCCGGATCATGAAGAACTACAGCGCCAGGAGGCAACGATGGAGTTCCGCTTTGCCTGGCATCGGGCTTCTGCTGAGGCCTTACGGCGAGACGTGGGGAAAGTCGCCAGCCAGCTCCGCACTATGTCTGCCCATCTGCCTCGAATGGCCACCGAGGAGGTGATCGGACGGTTACGTCGGGAGCCCCCGGCGAACCGAATCAGGCATGATATGTTGATATCCATAATAACGACGGCGAGGTGTTTCTCGACTGCAGGTGCTATTAGTTGTTCCACTCAGACAGACCCAGTTGAGCTGTGGAACTTGTTACCGCCACCACCTCATCCGGAAGGCCGCCGGGAATCTTGTCATCTGTGCCAGGCTCCTTCCGAGCCTACGACAACAACCACTACGCGCGGAGTCGTGCGGAGGCGTCGAGTGGTGCGTCGAAGCCCCTCGCCTGCTCCTCGTTCGCCGCTTCATCTGCTAAGCAGTGCTGAAATTCAAGATGGGATCTGGCGGTCCTACGGAATCCGTGAGTACAAGTCGCCAGAGTGGCGGGGCCCGGTGGGTGAGCTCAACCTGTCTGACCCACCACTTGGGTCATTTTCACCGGATGATGGGGCTGGCGGAGAGGTAGCTGATAGCCGCCCCCGTCCTGCGCAGATCACCTACTGGCCGCCGACAAGTAAAGAGTCGGATCTATACTACGCCAATCGTCTGAATGCCGCCACAGCTTGGACGCCTAATGGAGAACAGTTTCGTCCAGAGGACATCGTCGTGCCACCACGTCGTCGGTTGCCGGCGTACCTCACCGCCAACATCCTGACGCCTGTTCCCGTGACGTCATCAACTAATCGCACGCCACGACGCCGTCGACACAGTGAAGTAGCAGAAGACTGCGGTATTCGACGTTGTGGCGAAGAACAAGAACCCCAGGATGTTGAGCTCTGGGAACTAATGTTGCCGGACAATGACGACTTTGAATGACATTTGCGATCGAACTTTGCTCTTTTTGATTTTGTTAAGAGGTGCTCCTGGTTTATTATTGTGCTGTGTTTTCTGTTGCAGGAGGCGATTCCAGTGACCATGTGATGTGGTGTTCATGTCGTATGTGTGTTGTTCACAGGGACTACAGCTAGTTAAGTTTTTTTTGTAGCGTGTGTTCAATGTGTTGCTATTGTCTTACTGCAGGATTCTAAGCCCTCAGCGGTAAGTTGTTAGGATTTGAGGGTTATCCTTCATTTGTGGAACTGATTTAGTACCTATGGTTTACAGACAGGGAGCAGACGAGATGATCAACAGTGTCAAGGAGCTGCAAATTCCCTTTGGACCTTCAGAATCGATGATATCGATTCAAAGTAGGTGGGGGAGGGTGTTGCGAGGCAGCCCGCAAGCTAGCCAGTCCGTTACTTATTTACGTCATCCCGATGTGGGCGTGGTTACGACCGTAGGCTAGTAAAGGTTTTGAACGGCCTTTTGCCTAATTAATTGTTGACGTGTATTGTGATGGAGTTACAGGTATGTATACATTTCCTGCGTTGATCCACGACATCTCGTATTTTTATATTAATCGAGTACGTTCTGTGGAATTTCCGACGTTGGCGTCTGCTCGAGCGAGTGGGCGGAGCCTTGTGAGGCCGACCATTTTTGTATTAATTTTCTTTTCAATAAGAGTGATATTTTACCTTTGCTCAAATCAAATAAGTAAATAAGAGTTTACTGGACTTTTTGGAACCGAAAGTACACGGCGGTAATTTTGTTTTAAAATTGGCAAAGAACACTCGGCAGGTCACGTGACTCCCGGAATGACCCGATCTGGGGCTCTCTCGATAATGGCAGTGGAAGGAGAACGTTAGTTCTCGCTGAGAGAAGAAAAATCCGTGGCAATCTTTGGCGTTATGGTAGAATTTTCGGCGTGGTATGTACCGAACCGTAACTTGCTATGCCGTGAAATCGTATGGCTAAGTTTTGAACGGTTGCTAGCCGAATTAGCTGGATACTGAGCGAACAGAAAGTCGGATCTAATTTCATAGCGTGATCGCCATCTTGTCTTCAGTGTATAGATTGACAGTTGATCTTGTGCTGTAAATAAAGCTTTTCTTTTCTGTTTTTCTTCTTTCTTACAATTAGTAGTGCTGAGTACTGGGTTTTGGCTGAGGCCGGCCCGGGTACCAGCTAAGTTTTATTTTCTGGGTGTTGGCTTAGGCCCACTCGCATTCTAACGGTCTTTTGAGCCTTGGCTTAGGCCGGTTCAACTGACACCCAAGTCTTGGCTCAGGCCGGCTTGGCACACTGTTGGTAACAAACCGCCCCGGTCTGGCCCTCGGAGTATTTCTGTGGGTGTCGGCTTAGGCCCATCCACACCCAAACGGTCTTTTGAGCCTTGGCT
>Ga0209789_10000349_pt1 | contig 8716 bp, 4 predicted proteins | sample WorMetGr2BELIZE2_FD_187418 | JGI IMG/M metagenome (GOLD analysis project Ga0209789, IMG submission 187418) | Marine gutless worms symbiont microbial communities from Max Planck institute for Marine Microbiology, Germany - Inanidrilus... ...
ACCCACATTCCAGTTTGTGCTCTCTTTTGCTTGTGTACTGGCAGACAACTACTGCCACGTCGATGTCATCAGAATCAGACACGGAAAGTACAAACAGGGTACCGCACGATCACCAGAAATTAATAGAAATAAGTTTTACGAGACATCTGACCTTTGGTGAAGACCAGCATACACTCGTTCTGTGCCCAAATACACCATCTCTATGAGGAAGCACCCCGCCAGCATACACCATCTCTATGAGGGTTGTCTCAGCTGGCATAAACGAGCAAGACTTTACATTCTACCAAAACAAGAACTGTCAGTTCCCAGGTCTATCAAGAAATCATGAAAGAAAAAAATGCTTCCATGTATGGCGAGTCACCAGACTACTATTTTCCAGCAAGATAATGCTCCTTGCCACACCTCTAAAGCAATGCAAGCATTCTTCTGCCGAGCAAAGATCAGTGCTATGGAATGGGCCGGCAACAGTCCAGAAATCAACACAATAGAAAACCTTTGCTTGATTATGAAGAAGAAAGTTGCTTCCAAACATCCAGAAAACATTGAAGACTTGACGGCAACCATCAACGAAGTATGGGCCAAAGAAACTGATAAAGATGTTTGTCATAGGCTGGTGAAGAGTCTGCTGACACAGCTGGTTATAATTATACAAAACAATACAATTCCAGATAATGGAAAGGAGTTTGAAAACACTCTATTCAGAGAACTTTGTCGAGGCCTGAACATATTAAAGTTACGTCCCACCATGTATCAAAGTAGGTCAAATGGGTGCATAGAGCAGTGGCACAGATCATTAAATGCCATGTTGGGTATGGTGGTGCAGACACACCAGACTGACCAGCCGACCCATGTGCCCTACATGGTAAAGCTGGAAAACATCCACAATCACGCCGTCAGCAATGCTGCATCACTGGCCTACCTACGTCTGACTGATGACATCAGGCAGTCATTTGAAGAGCATTTCAACAATGGACTGGCTGTGGCCGACGCTATGCGTCACCATGTAAACTCACTGATGCTTGGAGACGTCATTGATGAACAGAAGCTGGCTAAAACCCCTATCACAGCACCGGGAAGCGAGGCAACATCCGCGACATCGATCACCAACGACATCCCAGAGCAGGAGTCCACTCCGAGAACACCGGGCGGAGTTGACCACACCCTCCAGTCCCCGGCTATGGCGGCTGATCTTCTTGCTCACCAACTGACTCCCTGTCTGGCTCTACAGCAAGAGGAAGAGGCAATACGCCTAGCCATCTGGATGGCGGTGGAGACTGGGAGGCAACTGCTGGGCTCATTTTAGTAGAAACGAAGCAAACAGCCCAAAGATCTGGTAGTAGCTGGATAACCAGAGGAGGAATCTTACTCCATTTTCGGTCAAAACTGGGGACCAAATATTTGAAATCTGATTAACATACTACCGCACATATTATTATTATCATTATGGTTAAATTACTATAGAGACGACTGGTCTGTCATCAGGCACGGTTAACGTTGTGGCATTGCAACCAGCTGAAGTGGACGTCTGAAAAGTTTTCATGTGCAAATCGCAAACTCACACTTCACTTCAATCAAACTACGATAAAAATCAATAAAAACTGACTGGTGCACAAGAAAGCAAGAACTAGCACACGTGATTGCCAGACGTCATGGCGTCAATACCTTGCATCATTGCACACTAACATTGTCGTCTAATCTCAGTGTCATATAGACCAATTCAGACAATCTCTGCATATGTACAACTTTCCAAGTACCAGGCGTATTTGATGCCATTAACCCTTTGAGGCCCAAGCGCGCCTGTATGCGCTCTGTTAAGTGGGTCACCTAAACCCAAACGCGCCTCAGTGCGCCGTTGATTTTCAATACTGTTACTTACTTACTTTCTTTTAGCAATAATTTTAGTGTAACCAGAAATAAAAATAATCAATATTCTATGCGTGGTTATGTGTTTGTAAATGTCAATAAGTGAAAGTCAGTTGTTGCTTTTTGTGATGTGCGATAAGTATGGATACTAAATCATTCTACGGCAAACGACCAAATCGATACGGACGTCTTACGCATTATATTTTGACTGGCGGTGTTCCTGATGATGGAAATAAAAGTAGTGACGATGTTGACTCAAGCCATGATGGCGACGAAGTAAGTTCAGTGGCTGGAACCGAAAGTGAAAGTGACGAAACGGACAGTGAATCAGCTGATGGTGGACAGGTACACAATTCACTGTCTGATAGTGAGAGTGACGATACATCCAGAGGTTCAGTAAGGGCTGGCAGTGATAATGATAAGTGGTCTGAAACTTCTACAGCTACTGGACTACCTAAGCCATTCACTAGAGACAGTGGACCTTTTATCATTCTGTCACCAGATGCTAAGCCAACTGACTATTTTCAGCTGCTTTTTCCTGAGTCGCTGTTCACCTTGATGTGCAATGAAACAAACAGGTATGCTGCTTCTAGAAACAAAGTTGCTGACACCTGTGTTCCTGAATTGAAGGCATTTTTAGGACTGATAATTGCCATGGGCATTCATCGCTTACCACAGCTACGTGACTACTGGGACGGTCACTGGGTTCTGAATGTCCCACAGTTCACTCAAGTGTTCACGAGGTCAAGGTTCATGCATTTGTGGTCAAATTTGCATTTGGTGGACAACGCACAGCAGTTACCTCGTACTGATCCAAGTCACGATCGATTATTCAAAGTTCGGCCTGTGATACGGATACTCCAGGATACATTCCTTGAACACTATTATCCACGTCAAAATGTCTCAGTCGATGAATCTATGGTAAGATTCAAAGGCAGGTCGTCAATGAAGCAATATCTACCTCTAAAACCTATAAAAAGGGGTTTCAAAGTGTGGTCAGCATCATGTGCCTGCTGTGGTTACCTGCTAAATTTTCAAATCTATACAGGTAGCGAAGGCTCACAAGAATGAGGTTTGGCTCACAGAGTAGTCACTGACCTCTGTCTTCCTATGTTAGCCCATCGGCAACACACAGTCTATGTTGACAACTTTTTCACGTCAATGCCACTACTGACAGAGCTTGAATCAAATGGGATTTCTCTTTGTGGAACATACCGAACGAATCGCATTGGTTTCCCAAAAGAACTGACAGACAAAGAGACACTGAAGAAGATGAAACGTGGCGATGTAGTTGCACGCTACAAAGGAAACACATCTTGTGTGGTTTGGATGGACAAACGTCCTGTTTATCTTGTATCTAATGCTTTTATGCCTGATACAACCTCTGTAAAGCGCAAGAATGCAGATGGCTCTACCTCACTGATATCATGCCCAGTCGGTGTTGCCAACTACAACCGCTATATGGGTGGTGTTGATCTGACTGATCAGCTCAAAGGAAGCTATGGTTACAACCGCAAGTCGAAGAGGTGGTGGTTTAGACTTTTTTTCCACATGGTTGACTTGGCAGTTATCAACTCATTCATATTGTACAGACACTGCTACCAGATTCACTGTCATCCACCTCTCAAGTTCATGCCAATGTCACAACTTCAGTTCCGATGCCAGCTTGCAGACGGTTTGGTGAACCACTTCAGTAGTAGGAAGCAACGAGGCAGAGCAGTGGCTTCTCCAGTTGTATCTCTGACACCCTCAGGACACAAAATCCAAGACTTGCGACAGCTGGGTGTTGTCAAAGGACGCTGTGAGTACTGTTCACTTGGGGAACACAAACGGAGAAAGCGCAAAGAAACTGTTTACGGCTGTCCAAAATGTGTGAAGAGACTGTGTCCAGCTAATTGCTGGACAGAATTTCACAGCAAACTGTTGCCAGGTCATTAGGTTAGTGACTATAATGACATACATTTGATGTAATTGATATAATTCCAGTATTGTGGTGTTCCATGTTAATATATGTGTACATATGTTGATCGGTGCATATTTCCGCGAAATAATACTGGGCCTCAAAGGGTTAATTCAAACCCCAAAATCCCGTTTAACCCATTAGTGCATAGCGTCCCACATGTGGGACGCCCTAAAAAGTGACCTATAATTTTACTATAACGTTAAAAATACATATGATGTTGCAACTATCCTGTCACCCCTACTTATTTTCTCGATATGAGTTATTCCAGGTAGCGGAGATGGGCGTTGCCTTATAGACGTAAACAAATAAATGTGTGAACGGTGCGAAAAATTCGAAAATCACGATGTCGCGTAATAAAAGGTACGTAAATTCATATTTATCACAGTTTATTTTACTCTGTTGTGATAATATTGTTCCATTATCATTGTTATAGAGACGTATTTTCGGTTGTTTGCAAAACTTGACTACTTAGCCAAATATTAGACTGTTAACAAGTGTCCTTCATATGGGACGCTATGCAGAAGTTCGCTGACCACTGTTACATACTTATGTGAATGTCGTGCATTTGGTTGTCATAATATGTTAACAGATTAGTTAATTTTTTGTTGATAAATTTGCTTCTGAAATATATAGCTATAGGTGCCTATTTGGCCGTGTCGTGAGTCTTGACGCCTTTACCAGTAATGCATCTAAAATATACTTCAGTTCACTGAAAGGTGTACTGACCTCCAAGCGAATAACCATTTTTGACTTGGGCAAGTGACATAATAAACGACGTTAGGTTGGGGTCAGGGTTAGTACTATTACGGATAGGGATAGAGATAGCGATACGGTTAGTAGGATACGTCATGGTTACGGTTATGGTTAGGTTCTGGCACCCAGGCCTCTGTCTCCACAGGGGTCTGTTGCCGCCACATCTAAAATTTACCAAAATATGTGTTGATATTTTGTACCGATCTGTGAAATGGTATTTTCAGGTACAAGTTACATGAAGTCCTAACGATGTTAGAAGAGGATGACGAATTTGTGAGTGCTGATGTGTATATCACTCCTCCAGACCAAGGAGAAGCGACTGACGAGGACAGCGGTCCAGAAGACGATGACGGTCCCATTGACCGCTTGTCTGGAGCACAGCTGCGCAGTGAAGCTGAAGTGATTGTGCAACAGTATCATGGTGTCAGACGCATTGGAGAGGAAAACCTGGAGGACGATGAAGCTGCTGAGTCGACTTTGGAAGATACGTTGCATCATGCAGACAGGTTTGTAGCTTCATTTTACCATGTCTTCATTCTTAGATATATTTAGATTGATGAGAATACACGAGTTGTAGGAGAATATGCATTTGGTGACATGTGATCTTTCATCATCTCTATCATACATGCTGTCAAAATGCAATAACATAGTGACTTAGTGCCAACTTACAGCCTTTAGAAACAATTATTTTGTTCTCTGGGCACTATGTACGTTGCTGACTTCTTGGTAGTAATTGAAACAAGTTGCTGCAGCACTGACAGTGAAAGGCTGCATTGCTGCTGCCACCTACCAAACAATTTAGGCTTCTGCTGGATACTCCTACCCACAAAGTTACCCGTTTCCCTGGGGATCCAGCCCCCACCTAACACAGACCATGCCATGTCTGTAACAATGGGCTGCATCTGTGCACTGCATGCGCGCAATGCCACCTAATAATTACTTGTGTTGTGTGTTTGCTACAGTGACACGTGTGCACCACCTCGAAAGAAGAAAGGAAAAACTGTTCAAGAACGGAAGTGGTCGAAGAAGGATCTGTCTGGTGATGATGCTAGGTGGATGGCTGAACAACCAGCATTCCTGCAGAAGGACATGACGCCGGCATTTATTTTTGAATTGTTTTTTGATGATGAGATGGTCGACTTCATAGTTACAATGACTAATTTGTATGCTGCTCAGCGTGGAAAGCCCACATTTTCAGTCTCTGCTAATGAAATTCGTGGTGTTCTGACAATTTTGCTGATTTCTGGTTACGTTTCATTACCGTCCAGACGGTCATTTTGGGAAAACGCTGATGATCTTCATAATTCTGCTGTTGCTTCAGTTATGTCTGTCAACAGATTCGAAGAAATTTTGCGCTTTCTTCATTTTGCTGATAACAAAAATCTCCCAGCTGGTGACAAAATGGCAAAAATTCGCAGACTGTATACTATGATGAATGAGCGGTTTCTCATGTTTTGGCCCCCGGAGCAGGACTTAGATGTTGACGAATCCATGATTCCCTATTATGGGAAGCATTCGGCCAAACAGTTCATTAGAGGTAAACCAATACGGTTTGGCTTCAAGCTGTGGTGCTTGAATACCAAACTCGGATACTTGGTTCAGTGTGAACCTTACCAAGGTGGAGGAACTGCGATAGATCAAGAGCTTGGACTAGGTGGATCTGTTGTTGTGGATCTGCTTAGTGAACTTCCTAAACGGAACTACAGCATTTACATTGATAACTATTTTACGTCACTGAATTTGCTGCAGAAGTTGAAGAGTGATGGCATCTCCTGTACAGGAACAATCAGGGCCAACAGAGTGGAGAAAGCACCACCGAAGCCCATCGACAAAATGAAGAAGGAGGAACGAGGCTCGTACGATCATCGCACCGATGTCAACACTGGGCTGATACTAGTCAGATGGAACGACAACAGTGTCGTCACGGTTGCTTCGAATTCAGTCGGCGTGCAGCCTATCGCTCAAGCAAAGCGCTGGTCTTCTGCAAAGAAAAGAGAAGTGACTGTTGATCAGCCATATCTCATCAGTAAGTATAACAGTGGCATGGGCGGCACTGATCGGATGGATCAGAATGTCAGTCAGTATAGGATTCGCATCAGAATCAAAAAGTGGTGGTGGCCCCTTTTTGCATTCATACCTGACGTCGTTGTCCAGAATGCATGGCTGATTTACAGGCAAACTCCGGCAGCTGAGCACCAACCATTGAGTCTCCTACAGTTTCGCCGCAGCATCATTCAGACTTACGTGATGAAGTATAGGTTACGACCAGATCTTGGACGTCCTGTCGGTCGAAGCCGCAGTCTTAGTGAGCGTCTTCCAACAGATGTTCGGTACGACGGCCTGCACCACTACATCAACCCTATTCCAACGCAGCGTCGATGTGCTCACTGCAGCAAGAAGGCAAAAACAGTCTGCTCCAAATGTGATGTTGCAGTTCACGACAAGTGTTTCAGACTCTTTCACACAAAGTGATGTTATGTCAGTACACCATCGTACTTTATTACTGAGACTATCATGAACTACTATAGGCCTATGGCTTGTAAAACTGAACCTGACAATTGTGACTATACACTGTTGAACTGCACTTTGTCTATGTAGTTTGGCATAGCTCTAATTAGTGTGTCATTTTTTGTTATAAGACTCGACTTGTTGTGGTCAGTGATAATGCCCGTTGCATAGCGTCCCATATGTGGGACATTTTTTCAATTTAGCATAAAAATATTTATATTTAATTCCAAAACAAAAGTCACCAAAATGTGTTCAGTATAGGCTTATAGCAATGCAATAAATCATATATGACCTTAGAAATAAAAGTTATGCATTAATGGGTGACGTTTTATAATTAAGATTGGCAAATCACAACTGCCAGTACTGCAATCATAAATTCTGTAATCTAAATTCAAGTAGAAATAAAAAATATAAATTAATACTGCCATTTTGGGGTATGTACTAAAATGATGATTCATTGGAAAGAAATAGTACGAAATAAAAAGGGTAAATTTTGACCGAATAAACTTATTTTAATCGATTAAAACTTTTAACGATTAATCAATTAGTTGATCTTTAAAATTTTATCGAAAGAGTACACACAGCGTACAATAAAACATAATGCATTGCGCTACATTAATAAACATATTAATTAAAAATTTATACACAAGTATATTTATCTTGATAATATACTGCGCAAACTGTTTAATGACAGAGCGATAGTCGATTTGAGCACGTAACTCCATAACTGTGTTATGTTGTATTTAGTTTAGTATAGCCTAAGTGATTAAACCATTATCTCTTTTACTGCTACCGTACATCGGTGAAATAAAGATTATCAAAAACTAGAAATATGGGCCAATGCCCAACGTGATGGTCGCCCTGCCGAATATAGGTGGTGCCCTCTGTTCAACGCCGTAACGTTTGGCCGACGCCCACTACCAGAATGCTGTGCAGTAACGCTGCCAAGACGCGAAAGCCGTTGAAATTAGCCGGGGTGCCCCAAACTACCGGATCGATCTCAGCCGCTAGTGGGCCGAAGTTCACCATATTGTGGGAACATGTGGAGGAGATATTGATGCTTAACAGGTTTTTTTCCGATTGTCGATACGCGCTTTTTATAGTTGCGAAGTTATAGCCCGACAAAGTTGTACGATGGTGCGCAGATGGCGATTTTTGGCTAGTTTTTGTGATCCTGTATTTTCAGCGAGCCGTGTGCAGCAAGTTTCAGACCTGCATCGGTGCATCCTAAATTCACACTAAGGCCACACCATGTGTGAAAGTATGGCAGACATCCAATCCCCGACCGCTGAGATTAGGCGAGCAAAATAAGAAGAAAGAAGTAAGAAGAAAGAAGAAACCGCAGGGCACAAATATAATGGTATGCCCTATTCCATAGGGCGACCATAAAACGTCAAAGCTGGTCGAAACGTGCAATAACAATACGTAATCGACGCAGGCGGTTCTCTATCGTAGCGATCATCAGCTCTCGGCAAGTGGTTTCAATGCGTTGCGACAGAGTCGTCGTCGTTGTCGCCGGCTGTATGGCGTGGGACGTATACATCACGCGAACGCAGTCGCAATGATAAAAACTCCGCCAGATGGGACGCGCCGCGCGCCGAATTGAGTGCAAACATTCGCGATGCGTAC
>Ga0209789_10000352_pt1 | contig 8619 bp, 6 predicted proteins | sample WorMetGr2BELIZE2_FD_187418 | JGI IMG/M metagenome (GOLD analysis project Ga0209789, IMG submission 187418) | Marine gutless worms symbiont microbial communities from Max Planck institute for Marine Microbiology, Germany - Inanidrilus... ...
GGTGGAAAGTTATCCTTACCCAGTGAAGGAAGGCTAGCGATATATTAACCTCACATTGGCCGCCTTGTTCAGCAGCCACCCAAAAAGGGAAAGGGATCGAGAGGCTCATTTAAATTATTATGCTAGCACCTACAACAGGGGAGACAACTATCACACCACGAGACAAAACCAAATCAAATACAACAAAAAACATGCACGCATCCTTAACTAAAATATGTATAACTCAAAATCAACACAAAAAACTAGAATGTGGGCCAATACCTAACGTGATGGCCGCCCAGCCGAATATAGGTGGCGCCCTCTCCGAATGTTCTGTAATTCCATTCCTTGTATCATGCCCCAAAGTTTGGCTCACGCCTGCTGCCGGAGTGCCGTGCAGTAACGCTGCCAGTATAGGAGAATGCAAGACTTGGACGCTAAGTGAATTCTGCACTTTACAAAATTCTGTCAGGGGGCAAGAGCCCCCCAAAAGTTACATATAGCATACCAGTGAAGAAGGCAGCCAAACAATGTGTAAGGTTTGCTTGGCCTCCGGTGAGCGATGTCGCTGCAGTAACAAAGCCAAGACGCGAAACCCATTGAAATTTGCTGGGGTGCCCCAAACTGCGGAACCGATCTCAGACGTTAGTGGGCCGAAGTTCGCCATATTGTAAGGACATTTAGATCAGATATTACTGTTCAAAAATTTTTTCCCCGATTGTCGATACATGCCTTAGTTGCGAAGATATAGCTCGACAAAGTTGTGCGATGGTGTGCTGATGGCGATTTATTAACGTCATTTTTTGTCCTGTATTTCCAGCGAGCCATCTGCAGCACATTTTAGACATGCATTTTAACTTTGCACTAAGGCCACTTCATGTGTGGAAGTATGGTAGACATTCAATCTGCGACGGCTGAGATTAGGCGAGAAAAAAAAGAAGAAACAAGAAACAAGAAGAAACAATGTCCACATCTGCTAGGCAGGGCGGCCATCAAAATGACAGTAGTTAAAACAATTAAAAAGAAAATGCGACACAAAAAACAAACACTACACAATAGCTAACATAAAGACATATAAGAATAAAATACATATGTATGTAGATGGAAACTACTAAAGTTATCCCAGATTCATCTGAAAAATGGCCATGAAACAGGTTATGTCCACATTCAGTGTTTTAACAAGAAGTGAACAAAATGCAAAATCTCATAGCTACTAAACTTAATTCATTTGTTCTATTTCAGCATTTTCAGCATTATCTACTAGACCCACTGGTATGCTAAGACAACAGCTACATGTATGGAGAGAGAGAGAGAGTCATATGAATTTATACACATGACAAAGTGACTGAGGTGGTTCACAGATGCAGTAAACAACTTATCACTTAAGTATGAGGTTGTTATCAGACAAACAATGTGCATGTTTTCCACATATGCAAGACTTATGTGCTAAAATACCTTTCAAAAACGTGCACTATGTCAACCACCCTGCACAAACACGACTGTGAAAATTGCATGTTGACAAAAGCTCATTCAATGCACATAATACTGGTTCAGGTAATTAATGCGTTAAACATGTGTTGCTTACCACCTATCCTCACCATCTCTCAACTATCCTCCCAGATCCCCCGCTGTCCGTTATGTGTACTGTCACACTGCAGCATAGATATTTACACAGCATCACACTGCCTTAATGACACACTATTTGACGTATTCATACATAATGCCTCTAATTAAATTAGACAGTTCTGCTTCAAGCTGTACGTTTTAACAACTTTCTGACTTACTCTGCTAACCTAGCACCGGATTCATTTACATTTAAATGATTACAACATTTTATGTTTTTACTTACTGGCTTACTTGTAGGGCTGAATAAGCTTCTGTACATGAGAAACGCCAGTACAATAAATCACCTGCGACATACATCGCAGTTTTATTGTCTATGATCAGCATGTGTAAGTATGTGTGGCCATGTTAACTACATCAATTGTGACACGTGTGACAAGTATAGATTTTGTGACATGTATGTGTAATTTTGCGTCTGCTGAGATATCTGAATGTCTTAAATGCAATGTGGAACATTTTTGGAGACACAGATTAACTGATTCAATTTTTGTGGACCAATAACTCAACAAATTATCGACTATTAATCGACTAATCAACTAAGCATGCGACTGTGAGATCAATCAGCTAAAATTAGTGGGCTTATTGGCAATTAATTGAGCAATTGCCAACTATTACTACATAGATGGTGAATCGGGATGAAACGCTCACAGAATTCTGACCGGTGACTATTCAAAAATATTTTTCGAAACATTTGTGCAATGCCTAATTGCTGTAACACGCATAACAAGCAAGTGCAGAGTTTGTTATGTGTGTGTGTGTGTGTGTAATTTTGTGCCTAATGACATGACTGAATGTCCTAAATGCCTTTGTACAAATACTATATGGCTCATGACATTGATTAATGAATTAATCAAATAATTTATCCACAACAATTAACTGACTAAATGTGTGGTTAATCTACTAAATTTTTTTGCAGATTAATCAACAACTAATGGAGTAGCCTCAGCTACCAATCAACTAAATGACTAATCATATCAGCTTAGTCAACTAAACTTCACTAGATTTATCCAAAATTAATCAAGTAACTGTCAACTGTTGCTCAAACAGATGATAAATTGGAGGTTATAAATAATGCCACACCACCAAAATACATTATCAGCTGTGACCATTCAAACAAAATTTCTCAAAATATTTGTGCATTGCCAAGTTATCAACTCACTAGCATGTGCCATTTTTCTATGCCACTTAGTTTTTTCAAGTACCAATATATATACACCGGTATGGTACTTGACTGCTATATTGAGACTGTTCCATATTTATTTGGAAATGACAGCCTTGGAATTAACACTGCCATATCCTGTAAATGGTTCAAGAATGAAACTTTGTTACAACACTTATGTCTAAAAACGTCCCACCTTTGCCTTGCTATAACTTAAGAGATATGTGAACGGATTTTGACATTTTTTGGCAGAAATGTTATTGATAAGGTAAGCAATCAAAAAACGCTTTATTATGCGACCTTAAGTAAGTTGTGCTTCGATACTACGTGGCAAAACGGAGAAACACGATAAGCACATTTTTCACTCACATGCTGTATTAGTGCATTGCCTCAATTCAACCAGGTAATTCATTTCTTCAATCCTTTTGACTCACGACTCATATGCATGCTGCTGTATGACTCCCTAAATCTTGTAATCAATGCGTTCAGCTTGGGGCTGTTGGGGGCATGGTTCAGGATAAAGGAAGTCGAGAGCGCTGCAGAAGATGGACTGTATTGCACGCACTATGCACCAGTGCGCTGTCTTCTGGGTTTCCTATTTCACAAGGCAATGCAGAAGCACTAGAGAGGTGAGGTTGGAAAACAAAGCATCATCTGTTTTCTTACATTCTCAGTAACATTTCTGCCAAAAATTATCGTAATCGGATCGTGTATGTCAAGATTATAGCAAGTCACAGGTGAGACGTTTTCTGAGACAAAGTGTATTAATAACTAGTACACAGTCACGTAAGTTCTGGCCATTATTATCATCAGTAAACATGGATGACCCACAAGGAATACGGCAGTCTAAAACCATTTGTTTGTGTTCCATACCTCCAAAAATGACACATACGGCTCACTCAAAAATAGTCTGCATTCTAAACTTTATCCTTTCTAGTGTTCAGATACGTGCTGTTACTGTATTTACATTATATTTTAACTATTTTTTCAATATACATATATATGCAGAAATTTCCGTACAACTAGAGGTGCAACAAGTTCACTTGCAACAACCAATGCACAGGCTTTTCACTAACACCACAGTGCAACCTTGTTTACTTTATGCTATTTCACTCAATTTTAGTCCAGGACTACACCACTAAAACCCAACAACTGATCCACTAAAATACCTTAGTATCACGTCCTCAACACCACTCATTTGTCTGGCCTTCGGCAGTATGTCTAAGCATGTGAGTTCTAAGACTTTTACGCTGAGTAAATCGCTTGTCACACAAATCACACTTGTGAGGTCTTTCGCCAGTATGTGTAATCATGTGGTTCTTAAGATTGCCAAGTTGAATAAACTGTTTGCCACACACTCCACACTTGTGTGGCATGTCACCGGTATGGGTAAGAACGTGTTGCTTAAGATAGTACGATGAAGAGAACTGCTTGTGACACACATCGCATTTGTGTGGCTTTTCGCCGGTATGTGTAGACATATGTCGCTTAAGAGTGAAACTTCCAGAAAACTTCCTATGACACACGTCACATTTGTGTGGCCTTGCAACAGTATGTGTCAGCATGTGCGCCTCAAGAGTGCAAGACTCCGCAAATTTCTTGAGACAAACTTCACATTTGTGTGGCCTTTCAATACCATGCGTAAAAATGTGCGTCCTGAGACTGCAACGATGGGCAAATTCCTTGCCACAAATGGTACATTTGTGCGGCTTTTCGCCGGTATGTGTAAGCATATGGACGCTAAGATGGCTACGTTCAGTAAATTGCTTGTGACACATTCCACAGTTGAACCGCTTTTCGCCAGTATGTGTAAGCTTGTGACGATTAAGACTGTCGGGTCGAGCAAACTCCTGGTGACACAGATCGCATTTGTGTGGTCTTTCACCGGTATGTATGAGCATGTGCACCTTCAGACAGTCATATCGTGCAAACTGCTTGTTACACTGAGTACATACGTGTGGCTTCTTGCCGGTATGTAGAAGCATGTGCTTCTTGACATCACTCTGTCGAGTAAACTGCTTGTGACATACATGACATTTGTGTGGTTTCTGATCACTATGTATAAGCCGGTGCTTATGAAGACTGCCACGTTGAGCAAACTGTCTATGGCACACTTCACACTGGTAAGGCCTTTCACCAGTATGCGTACGCATGTGCTCCGTAAGACTGACACATGCGCGAAACTGTTTATGACAAATGTAACATTTGAATGGTCTTACACCCATGTGTGTTTGTAAGTGTAGCCTGAGATCGCGGGATTTCACAAATGCCTTTGTACAAATATAGCACACATAAGCTGGCTCCTCAGTATGAGTATGCATGTGTTCTCTTAGAGTTCCCTTATTACGTGCAAATGATTTCTGAATGCCTTGGTTGTTGAGCCTTCTGGAGCTGTTAGTCATCTGGTCCGACAAATTTTGCGTTTCAGAATCATCTATTTCTAGCACACCTACAACGTCACCCGCATCTGCATCTGTGAACATCCCAGAACCCACACCAACTATGTGTCTTGACAGCAGATCACAGAACATTTCGACCTCTCCTTTCTGATCACGTTCACTTTCATTTGCATCATTAATAACTGTGCTGGACAATGCATCTTGCCACTGTCCACATTCATAAGTGACTGAGATCACCTCAGCTTCAGGAGTCTTGTAGATGACTGGATAAGGTGTGTTCCCTAGTGGCTGGCTTGGTGCTTGTTCAATAGTTGCCTGGTATACAAATACAGCAAATACAAATATCCATTATCCAGTAAGTTGCAGGAATGATAGTAAGAAAACAAATGACAAAGATGGTTGAAATAGGTCATTTCGGAGATGTTCTTTCAAGACAATGTCTTGGCATAGTACTGAGTAAACCAAATCTAACACAACAAAAGCACACATACAGAAATAAACTATAACATGAAATAATCACAAAAGCTACAACTAACACAGATAAACTGGAACGGACAACATAACCACAGAAAAGCTAAATCTAACGAAGAAACAACAGTTAGAGTGAACGGTGCACAGCTGATGCACACCATACTGCACAGAACAGACCGGAGCTACAAGTTACGACTTAACATCCTAAGTGACGTATTGACGTACGCCATACGTCATATTCTCATTGACCCAGTGCAAAGTCTGGCACACACCAACGTTGCTACTACAGCTATGGCTCGGCCGATGACATGAAATATTGTCGTTGGGTTAGGCTACTTTTGGGCTATTGCTCAACTGGTTGGCGAATATAACCCAATTACAGCAGGTAATAGTCGTCGTCCTGGTTATTGCGAGGGTGATGGCTAGAAGTACAGACCAGAGTATCTTTCAGCTAATAATAATATTACAATTAGTACACTTGTGCTAGCCCTGACACTAACCTGAAATAACCGTGTACCACTACTACGACTACCACTACTACTACTACCACTTGTAGCAGTAATAGTAGTAGTAACAGTAATATAAATTTTTTAAATTACTACAAGAACAGCAAGTACTACAAGTTGTGCACCATGTCGCACAACTGTGACGGGCGTTGCACATCATGTGTGGAACGAAAATACAATGTCCGCGCCTGATACGTGGGGCGGCCATAAAAATGACAGTAGTTAAAACAATTAAAAAGCAAATGTGACACATAAAAAACAAACACTACACCTAACATAAAGACATAAGAATAAAATACATCGGTATGTATGTGCAAACTACTAAAGTTATCCCAGATTCACATGGAAAATGGCCAAAGAAAGGTTTGTCTGCATTCAGTGGCTTGTCCAGAAGTGAACAAAATGCAAAATGTTATAGCTACTAAACTTAATTCAGTTGTTCTATTTCAGCATTATCTACTGGACCATTTCATCTGCCAAGTGTACTGGCATGCGAAGACAACAACTACGTGTATACGGACATCAATATACAAGAGAGTCATGTGAATTTATACACGTGACAAAGTGACTGAGGCAGTTCACAGATGCACTAAACTTATCACTTAAGTACGAGGTTGTTATCACACAAACAATGTGCATGTTTTTCATATATGCAAGACTTATGTGCCAAGAATACCTCTCAAAAACGTGCACTATGACAACCACCCTCCACAAGCATGACTCTGAAAACTGCATGTTGACAAAAGCTCATTTGATACACACAATAATGGTTCAGGTAATTAATGGGGTAAATATGTGTTGCTTACCACCTATCCTCACCATCTCTCAACCATCCTCCCAGATCCGTCACGCACGCAGCAGGCGCGTCGATTTTATCGCTGGTGAGGGGAGTCTTCGCCAGCATGCGTAACGCTTGTGGCGTGTGGTGGGCCTGGCGGATTACCGCTGGGCTCTGCCATGCATTAGTGTTGCCATAGCAATGCAGCCCGTGCACGGATTGCAAATCTGCCCAATAGTGCACAACTAGGGGGCATCCACTACCACTCTCCCAAGTTACATACAGGTCCGTGCAATAGTGTGAGTATGTGGCTGCGAACAGACAGACAGACAGACGCGCATGACCACAATATTTTTTGCGTCGTCTACGACTCACGCGAAATGTCATAAATGATAAATTGGAGGTTATAAATAATGCCACACCACCAAAATACATTATCAGCGGTGACCATTCAAACAAAATTTCTCAAAATGTTTGGGCACTGCCAAGTTATCAAATAATTAATATGTACCATTTATCTACGCCAGTTAGTCTTTTTTAAAGTACTGACATATATGGTACTCAATTGCCATACTGTCAGTTTGTTCCATATTTATTCAGAAATAACAGCCTTAGAATTAAAACTGCCATGTCCTGTAAATGGTTCAAGAATAAAACTTAGTTACAATACCGCGTCTAAAAAACGTCCCACCTTTGGCTTGCTGTAACTTAGAGACATGTGAATGGATTTTGATATTTTTTCGCAGAAATATTATTGATAAAGTAAGCAATCAAAAGACGCTTTACTATGTCACCTGAAATAAGTTGTGCTTCCACACTACCTGGCAAAACGGAGGAACAGGAGAATCACATTTTTCACTCAAATGGTGTATTAGTGCATTGCCTGAATTCAACCAGCCGCTTCATTTCTTCAATCTTTTTGACCCACAACTCATACGCTAGACCCTGTAGTTGATCGACGGAGTCGATGGAAAATCGTCAAAGTCAAGTTATCGAAAAATCATCGACTAGTCGATCAAGTCGATCGAGTCAATTTTTCCACTAGTCGAGTCGATTAATTAGTAGACAGCTAATCGAGTTAAAAAGTTTTAAAAACTTGCTTACTTATATGCAGAGTATGACGTCATTATGACGGGCGCAATGTAGTCTTTTAGCGTTACCGTAAACCACAGAGTTGACACCTGCCAGTGTCAGTCTGCAGCTTCCAGTGCCTAAAATTTACGATTTTTTCGTAGTTATACGGTAGGGAGAAATTGATGTAGGCCTGGCATTTGATAAAATGGAGTTAAATGAACGTCTGCGGACTGTAAAGAATGCTTTCACTTCTGGATCAGTTAGTCTGTTCAGTGCCGATGATACTGAAACAATTTGCTGTTTGTTCGTGCGCATCTCATCTGCATCAGCGAGTGCGAAGTCATCTGATGTGTGGCAATACTTTGGACCCCTGTACTGTGAGTATCGGACTAGACTTAAGTTTGTTGGGTGCAAATCATTAAGCTGTAGTCGCTTGGTACCGTACTATTTCTGGTAAAAGTGCATTTCAGGTGCGTAAATTATTTAGTTGGTCCAATGGATAGGAATACAAATTTGTGACTAATGGCAAGGTCAGGGTCATGATCAAGGTTAGGGTTTGGGTCAAGATCAGGCCCTTAACCATAAGGTAGGGTCAGTGCCGGATTAACCTATAAGCGAACTAAGCGCGCG
>Ga0209789_10000354_pt1 | contig 8606 bp, 7 predicted proteins | sample WorMetGr2BELIZE2_FD_187418 | JGI IMG/M metagenome (GOLD analysis project Ga0209789, IMG submission 187418) | Marine gutless worms symbiont microbial communities from Max Planck institute for Marine Microbiology, Germany - Inanidrilus... ...
TTTGGATTAGGGAGAAGGCGCTAGAGTTCTCCTCAACGGTGTTACCTACACCGTCTCTGTACCTTACCTTACCTTACTACTTAATCTGTATCACAGTAATAACAGCAGCACCACCTCTGTTTTCACGGCCATTTTTCAGGTAAGCCTGAATTATCCAGTTCCCCTCAGCGTTCTTCTGCCAGCTGGTCTGGAAGAGATCCTTTGAAGATAAGTGACAGGTTTTTATCGGCCAGATGAGTTTTATGTCATCAAACCAAAAGTGTCAAAATATTGACTTTAACAGCCAAAGAACAATCAGGAATTGAAGTAGTTAACGAAGCACAACAAGTTTACATGTGCAAAATCGTTACTAATACAGTTTGTAGTCAACTCACAATGCCAGAGATAAATGTGCGGCATTATCGTACATAAAACATTATGTGAGGTACGGAGACTCTGTAGGTAATACCACTGCTTAAAGTCCAGGTTACAGCAGTGCAAGAACTGACCTGTATCTGAGCAATCTTTGGCGGCAGTACGAGTCCTCTGTTGTCTCCGTGCACCATCACTACAATGCCGATGGATCGCGTCGTGAGCCCCCATGAGTTCTGGTACGCATAGCACACCTGCCTCGTTTCTGGGTCCTCGAACGAGATGTCAAACATCTTGGAAAAGTTTTGGCCGAGGTGATGAGACGTTGCTGCCTGCAATGAGTGCAAACAGGCAAATTACAACAGAAATGAAACCAACCAAACACATGTTCACTCTTGAGCAGAGAGCATAACATTGCCAACCATGGTGTAACTGCCATAATGCAGAGCATTCTATTATTCAAAAGATGTATTCTAACACATTGCATATTGTTCAGCTTGGCACTCTACACTAACTTATGTAGGCTCTACATAGTCCATATTAACTGAAAGCTCAAAAGATAGCTACTGTTGTAGCTATCTTTTTTAAAAATCTAAAAATCTTTTTTGTTACTGCATCGTCACAATGAACTGCTAACATACACGAAAACTGACTTCCCGACATGGTTGACACACTATATATCACTGATATGTCGGCGATCTATATTTTTGACATTTTAAGCATTTATGTTAAGATGCAATAGATAACTGCAACATTTTTAACAAAAAGGTGATTTAGTTACAATTTGGATGCAGTCAGTAATAAATGAAAAATATATACACTGTGTTATTCCGCACACTACTTCATTTTATGCCAAATGGAAACAATTTGTTGAAGATTGCTTTTACTTCTACTTTTCTTTAGTTTTTCAATTATTCATCACAGGCCTTTTTCTACAACAGTCACTGTATTATTTGCTCCACTGTAAAATCCAGAATGGTTTACCTTTCTGGTGCCAGCTTACTCAGGTTGTTCTGAAAAAAAGGCCGTTAAATGGATGTGGTAGTAGTAGTAGTAGTAGTCACTGTATTATTACATTAACACTTCTGCAACTGTTGTTTGTTAAAGTGGTGTTAAATACAATTGTCAGTGCTTTTTGTCACTATTCTGAAAGCTAGTTTGATGTTTACTGATAATAATGGAAATATTTGTAATGTAAATATAATAACAGAACAATTACAGCTTATTTTAACAAGTATATGTCATTAATGACAGTTACTAGATACATCAAAATATCGGATATGTCAAAAATATCACAAATATCTAAAATATTGGTATTTTCGATATTCTCAAAAATATTGCGTTATTTTCCAACCCTGCTTTCCGATACAACATCAAACAACAAGTAAATACATGATACAATGAGGAAAGAGTCTTCCACAATTGTTAATGAGATATCAATTGACTATGACATGGTTAACGAATCCAAACACCATCAAGGCAGTATAACTGTCTGTTCTATGTTATAAAGTTAAGTCAAGGTTTAAGACGGTCATTGACAGATTTTCAAGTTTTATACACAATAACAAACCTGTATGCCTCGGCCTGACATGGAAATGTATGCCTCAACTGTTGTAGTATAATCACCTCCAGCAAACTTCTCTTTCACGGTCTTCTTACCTTTCACAACGGGAACTGCAAGGAGCTGTTCATAGATGTGAGCATACAAATCGAGGATGTACAGCACCTACACAGAAGCCAGTACACAGCGAAAAACTCTGTACTAGTTGTTCACACTGAGAAACACAAACATCTGCCATCAGTGCTCCGACATGACCGCGTGGAAATGTGAGAAAGTTGCTGGGACTGGAACCAGTCAGTCCGGTGATCAGAAAGGGTAGACGATTGAGTTGGAATTAGACGAAGAAGATTATGTCAGAGGAAACCATAACGGGCCGGTATCAAAGGCAACAAAAAAAGTTTTGGTCAGTCCAAAGATGATGTGCAGGTGCAGAACAAATATAAAAATTGGAAATGAAAACTGGTGAACAAAACCTGGTACGTGTCAACACTTTTCAATGACTGGCTGAACACCAGGAACTAAGAGAAAGGGTATATGGCTTGTACAAATCTTGCTCCAGCAATCACCAGTAGGGCTGCCGTGGGTACCTGGATACCCAGGTAATTTATTACCCAGGTAAATTTTTGCTACCTGACACTACCCGGGTACCCGAACTCGAAAAATTACTGCGTATGGCCATGCAACATTTGTTCAACTAAAACTCGCCCTTTCAGTTTTAATAATTGTCTGTATTTGTACGGAAGCATAGAATTCGTATCTATTCGAAAATGACGATACCAATGCAAGTTGGTGAGTGGTGACGTCACATGGGGTAATCTTGTTAGCTTCTGGTGACATCGGGAGACATACATCTATGGGACTATTTCCATTAAATATTTATCTTTGGGTACCCGGGTACCCGACAAACTACCCTATTGGGTATGCGGGTAACAAATTACCCGGATACGGCAGCCATAATCACCAAATATTGTCTTCGTAACAGAGATATGGAGACTGTGTAAATAACATCATTGACAATGCTAGTGTCTTCGGTAACTGGACAACTTGCGGATACGCCAACTCGTGGATTGCCAACTCGCGGACTGGACATCAGTCCGCGAGTCGTCCAGTCTGCGAATTGGCAATCCGCGAGTTGGCATATCTGCGAGTTGTCCAGTAACCGTGTCTTCTCCCTAATTGGAATGCACTAGTTGCCATCAGCAAGGGCATGTGGGCAGTAAAACTTTGCTCCAACAAAATCCTCCAGTTCTTGACTGATGGTGCCAGCGAACACAGGTTGACCTGTAAGGTGAGCAAAAAATCAGCTGTTGTTCTATGTGGCTAATAGTGAGCCCAACACTGAAAACAGATCAGTTAAACAAAAAAGCTGAGCAAATACAATCAGACACAGTTTAAAACACGTATATGAGCAACATTACATGACTTTATACCTCTTTTTCAGCTTCAGCAGCAGTTGCATGTGCAGAATGACCCTCTTGCCACAGAAATTCTCTGGTTCGTATAAACGGCTGTGGATGTTTGAATTCCCATCTCTGACAGAAAAACATCAACGTCATGCTACACAACATGCCACATCACTTGGTATATACCTTCACAATCAACAGCCCAAAATTTTCAGTAGTTCAAGAACTGATGCCTTTGTAAATTTGTCAACCTAAAGTTATCTGCCAATCTGTGTAAGAAAATACAACGAGTCAAAATACAGTGCAAGGTAATGAAATGCCTGTAAGTTTTCACACTGTTAAACTTTAATCAACTTAGGTAACTTCAAATAGCTGGCACGTTTAACTCACTATCAAGCTAATCTACTAATAAAACAGGCAGTAAACTTACCACAACACTACACCACTGGTTCAGCTTGATTGGCAGATCTCGATGTGACTGCACCCACTTTGCATATGATGGGTACATGACTGTTTCGCTTGTCGGTCGAATTGCCACTGGCTGAGCAAGATCGCTCTGCCCAGACTTAGTCACCCATGCCACCTGCAGTTTATTAACACATGCCACTGCCACAGACGTTCAGAATTAGAACACAACTAGAAATGTGGGCCAATGCCCAACGTGATGGCAAGCACACCACCACCCCAATCAACCACACCAGGCCTTCACCCCGTAAGCATTTGTCAGGTGACACCACTTCAACCGAAATAGCCGACACCCGATTACTGCTTAATACTCCTTTATCGACCTCGTAAGGACAAAAGGCTGAGTTGGCCTAGTTGGCTGGCCTGTAGCAGATGGTTTACCCACATAAGTGGTCACCCATCAGCTGCAGGCCGAGCACAGGAAAGCAAAAGCATGCTGGCCAAGGACCGATGTTCTACCACTGGACCATGCAATCAACTATCTTCACATTTGCCTTGCAACACAAACCCTATAACAGAACTGCACTTAGCAAAGCTCTGCTGTGATGATATTTGATGATTACAGGACAATAAAATAACACGTTAAAGCAGTTCATGCATAGGCATGTTTCAACAAGGGATGAGAATGACTTGGTGAAAAATGCATGATTACAAAGTCGAGACTGTAAGACCGAGAGGTAGACCAAGGAAAACTTGAAGTGAGGTTGTGGAAAAAGACTGCTGGACCCAACCATTAAAGGAGGATGCTACAGACTGCAGTGAACGGAGAAGATTAATTAAAGATGCTGAATAATACCCCCAAAAATATAGAGTGAGCGGATGTTTTTTTCTGGCACTGGCTCACTCGCGCTGTCCTGCATAAAGGGCCATTAGACAGGTTGTTGTTGTCGTAGAAAAGGTGCATATTATACAGCTAAACTAACATTTTCCCACGATTTCCCCATTAAAGTCTGGGGTGCGTATTGTACAAGTGTGCATATTATATTCGAATTTTTACGGTAACTGAATATAACCGTCAAAACAAAAGTGTAAAAGCAATCTTTACTACTTAATGTATTCCTTCGTTAATCTTGACTGAATATTTAGCAAATGGTGTCCTATTTTATGGTCACCCTATGTAATAGGGCAGACCATATATATTTTCATCCTGTTGTTTGTTCTTTCTTCTTTTTGTCTTTCCTCGCCTAATCTCACCGGTCAGAGATTGGATGTCTGCCATACTTCCACATATGGTGTGGCCTTAGTGCGAATTTAGGATGCAGGTCTGAAACGTGCTGAACGCGGCTCGCTGGAAATGCAGGATGCAAAAAATCGCCAAAAAGTCGCCATCTGCGCACCATCGTACAACTTTGTCGGGCTATAGCTTCACAACTAAGGCACGTATCGACAATCGGAAAAAGCTTGTTAAGCAGCACTATCTCCTCCAGATGTCCCCACAATATGGTGAACTTCGGCCTACTAGCGGCTGAGATCGACCTGGTAGTTTGGGGCACCCCAGCTAATTTCAACGGCTTTCGCATCTTGGCAGCGTTACTGCATGGCAGTCAAGTAGTGAGCGTCAGCCAAACTTTGCGGTGTTGAACAGAGGGCGCCACCTATGTTCGGTAGCCCACATTCTACTTAGGTATGTTCTGCAAAGTGAGTGGATTTGTCTAAGATATTGCTGCAGTTAGCAGGTTATGGTAAAACATCTGCTGCCAGGATGGTTTGAATTGCTGATGGCAGAAACTTGCCAACTCTGGCAGTGGCTGCATGGCAGATGGTCCAGGACTGACAGTTTTCTTAAACTGTTGTGGTATTTTCTTATTACTGCATTGATGTTTTCCTCTTTTGATGGATTTAAACTCTTTACTTCCCAAATGCTGGTCAATTTTCAATGCCATTTTCGTTTTCAAACTTAGTATGTAGTACTATGTACGTTATGTATGTATGTATGCTTGATGCACGTCTTTGACGCTACTTACAAATACAGCTTTTAGCTGCCAAAACCCAATAAACACTGTCATGTTACAACTGTGGTACTTGCGTAAAACCTAATCAGCACAATATTCAATTGGCTGTGCCTAAAATATCAATTTCCAACTGTGATTTCTTCGACAAAGATCGTGTTTTCTATATACTTTGTACCAAACTGTCCTTTCAGTTGACAGTCAGCATATTTATGCATAAATAATAATATGATGATGATGAGAGATAGAAGACATTTACAGCAGTAACTATTATGTACAGAACCAAGTCACCTCTGGTGCAAAATCCTCAATGTGCTCCTTCTCAGTCTCAAGGGCATTTGCAGAGACAAACATAGGAAAGTAGCAGTTCTCAAAGCCTATCTTCTTGATTTCGGCGTCAAACCACTCGGAAATGCGCTCCCAAATGCCGAACGCCCACGGACGCAGAACGTAGCAGCCGCTGACATCATAATATTCGATCATCTCAGCCTTTGTGATCACCTGCAACCACAGGCAGTATGAAAGCTATCCTGACTCTGCATAATGGGCTGGTTACAACAAGATCAGCTATCACAGGACTGTACGATGCTTTAAGTAAGTTGAAACCTTATCAGCTGCTGCACAACTGTACCAAAATGGCATATGAAAAGGTTTGCAAAAGGTAAATCACCTTAAATGTCACTTAAAGTCATCAGATGTGGTTTTATTCGATAAGCATATACTGTAGTATAATAAAATGTCTCTGTCTTACACTGTTTCCAAGATATTACCACTTCAACAAAGAACATAACTGCCTTAACTTTGAGAAGTCCTTCAGTTTCGATGCAACAGTTAATGTTATAGGCCAGGACACCTTCCAATTTGCATGTAAACATATCGTAGCCACCGTGTGCTATAATTTCTAATATATGAGATTTAGACAGGTTTCAAGCAGCTGAAGTGACCTTGAACGTCACTGCGCTCACCTGCGAGTACCACTCGGAGAAGTTTTCCTCCTTTTTCACCTCCAAACCAAGTCTGAAACAATCAAATATTTAAATGTCACATCAAACACAAATACTTCCACGACAGATTTCGCACTTCCGGGATACTTCTGAGAAAGCATTAGTAAATTGCAATTCAAGCAGTTCGGAAATACAACGAACACACGAGTCAAACAGATACTTAAACAACATAGCATAACATCCACACAGCATTGAAAGTTAGTTTTTAAAACACATACGCACACCAATGAACCTGTTAGCTGGGTGTCCCCTTCAGTCTCTTGCTTCATTTGTCCCAAAAGTGAACCTATATGTACAAGTTGCACAGGCTTTTACGGGTGATATGCCGATCCTGTCACCCAACCAACAGTGTTAAAGTACTGAAGGCAACTCAAAGCACTAAATGCAAACCAGGGAAAATCACCAACTGGTGCTATTCTTCCTTGATCACCCAAAAGACTCCTGACAGAAGGGATGCCGTATTCCTTTTGCACCTGTTCTCCGACGCCACCCTGATGCCAGTATCATAACTAATGAAAATAAAAAGTGCGTTTATACGCACTGATGCGACACTGGTATAATACAATACCGGGTAACTTTTTTAACTTCTCGAGCTCCAATGCCATCCTTCTCAACTTGAGAGTTCTGTGCTGAAGACTGCTTAGATGTGTCAGTGTCTGCTTTTCCTTTCTCATTTCTCTGCTCTTTCTCATCCTTGGCACTGCTGTCTGGCTTTCCTGCTTTCTTTTCCTGATCTTGTTTCTTCTTCTGATCTGCCTTCTTAGCAGTTTCAGTCTGTTTTGCTTTCCCTGCTGTGTCTGGTTTCTTGGGCTGCTGAGCAGGTGCAAAGTCTTCGCCAGTCAAGTCTTTGTACTGCTTCTTTAATGCCAGCAGGACGTTCACTTCTACCATCACTTCTTCCTGCATGATTACACACAGTAAACATGCTCAGAAACATTGCTTGCAAACAGCATCACATGTCATCAGGATCTGCATAGAGTGTAATGTTCTCAGACATTCAAATACATATACTTTACACTTAGTGGAATGTGCAACACCTAATATCAGTATTCAGTAACAAGAAAAGCTAGCAGACAAATTTTATGCTATTTATGGCCGCCCTATGCAATGCGGCAGGCCATTATATTTTTGCCCTGTGATGTCTATCTTTCTTCTTTTTTTCCTCGCCTAATCTCAGTGGTCGGAGATTGAATGTCTACCATACTTCCACACATGGTGTGGCCTTAGTGCAAATTTAGAATGTATGTCTGAAATGTGCTGCATGTGGCTCGCTACAGATACAGGATGCAAAAAATCGCCATTTTGGCACCAGTGCACAATTTTGTCGGGCTGTATCTTCGCAGCCAAGGCATGTATCGACAATCGGAAAAATCTTGTTAAGCAGCAATACCTCCTCCACATGTCCTCGTAATATGGTGAACTTCAGGCTACTAACGGCTGAGATCTGTTGGCAAGTTTGAGCACCCTTGGAAATTTCAATGGATTTCGCGTCTTGGCAGCGTTACTGCACGACATTCTAGTAGTGGGCGTCAGCCAAACTTTGTGGCGTTGAACAGAGGGTGCCACCTATATTCGGCAGGGCGGCCATCGCGTTGGGCATTGGCCCACATTCTAGTCTATATTTCTGTAGCTGTTAACAATGCGTTAAATAGTGTTTTGATAGGCTAATTTCGGCTAGAAATATGTTCATTCCAGAACGCCCCCAGTCGAAGCCCCCAGTCGACGCCACAGTAATTTTCTGTGCAGCAGCAGCCCGTCGACCACGCCCTCCGTGCAGCACCAGCTGCCGTGCAACGCCCCTGCACACCCACTTTGTTCGTCTCTGATATAGCCGTATTTGTGCTGAAAAGGGACGTTAAACTCCAACTAACTA
>Ga0209789_10000363_pt1 | contig 8455 bp, 13 predicted proteins | sample WorMetGr2BELIZE2_FD_187418 | JGI IMG/M metagenome (GOLD analysis project Ga0209789, IMG submission 187418) | Marine gutless worms symbiont microbial communities from Max Planck institute for Marine Microbiology, Germany - Inanidrilus... ...
TGACCGTAGTGTTATCTTTTTTTTACGTTTGCGCAGTGTTATTGTCGCTGCCTGTTCAGAAAACAACAACAAAATCGAGGTCGAGTTTCATACTTTTATTCAGCAACAAGTAGCAACAAATGCATGCATAACGACTGGGCTAATTGTTGTTCAACAAGCGACGACACACAAACGCATGCACGAGAGCATCGTTGAAAGCAGTGTCCGTACTGAGGCTGTTCGCAATTTCACGCATCGTTATTCCGCTACTTCTAAGCATGCAATAATATATACAGTAGTGTCCACACAACAAACTAACGACGCTCTGTAACTGGCGAGTGTTGTGCGTCCAACGCTTGCAGCGACGATCGAGGTATTCCTTTATCGTTTTGCACGGTTCTCTGCCAAAAGAGTCGAAGTATTCCGCTCGCTTTCCACGTGGGTCGACGTAGATCGCCACCCAGTGGGTGCCCGGGCGGTAGGACGGGTCCAAGTTGCAGACCAGCAGACCGCGCGGACGGGCGGGCAGTGTGTCCACGCTGTAGACGTCGTCGAACAGTTTGGTATTGCACAGCGCGTTTCGAATCTCGTCAGTTTTCATGTTCACACTCCAAAGTCCAGCAGTACGTTCCGATCGCGATCCAGCTCGATCACGTTGTCGAATTCGGCGTAGGTGATTACGGTCACCGTGTGCGGAAGAGGGTTTGCAAATTTCAGCGCCAGACGTAGGTTTCCCTGTTTCACCAGGCTAAAGTGGTCGTCTTCCGCCAGGTCGGCGGTGAGGTCGAAGGCGTAAAGAGCGTATCCCTTGTCGTATTCGTCGCGCGAAATCTGAATGCCCTCGTCACGATTGAGTTTGCCCGTGCCGGAAAACAGCGTGTTATACGCTCGCACGAACTGTCCCAGTTCGAAGTTGGGTTGGATCGGCTTCAAGGAGTGCTGCTGCTGTCCGTCCAGATAGACTGCTATTTCTGACAGATTGTAATGTTGGAAATAGAACGGATTGCGGTCTCTTCTTCCGTTGAAGCTCGCGTTGTTGACCAGGCCCACGACCAGGCGGGTCGGAAGCTGACCGGACACCAGTTTCTCGTACGTTATGTCACTGTAGTTCTGCGGAATGGCGAACGCTTTGCAGACCGTTCTTTTTATGGGATATTTCGCCGTGGCGTTTTCCAACGCCTTGGCTTGCGCCAGGAATACCGACGGTGACAGCTTGACCTTTCGCACGAACAGTGAAGCGTGAGTAATGTGGAGTTTCGCGTCGTTTTCGCCCATGAGACAGAAAGCGTCTTTGCTTCTCACGAGCTTGAGCCTCATTCCCACTTCGTTCAACAGGTAGCGCTCCTGGAAGAAAATGTCGCCGTGGATGCGACCGATCATGTCGAATTCGCGACTCCCCACCACGTGAGTGCGACGCGACTGCAGACCCCCGTTCGGCTGAACACCCTCTGCTTCTGCTATCACCGTCGAATCCATTCTGCCTGCGTCGTCTTTGTAGAACAGTTCGCAAGTCAGTTGCGATTTCTTTGCGTCTTCGCCGTAACTGAGTAGCGTTTCGTACATTGCTCTGTACGGATACGTGTTCGTAGAGCTGGAAATGAGGGTTCCGTTGAGAGAAATGTCCACCTGAGAAAACATGCTGTGGAGCATCAGGTTGACGGGCGCCGCAGTCGAGGCGCCAGCGAGTGCCGTGCCGTCATTTCTGGTGATCTTCGCGCGGACGTAGAGCAGAACGTTCGCAGTGTCAATATAATCTTCACCCGTTCCGGGCACGTCGAAATCGAGCGGCGCGTCGTTCTGAACGCTACTGATCGGCTGGTATTCGACGATGCTAGCTTCCTGAACGCTGGTCTGCGTGGGTTGCACTCCGAAAAGGTCCAGTTCCGATTTCGTGCATTCGCACGACGTTTCGTTAACGAACGCCATCTACGCAAATATGTCTCTTCTACCACCCGGCTTTACGATAACTTTCGTCTTCTTCTTCTTTTTCTTCGTCGCCTTCTTCGCCCTTTTCGCCGCTGGCGGCTGTGTTGTTGCTGCGTTTCCGACGTTAAACGGCGACTGACGCACAATGTCGCCGACGGTTCGTTTTATACCACTCAGGCCGCGTTCTTTGATGGCCTCTTTCGCGCTTCTGCCTTCCATGACGTCTCCGACGACTTCCATTCCCGCCTTCGCGACGTTGCCCAGAATCTGTTTGCCGATTCGTTTTGCGTGCGGCGCGACGAAAGGTACGACGAAACGCTTGAAGAGCCCGCCGATGGTCTGCGCGAGCCCGTGTCCGCGCTGATACCGTCGTCCGACAAATACGGGCATCGCGTTGCCGCCGCTCTGGCGACCGTAGTAGTCTGCGTAAAGACGCTTGCTGGCGTCGCAACAGAACGGTTTTCGCTTCATGATTGCTCTGCTTGACTGGGACGAATCGGACCGCGTCACGATCTTTTATAGCAGAAGGTAGGGATGCGCCATTCGGCGAAATTCCAGTACTACGAGCGATTTGCCGGGAACGAACGGCATGGGCTGTCCGAAGTCGGTCATCATCTGGATGGAGACGGTGTCGAAGCATTTTTTCTGCAACGGCACGTACTGCACGGGGTTGAACGTCACGTGTTCCACGCTGTCGTGCAGACGTCTGACGTCGGTCTTCCTGTTGACGATGCGCAGTAGGGGCGTTTTTGTGTCTCCCACCAAAACGTGCTCCAACAGGTCGCAGTAGATGTACACGTTGTTGATTTTGGCGCTCAGATGAATCGGTTTTTCTGCTTTGACCACATTCCTGAGACCGTGCACGTACTGCCTGTCTGCTTCGTATCCCAGCATGACCGCCAGATCGCTGCTGAACGATACTGCGACGACATCGTGTGCCGTTGCCGTGAAAGTGAAGCTGACGCGTCCGGAGCGCGCGCTGTATTCAAAAGTTACCAGTTGTTTCGCTCGTTCGTCGCCATCCCGCCGCCGTCGCTTGGACGGGTTCGTGGCTCTCTGCCACGCGCGTTTCATTTCGTGCAGCACCGAGACGATTGACGGGTAAATTCCGTCGTTCAAGATGCAATCGATGCGCTGCTGTGCGATTTTGTGCACCGAATAACTGAATTTACCACCGAAAACGTTAACCACTTTGCCCGGAAACGAAGTTTCCAGCAGTCCGACTTCCCACTTGCCTTCCAGCTCGACGACTTCACTTAGTTTCGTCGTGAATTGCGACGCCGTGTTCTGCGGGCTGAAGTCCATCGAGCTGTTGCTCGGCAACGACACGGTAAACCGACTCATTCTGACGCTTTTCTGCGAGGCGCGGCAACTGCTTAAGTGCGGGATTCGGAACGAGGTAGCCGAAACCGGCACCGACCAGCGTAGACCACAGCGCCTTGTCGCGATCGCTCAACGAAAGGTTTATCAGCGCGACAATCACTATCAGAAACGAGGCGACTATCTGACACACCGTCAAAACTTCGCGACTGCTGAACGGGCGTCGACGTGGCTCAGCCGATACTGGCGACGTCATCAACCCAGCTGTTGAATTTCGATGGGTAGCCGAGCCAACTGACGTAATACGCGATTTTGCCGTCCGTACCTCGACGCGTTTTCAGTATCTTGTCGATCGCGAAGTGTTCGCGCTGTGCCACTTTCTGAAGTTCGGGCTCGTAAAACTTACCTTTTATAGGCTCGTCCATCAGGTCGCTTACCGTATACGTTACGGGAACGGTCGGTTGCTGCGAAGTGATCTTGAAAAGTTCGCGCGTCCATTTTGCAGTATAACCTTTTGCGAACGGCGAATGACGTGTCGCCACTATTCGAACCGTGTCACCGACGTTGTAGCGCCAACGGAGTTTTCTCGCAGATTTCGCGGGATACAGGCGCGATCGGACGAGCTCTTCGCTGTTCGCGTTGACTTCGTTCGGCGACATGCCGATCGAACGGTGGTGCGTTGCGTTGTACGAATCGATCAGAGCCTGCAGCACGTCGACGTAACGCCACGTGTTCTTGAACGTAAAATAACGATACATCTTCGTTTTCAGCGTGCGGTTAAATCTCTCCGCCACGGAAGCTTTTATGTCTTCGTTTTCCGAAGTGTAAAAATGTATGTTGTGACGTTTCAGCATCTGCTGAAAGGTCGAGTTCAAAAATTCTGCGCCCTTGTCGCTTTGTAGCATTCGACATCGACCTCCGGTCGCTAGAATTTTCTCGAACGCTTCTGTCACGTGACGGCTCGATTTACTGAGCAACGGTATTGCCCAGGCTTTTTTCGAAAACACGTCGACGCACGTCAGCAGATAGCGGTACGCGTCGTTGTGGTGCGAAATGTTCGACAGATCCACGAGATCCACCTGGTAAAGGTCGCCGATGCCTTTGGAAAGCGTCTTGCGACGCGGAAAACGTTTACTCCGTTGCTTGTGCAGCGTGTACGCGTCTTGTTTCGAAAGGTACTCCTGCGTTTTGGTGCGCGATTCGCCCGTATAGCGTCTCAGGTTTTGCAAAGCGCCAAAGCTGCCCGGTAAGCTGGGCGTGGTATACGTCGTGTGCAGCAGTCGATCGACGCTATGCATGTTTCGTCTTGGATTTTTTCGCGAAACGCGACCAGTCGACGTTGAAGTCGAACCCGGGCGTAGCAGCGGCCTTCTTGCGTTTCCATTTCGCTGACGGTTCTGCCGTGAACTGGAAGAGCGAGGAGGCAGTGGCGGGTTGCTTTTCTTCGTAGAGCGGAGCGAGGTGGAATTCGTCGTCGTCGTCGTCGCCGTCTTCGCCCTCGACGTCGTCGTCGTCCTTGTCCGCATCTCCGACAGTCAGGGCCGGCTGTTTCAGGCCGATCTGACTGCGTGTCGTGACGCGCGACGCGACTGGTGGCGGAGGGCGATAGCGCGTTGGTAGTGGCGCGCTAAGCGCGTTAACACCGATCGGCGAATCTTTTCGCGCGCGCTTTCGCGTCGGTAGCACCGACTGACGCTGCCGCGGGTCGTTGACGTTGAGATATCGATGCAATTCGGCCACGTATCGACGCACCTTATCGTGTTCGTCGAGGTTACTATTGCGAAGCGTATCGGTCAGCCGAATGGCACTACGAGTTTTTGCGACGGCCGCCGCCGGACGTTGTAACTGTTTGTACTCTCTGTCGAATTCGTCGATTAGATAGAGGCGTTTAGCGTACTCCATTCATGCGGATTGTGGTATGAGTCGTCCGGCCAAAATCGATCCGAGTGCCGTTATCGCGGGAACGAGTAGTGTGCTGAGAAATCCACCTCGCTGTTGCACGATCTGTCGCTTCCGTTTCAGCGACGTCCGTTTGCTTGCCAACGCTCGCACGTTCTTCTTCTGACGCCTCAAACGTTTGTACTGACTCTCTTTCAACGGAACGTTGTTTTTTAAGACATTTTTCGCACACTCGCTGATGCAATCGATGAGGCGTCTGTCGCAGTTTTTCAGGTACGTGCGTCTCGCACTGTCTCTCATGCGCGCGATCTGCTTCAGCACGGGCAGATACTGGCGTATTTGGCGACTCATGGTTGACGCTTCGTCGTCTTCTTCGTTCGCTTGGAACTGCTAAAATGACCTTCCTTCGCAGTATCGACGATATTTATTATATGCTGCATACGCTTGTCGAAGCCCATCTCGCAGCGTTTCAAGTAATCGCGCTTCGCTTTAACGTGCGTGCGCGCAATCCTCTTTGGAACGGGCAGATCGTTGGCTACTTTATACATCATTTTGGCACGTACACTATCTGTCGCTCGCCGGGAAAAATGTTCGTCCTCAATCGCAACTCTTCGTCCTGTTCGCTTCGAAGATCGAGCAGCAAATAACCGTACGGTTGCGTCGTTGCGTCTGTGTACGCGTCTTGGGCGTAACGACTGTTGTGTGGGTACAACTGTTTGGCCAAATGCGCAAATTGACTATTTTCACGGGGATTTTTGAAAAACAAAATATACTGAGCGTTCAAGCTGATGGTTCTCATGTGCTTGTTCTTGTTGAAGAAGTTCTGCACCATGAACACGATGGAAATATTTCTGTGGTGCGAGCCGCGCGTAAAAACGTTTGCCACTTTCTCGTCGACCTCGGCCATCATGTCGTCGAGTACAACGAGTGCGTTACCGAGTTTCTCGATCTCGCTGGCTTTCGGCAAACCGTGACGGAAATCCACTCGCGCGGCGTAGTCGTCGAATAGCGGTTGGTATTCGACGAAATAGTAGACGATCTTATCGGGTGTGGGATCGATCATGGTATCGACGTTGTCGACGAGGCGCAAGACGAAATTCGTTTTGCCGCAGCCGGTCGGACCCGACACGATGCATGTAAACGGATGTTTGAACGGCAGCATTTTTCAGTCGATTTCGTCTTCTGCAGACAGGTTTCGTCGCCACGACGGACCGTTGAACCTCTCCCACTCGACTCGATGCTGTTCCAACGCTAGGCGTCGTCTTTCGGACAGCTCCTGCAAACTGGCGTCGTTGCCGTTGGCTAGCAACTGTCGAAGTTGTGATTCTAGACTGCGAAGTTGTAAGCGACGAACGGCTATTTTTGCACGCAGTAGGTCGATGCGCTGCTGACGTTCCATTACAACATCTGATTGCTAATTCGCAATATCGTCGTATTTATACGCGCTCTCGATCTACCTCCTCGTCCGGCTCTTTGTCATCGCCATCGCCGTCACAGAACGGCAGCAGCTTTCGTCGCAATGCGTAAACGACGGACGATGCGAACGTCGTCATCATCAGCATCACACTCGCACCGAGAAGAACGAACAGAAGCCAAGTGCCATCGTCGTCGTCGTCGGTCTGCGGTGGGTACACGCACGGCAGCGCGGGATGCGATTCGTTGTCGAGTGGTGCCGTAGGGGGATCGCTTGCGGTGAAGTTCATTGTCGGATGGCCGCGCTGTACTGTAATCGTTTCGTTCTAAGACCCCACTATTTATATAATCCGACGTGTTTGTGTGTGTGTGTGTGTGTGTGTGTGTGCGTGTGCGTGTGCGCGTGCGTGCGTGCTTGACAACAACAACACATCAACAACGAAATCGGTTTCAAAGCAGTTTATTTTTTTTCTTCACTTTCAAGCATGCACACATGCTCGAAGCGTCAGTCAATCAGTGTCCAATCATTGTCCCATTCCCTCCCCGAGCCCGCGCTCCCGAGGGGGGAAGAGCGCGCGCGAGCGCGCGCGCCATTCACGGAGGCGAGATGTCGCGATGTCCGTAGGCCAGTGAGTGCACGGCGTCCTCCAGGAGATGACGTTTATCGTCCACACACGACGGGCAGATTTTCGCCAATTCGCGCGTGGTCACCTCACACGGTGGTTCGTCGAACGAAAGGCTCGGAACTTGCACGTCGTAGTCGTCCAGTGTTTCAGAACGTGGAGATACTGTTCGTGGCGGACGTGTTTTTTTCACGTACGTTCGCGGCACCCCCTTTGCTTTTAGGAAAGATCGACTGCCGTCGAGTGTCGCGAGCGAGTACATTTTTTCGAACGCAAACCACAGAATTCTGTCGGCGGAACGTCGGCCGTCTCGGATTTGAATTTTCCAAGCGTGCGTCGGTTCGCTTCGGAAAACAGCGGGTGGTCTGGGACGAAATTCGACGTGTCTAACCGGTCGGAGATGGAGCGAAGATCCGCGACGAGATCTTCGGACTCGACGTGGCAAATGAAACTGTCGGTGTCGGTAAAACACAGGTGTAATCTGTCGCCGAATTTCGGCAAGAGACAGTCGTAGTAAAACTCGTACATCACAAGTTTGGCGATTTCCAAAATCGTGCAACCGACGGCGATCGGCTTCGACAGCAGAATTTTGCCCTTCACATTTTCGACCAGGGCCAAATCTGTGTTTATGATCTGCGAGCGTTTGTAGCTTGCCTTTCCGACGGCTTTGACAAATTTCCGCGGGTCGCTTATGAGTCTGACGTTCACCCTGTTTCGCACGTTCTCGACCGTCTTGCCGTAAAACGCGTTCGCGAGCAGTTTGTACAGCGAAGATTCAAAGTCCGATTCGGCATTTTTGCGCCCCTCGTTGCAGTACTTGATGAAAGGTAACATGAAGGCACGCTGCGTAAAAGAAATGACGCGGTGAATTTTGGTCAACACGAGACCGTGTCTGAGGTAAAACTGCAGACAAATGTGGTCACCAGAGCCTGAAAAGTGCCAAAATCGGAATCCGCACATCTCTAAAATAGGCAAACTACTTCCGGTTTGTGTCACAAACAACAGGCGTCGATGCGACCAAATTTCTGAGCCGCGTGCAAAATTTGGTGAAAATCGGTGAAGAATTGTGGACGTAATACCTGATCGAATTCAAATCCGGAATTTGCACATCTCTAAAATCCGATTTCTACTTCCGGTTTCATTCACCATTGAATACAAAGTCGGCATTGACGAATTTTATCTGTACATGGGATTTGGTGCTGATCTGTTGAAAAATGTGGTCACCAGAGCCTGAAAACTGCCAAAATCGGAATCCGCACATCTCTAAAATCGGCAAACTACTTCCGGTTTGTCTC
>Ga0209789_10000373_pt1 | contig 8381 bp, 4 predicted proteins | sample WorMetGr2BELIZE2_FD_187418 | JGI IMG/M metagenome (GOLD analysis project Ga0209789, IMG submission 187418) | Marine gutless worms symbiont microbial communities from Max Planck institute for Marine Microbiology, Germany - Inanidrilus... ...
GTGCCAGAAGAGAAACTTCTGGACTTTGTGGCACAAGGGACTTTATGGCACAAGGGAAAATTAACAGAGGCAGACACGCCGACCATCTTGCTGGGCACCACTCCATCGGACTAACCAGTGCCCACCTCCACCGTCCCCATGTCTACTTCTTGTAAGTTCTCATGAATCACATGATGAATGGTTTGCAAGCATAACGTACTGTGGCATTTGATCTATGGTGTAGGATTTCTTCTGTGCTTTACTTGAAACCGTTTCCGCTTTGTCGCTAGCAGTATTGATCGTCGGTATGTGATAGCAGTCCGATGCAGAATGACAGATATTGTTTCCCGTTTTAGTAAGCTCATGTATCGCTTTCCATTACATACTCAGTTACTATATTCTACATTTTGCTGGAATAGAACCAATATGTTTCTGTACTTAGTTATAAATTATTATAATGATTTATGTCAGTTTCCTGTTATTTAAATAACTTGTGCAGCTGTTGTGTGCATAATACATAACATCATATCACATAGTATCCGCACTCAAGTCTGTCGTATATGTGTCTATGTGTCGGTTTCAGCAGCCATGGATTTTTATTAGAACAAACCTCATCTGTTGGCCTGACGTTGTAAGGGACAACGTTTGTTGTGGTGGGTTTTGTTTAGTGCTGTCAAATTAGTGCATTAATGAACTCATAAAGGAATTATTCACAATTTTTAAAAATCACACCACAAAAAAATTTAATGCAGGTGCAATCATTGCGACCCGCCAAAGGCAACTCCTTACACAAAAAACACGTCATCGTATAGATCGTTAAGATCGGTCCCCGTTTTTTGCACAGCTCACCCTTCTACCCAATCAAAATCCTATGCTGTACAATGCTTTTCAGTCGATCAGACACCCCAAAAGTGGCCCTTGGCATTGGTAATCTACACCCAGTGTAGTACATGTTCCCTAGACATACCCGACTCAGCATCCCAAGCTGTATCTGGCTTGGTTCAGTCATTTTTGCACAGCTTATGGCAGACAGTCCCTACAATTTACAGTTGGCATTAAAATCCGATTAACGTGCGATTAAAAAAGATAACCACTGCAGTTAATGCAATTTTTAAAAAATTCGATTGACAGCGCTAGTTTTAGTTTTTCTGTAAATGATATAAATGGTGTTTTCGTTGGTGTGATGTCAATACTGTACCTTGGCAGTCATCTAGCATGGCTTATCGCACTGTATTAACTGTTCCTTTCAGTGCTTTGTCGCCGTGGTTTGAATGCCTGGAAAGGCGTTGAGCCTGACATGGAGCAATTTTAGAGAAGAAGGGCAATTAAACAAGTGGTCACAATAATTTGACAAAAGGCCGCATCGCACATGGATGGTTCAGTTATTTTCGCAAGGTGGCGCCAATGTGCACCCCCATCTAACACATGCTTCTTTGGGGCCACCCGAGTCCACATCCCAAATTGCATCTGGATCGATTCATACTTTTTTTGCACAGCTCACGGCAGAGAGCCCCTATACTTCACAATAGTCCGCCCCTTCCCCCGCAAAATTGCCCTTCTGCATGCGATATCTGGATCCCCATCTAAGGCGCGGTTCCTTGGGCCCACCCGAGTCCACAAGCCAAATGGCATCTCGATCGGTTCAGCCACTTTTGCAGGCTCACAATCGTGACAAACAGACAGACCACGCTACTGAGTCTGTACTGGTAACAATAGGCCGTATTTAGTAGTACTGTGATGCAGCCTAATAAAAACTGTGTGTGAGTTTCCACGCTGTAGTTGTGGTGCAGCCTATGTGTGCCGAAGTGCTGTTAAACACTGATAAACCGACCAACATCGGTTGCATGGTTACCGCTGGTAATAATGTCTGTGTTTCCGTATACCGCAAACTCAGTGTCATCAGCTGATTACAAACATTGGATGAACATTCACTGTATGGGTCCCTCAGATCATTCAGGGAGCCTGGCCACCAGTCATTTTTGATGCGTTATTCAGCAAAAACGTCACTCCAGTGTATCTTGATCATGGCCTTCAATGCTTTGATGCTGTTGGTTAGGCATCAGGAACAGCATCTGGCCTGTAAAAAAAGTGGGAGACAAGGAGCTGGTGTGGTTATCTGTGTGGAGCGAGGTGCAAATGTGGTCCAGCTGATGCCACTACCACCCCATTTCCTCTTCTTCTTTAAATTCAAATTGGTTTAACCTTTCTGGTGCCGACTTATCCACGTTGTCCTGGAAAAGAGACTGTTAATTAGTTTTCTGTCTGTCCTGTGTATCTTGATATTATAGAAGAGAAGGAAGGTTAAATATTTGAGACTATTTCCCAGTGGGGATCCACGTAACATATTGGGGGACGTGTCCTCCAGAATTCATGCACATGCACACTGCAAAACTTGACCAAAGTATGCTTTAATATGTGGCATGCTGTTGCTAGACAATGTGCTGAAAACCAGTTTGTTGTTGTTGCTAAATTTAAGTGTATCTTGTTCGGATAAATATTTTTGTATTGTAAGATTATTGTTAAGTAAATTAACATGTTTGTATCAGTTTGCTGTTTTGCAAACAGAGTTATATTATGTAATATGCCGTATTATTAGGTCTTGGAAGTGCTGTTGTATTTGGTGACTGAAAATTATCAGTTGATGTATTATAGTAACTGTTAAGTCAGGACATTTTGTTTTTGGACCTATATCGTTTCATCCGTTAGTATTGTTGCTTGTATTAAAGAATTATGCCTGTTGCTGCCATGCATTATGTATTTTGTTGATGAGTATGGCAAGATTATTTTTGGTTGTTGCAGCACGTTGTTGTAACAATAAAGTTTGCTTGATGTGATTAATTGAATAGCAGGCTTTAGTGTCCATGACAGATGGAACCATAGATACAGCATGGTTAAATAAGCTAGATACATGACTTGCCAATCAAACAGCACCAAAGGGCGTGGTCACGATTGTTTGCCAAACTGAAATCCAAAAGATGGCGGAGCATTCCGAGCAATTAGGCTACTTCCAGCCTAACCAATCACAGCAGAGTAAATGTTGCCTTTGCTCACCAATCACAGATCACGAAACGTGGTCACCGCGCCCTGGCAATTGTGTTTCTGTGTTACGCATGTCATCTGCTCGGTACGAGAAACCTGTGCCTATGACATTATTTTCTATTTATCGCTGGTGGCCATCTTGTGGAGTTCAGTTTTCGGTGTCTTCAGCTTTGTTGACAAGTACTGAGCCTGTGGATGGAACTGTTCCTAAACTTTTGACCCGTGACCCCACCTCACGCGGAGGTCTTTGACCCAGTGACCCTATCCAACCTGGTCATTGATTTTCAGAATGTTCAACAACCAGGTTGGGTTGGTCATTGGGTCACCGGATATTATGCTGCTGTACATTAGACTATTAAATGTAGTTTGGATCTTTTGGAAAGGTGTTATTTGTTGAGAATGTTCAAGTACCTTCCCATGAGTACCACTCTGTCCACTGTTTGAATTATTCACCGTGCAAAGCTGTGCATTATCACACTTTGCAGTTGAACAATGCCCAGTAGTGGACAATTTTCAACCTGTTTAATGGATGATTATTATACCCAACCCCATAAATGTTACATGTGGCCCTCAGTCCAAACCATTTACACACTTGGTGTTTATATTGCATAAACCAAACAGTCACCCAGTTAAAACAATTTATGTGTCATTTATTCTTAGTTATATAGGAGGTGTTTGCATTACTTCCATTGCTGTCGTGACAGGTGGAGGATGGTATATACCATGTCTCAACAAATGTACCACCTTTGGCTTGCTATAACCTTGGCTTACATCAACCGATTTTGCTAATCTTAGGCAGAAATGTTATTGAGATAGCAAGCAATCAAACGATGGTTTATTTTCTCACCCACCTAACTAATGCTTCTGTGCTACCTGGCAAAATGCGGAAATGTGAAAACCGCATCTTTTCATTCTGATGCTGTATTACTGCTTTGCCAGAGTTGAACCAGTTGCTGCTTGATTTCATCAGTCTTCATGACTTGCTGTATAACTACCACACCCCGTGAATGATGCAGCTGTGACCACGACCACATCCGTTTTACGGCCCTTTTTCTGGGACCACCCGGGTGAGCCGGTGCCAGAAGAGAACTTCTGGACTTTATGGTGCAAGGGAAGATTAACTGAGGCAGACACACCGACCATCAGGCTGGGCGCCACTTCAGCTGGACTAACCATAGTGCCCACCTCCACCATCCCCCATTTTTACAGGCGGATGCCGTTCCTGCCGCCCAACCAACAGTGTCAAAGTGCTGAAGGCAACTAGCGCAGCTGTGACCAGGTGATAATTTGAATGTGTTTTACTGTTTTCTGTGCTTGTTGGCAAAGCCACATACAGTGTTTGAGTGAAAACAGGCAATTTCCGGGTTTCGTGTTTTGCTAAGTTGTGCAGCACTAGTTAGGTGAGATAAGAAAATAAAACAATATTTCACTGCTTAATTTCTTTTGTAACATTTCTGCCAAAAATTACAAAAAATCTGTTGATGTTTGTCATTTCAAGCTGAATGCAGGACGTTTTTGAGAAAGTGTACTGCAGTATACCACTGATTGACTACCATCCACTGTCAAAAACCACTCGAATCTTGGTTATGTCACGAATATATACAAAATTGGAATTGTCACAAAATAAAGTTAGTCTACACAAATAAATACAACTCACAGATGCAAGGTATGATGTATTTCCGCAAATCAGACTGACATTTGCTAGTCGCGTGTTGTAGTAGTTAAAAAGCTAATCCACGTGCAGGAGAGCTGTACTACACAACGTTTTCAGACAGGAGATCAGTAGCACTAGAAAACAGATGTAGAACCTTCCAAACCGTTATTAAGTCAGTTTGATGCTGTTCACCTCCATATAACAGGTCTAACTTAAGATTCCATTGCTTTAATCTAATAATAGGCCTACATTACGCTATCAACTTCAGTGTCATTGTTGTCATTAACGAAGCATTCAGTATCTACAGCACATAAGTACAAGTTGAAACAGTTCAGAGTCTTAACTTGCCGGCAGAATTGTGCACACATCGTTTTCCATCAGTGGATTAATAGTAGACGGAACGAAGAGTTCCAGTTCATCATCGTCAGACAACACAGACCAGTACATCAGGTGACTACATATGAACAGCGACTTTATGTACTTCAGCCAGTAGTCACGTGATTGTTGCTCATTTAAACTGAAAAGATTAGTGTATGACAGTAGTCCGTGTTGGTAGAGACGCATGTGAAACTGCTTGAGATATTTTTCCTTCAGCCAGACTGGTTGACGAACTTTCGGCATGAAATATGATGGAACGTAATCTTGTGCAGCAAATTGCAGCAATCGCTGTAAAATGTGCCGCACCCAGCACAACAGTTCGACTTGGTCTGACGAAGAAGATTTGCTTGCGGGACCAGTATCGTCCAGACACCAAAACAGAGCTGTCTTTATAACGTGTGATGAAAAGAACTGGTATTGACAGAAGTACGCAGATATCCGTTTTACAACCATATAAGCAGCTTTAATGACACCAGGGCATTCTCGCAACAGTCTGCTTTCTGCTCTAGCAAACGTTATAAATCCATGAGGCTCTGTCCAGCCGATCCACGGATATTTGATCTGTGGCTGTGTGAACACAATGAGGCAGTCGCCTGGTTGACAGAGATCTTCTCTGTATGTGTCATCTGGCCACCAGCCATCGATATGAAGAGCTGGAACTATGTCGACTGATATGTGGTGCAGCACGTGGCATCCATTCACGGGTTTTGTGAATTCCAGTTTGATCTGTGTGTTGACATTCCTTGATGTAGTTCCAGGTGGCACAAAGAAATCTTGAACAGGATCGATGAACTCGAAGCCAGTCACCTCACAGAAACTTAGTGATGACAAGATCTGCTTTGCAAGGGTTTCAAATTTAAACTTGACAATTCTAGTATTTAAAATCCCACTGCTTGTGAACAGATCTTCATCATATTCTGGCATTGAGGCTTTCAGAAGCACGAATCCCGGCGGAGATTCCGGTGAATAGCAAACTTTGCATCTTCTGCCTAAATGAGTCAACACAAAATTGTAGTCAAACTCATCGCAATATCCAATTTTCGTTTCTTCATGCACTCTGCCGACAGGGACAACTTTACAAGCAAAACGGATGTCCTTGTTAGACATTTCTGTAGCTAAGTGTTGCATTGCTCTTTCCGCTTGGCTCTGAATTGCTGCACACATAGTTGACGGCTGCATTACACTTTCATTGTCATGTATGCGCTGCCTCCATGCCGATTTCTTTCCGCAGGCATCAGAGTAATCAAAATGACAACCTGAGTACGTGTTTCGCACGTATGACGTGACGTTGTTAGCTTGCAAGTCGCCAATAATTTTGCGCAGCTCTGCTTTAGAACTGTTCAAATTTGGATGTCTGTGAGAAAAACTGTGCTGAATGCAATCTGACATTGACTGAAAATTCCTCGCTACAAGACTTGAGGTATCCACTAAGCGCAGGCGAGAAACGTTTATATTATAATTGCGATAAGTATTGCTGTATTCATCGGCAGTCTTCTCAAAGTTATCTCGAACTGTAGTATTTGCTCTTTTTTTGGTTTTCAACAAGTCCATTAGTTCAGTGTTGTCAGCCATTGCAGCATAGTGCAAAGCAGTTTTACCAAATATGTCTTGTTTGTTGATAAATTCATCACTAAATTCCTGGATAAATACTTCAGACTTTGATTGAGCAATTGAAGGGTTTCTATTCATGCAGGCATAATGTAGAGGGGTTCTGTTTAAATCATCGCTAACACACTTGGCATCTGATGCAGACATTGTAGGCTGTATGCCAACTGTGAATTCAATTTCGGGTGGATTTCGGAAAAGGAACAACAGATGCCAGAAATTACGACCTCGTTTGTCAGTCAGAGTAAAACTCTGATCACCTGCATGTTGTAGACATGCCTCAATGGCCTGTTTGCCACGAGCCACGTGCAGCGGCGTGCGTCCGTCACTGTTCTGGGCGTTTATGTCGGCACCATGTTTCACCAGAAACTCTGCAGTTTTTAATACATCGGTGCTAACTCTGTACATTTTAAGATGTCCGTAAAGTCCAACTGCATGATGGAGTGGAGTGTTTCCATAGCAATCCACGTGCTTTAACTCTTTTTGGCAGTATTCGTGAGCAGCCACAGATGATAATGCAGTCACACCCACTGCATTGTGGATTAACAATTTTTTACATGTTGTTTGCCTGACAACACATTCTTCATGTGCATCAGTCAACTGCCCAGCAGTAAGATAATGCAGTGTAGTATTGCACCAGACATCAGTAAGTCCAACATCAGCACCCGCCTCCAACAAGAACATGACAACTTCAGACTGTTGACGTTCAACGGCAACGTGTAGCGGTGTTTTACCGTCAACGTTCTGAACGTTCACTTTGGCTCCGTGATGAACCAGTAACTGTACAACATTCAGTCCATGACACACAGCTTCGTGAAGTGGTCTGTTGCCATATACATCAGCAGCGTCAACATTAGCACCATGTTGAATCAACACCTCAACTAAATCAACGAGTTCCGTCCTCACAGCACAGTGGATTGGTCGTAGTCCGTCAACGTTCTCTGCCTCAACATTAGCTCCGTTCTCCAACAGTGACCTCATACACTGTACTTCAGTTGTTAGACGCACTGCAGTGTTGCAGTTATAATCAATCCAGGCACCGGAAGACAGGTGACCACATATTTGACGACGTCCACATATCCACAATAGCTAGCAATGTCTATTGCCTGAAGGTTGTCGACATTCCTGGCGTGAATGTCAGCACCACGTTCAACAAACATTCTAACAGTATCAAGGTCACCTTTGTACACCGCGCACATTAGTGCTGTTTCGTTGTACTTGTCCGTTGCAGGATCTATATGTGCACCGTTGTTCATCAACAGCTGTAAGATTTCCTCAACCTTTTGTTTGCCCCATATAGCCGCACAAGAAAGTGGATCGTCGCAATCGCCTTCTTTGCCAGTGATCTTAGCTCCACGCTGTATCAGTCTCTTCGCGACGTCTACGTGTCCCAGTATGGCTGCTTGACAAAGTGGTGACCGGCGTCTGTAGTCAAGGGCATCGACGTCAGCTCCACGAGCAATCAGAGCATCAAGTACATCAATCCATCCACTCGCTGTGGCGTACCACAAGGCGGTCCGGACAGCGCTATCTCTCGTCTCAGTATCAGCTCCACTATCCAGCAACATCTTCACAATGTTAGTGTGTCCTTTCCGACTGGCTACGGTGAGAGGAGAAAGCCCGTCAATTCCGTGTGAATTAACATGAGCTCCAGAAAACACGTTTGCATCATCATCATCATCATCATCATCATTCTTTTATTGTGAATAAGGCATGACAGAACGCA
>Ga0209789_10000375_pt1 | contig 8360 bp, 10 predicted proteins | sample WorMetGr2BELIZE2_FD_187418 | JGI IMG/M metagenome (GOLD analysis project Ga0209789, IMG submission 187418) | Marine gutless worms symbiont microbial communities from Max Planck institute for Marine Microbiology, Germany - Inanidrilus... ...
AAATTCCCATTCCCCTCCAGGCGGATCACCAATTCCTAGCATTCTGAAACTACTCATAAAACTGAAGGACTAAAGTCCAGATATATGCAAAGACCTCGCCCCGGTCTTGATGAAATTCCTGCGGTCCATAGGGACACCTCCTGGTGAAATCGAAGGCACTTTGCCTCCGGATCAAATTGCATGCAATATTGCATGCAAAATCAATGCCAGGAGAAAAACATGTTTGAAAACAATGGAATGTGATATTTCGCGTGTGAGAAACGTCAATATACTGATCAAAAAATAGTCAACAAACAAAAATAGACTAATTTTTAATCAAAATGGGTGGGCCGCTGCCGATACGAGAGAGGCATGGCCGGGGCGCGACGCCAGGCGTTGAGCCGGTTATCCCGCCGCGTCGGCCCCCTGCACGATCTTCAGATGCTTGTTGTTGTCCGGCGATAGCACGCGCCTGAGCATCGGTTCGAAATGCTCCAACGGCAGGGTGTCGAGGTCCGGGTCGAAAGCGTTCTGGTCGTAGTTCTGGCAGAAATAGACGCAGTCTTCGTAGTAGGGGTGGTCCTTGTATTTGTCCCTGGCGTTGCGGTCGCCGCCAATAAAATGGAGATAGTAATAGCCCTGGAACAGGCCGTGGTGCTCCACGATCCAGTGGACACGCTCGGAAACATAGGGTTTGAGGACGGGGCGGCAGCCATCTGAGAGTGGTTGTAGGGTGCCAGGATGTCGCCGATGTCGTGCAGCAGGGCGGCGACGATCATCTCCTCGTCGGCGCCGTCCCGCTCGGCCAAGGTCGCCGATTGCAGGGAATGCTCGTAGCGGGTCACCTGGTAGCCACCCCAATCGACGTCGAGAGTCTTCAGGTGCGCCATCAGGCGGTCGACGAGATCGGCATTGAAAGCGGCCTCGACCTCGTCGAGCAGGGCCCAGTCCTCGGCCGTGCCGTCCTCCATGCGGGTCCAGGCAACGCGGGGGATATCGTCTTTCATGGCACACCTCTTAGTGACGCAACTCCGCTGAACACCGGAGGATACAATTTGTTTTGACCTTGGGGGTAAAAGTTTTCTATGAAACGGTCAAATCCCGCATTTGCGGTGTGGAAATGACAATGAGAGACGGAAAATGATCGTCTATAACGTACAATGCTCCAAGGGCCACGTCTTCGAGGAGTGGTTCGCCTCCAGCACCGAATACGATACCAAATCAGCGGCCCACGACATCGCCTGCCCGGACTGCGGCAACACCGAGGTCAGCAAGGCGATCATGGCCCCCAACGTGGCCACCGGCGCCCAGGACCCGGCCGGCCCCTGCGGCCAGCCCATGTGCCAGACGGGGTGCGCTTACGCGGATAGTTGAACCGGGTCCAAGGGACATTGGAGCGGTCGTTTGGGGGCGGGGCGTTCCGCCGTTGCGGCAACACACCGTATAGCCGCCAAGAGTGACTCGCGAGAAAATCTCCCTCGATCGTGCCCCAACCTGCCGATTTAAAACCGTCAGGACACCGTGCTCAAACGCAACTGATCAGTCGAGTCGGGTACTTAGGGAACGTCCGTCTACATACCCCCTGCAGCCAAATCCGATCGATTGTTCAACAGCTCGATCACCCGCTGCGTTAGAATCAGCTCCAAGGCAAAGGCCATCTTGCCGCCGGGGATAACGATGGTATTGAAACCGGTGATCATCGCACCTTCGATCATGCTCTTGAGGTTGCGTTTGTATTCGATGCTCGGCTTCGGTTTCAGGAAATGGATCATCACCAGGCTCTGATCGGGCGTTGGAATATTGGTGACACAAAATGGATTACTGGTGTCGGTCAGCGGGATGTGCTGGAAATTGATATGCGTTTCAGAGAACTGCGGTACGATGTAGGGGCATGTAGTCGTACATGCCGGTGGATCGTATCCATCACCTCATCTTGTTTGTATCCCCTTTCGGCCATGTCGCGATTAACCTTCTGTACCCACTCGAGATTGATCGTCGGGCAGACCCCGACGAGTAGGTCGACTTCCCCTTGGCCATGTTGTATTCTTTGGTGACAACGCCGCCGTGTAATCCTTCATAGAACAATAGGTCCGTGTTTTCCGGAAGCGGCTTCCAGTCGGTGAAGGTCCCAAGGTGGCCACCATACAAAACCGCTTCTTCCTCGTTGTGGATATAGTGACGGCGGGTTCCAGTCCCCGTTTCACCATATTGGCGAAAGACCTCGAACTGTTTGTCGAACAGATTTCCCTCGGGCCCGAAATGGCTCAAGTTACGTCCGGATTTCTTGGCCTTTTTCCGTTCAGCCTTCATCTCCGCGCGGTCATAGCGGTGAAAACTGTCGCCTTCGATGTCCGCGGCACGCGCGCCGACAAACTTAAAGATGTGCTGCAGCGCCTCCTTGACAGTGCTGGTCCCGGCCCCGGACGAACCGGTAACCGCTATTATTGGGTACTTCTTGGACATGGGATCACCTCACCTGATCGTTTCCAAGTTGTTCCCAGATTAGCCCCTGCTTAATCCCTGCTTTGCCCCTGCTTAGACCCTCATGTTAGCCAAAATGGCTCCATTGCGGAATCTCGGACAGAATTTTTTCGAAAAATGCCACCATCGGGTCGTCGCCGGGCTGACCAATGAGATTCTGGGGCGTGCATTCCGGGGTAAGGCGGAACGCCGTCGGGGGTCGCTTGGCGGTGCGTACGTGGAGGAACTGAAGAAACCGGCGACCCCATGTTACGCGGCTAAGATGACCGGTTATCGGCTCGCTCCGGCATCCCTCTTATTCCCTTGACGCAAGGGCCCGTGTGGCCTAAAAACCGGCCACCTCGGGGCGCACCTGATGTGCGCCCCGGCACTGTTTTCAAAAGGATAAGAGCCATGTCGAGACGTTGTGATCTCACCGGCAAGGGCGTACTGACCGGCAACAACGTGTCCCACGCCCACAACAAGACCCGCAGGCGGTTCCTGCCGAACCTGCAGAAGACGTCGCTGATGAGCGAGGCGCTGGGCACCATGGTGCGGTTGCGCCTATCGGCTTCGGCCCTGCGCACGGTCGAACACAAGGGCGGCCTCGACGCCTTTCTGCTCGATACGCTGGACGCCGACCTGACGCCGGAGTTCCGGCGCCTCAAGAAGCGCGTCAAGAAAGCGGTCGCCGCGCAAGCCGCCTGACAGCGGCTTCCAGCGCTTACGAGGGGCCCGCTTCCGGCGGGCCTTTTTCGTTGGTTACAGGTGTTTCGCCTACCGGGTCTTGAACAGCATGATCCGGTGGTTGTGGGTGTCCGAGATCCACAAATACCGTCCGGCCACGTCGACGCCCTCGGGACCGTTGAGGCCATCCGGGCCATCGCCCCGCGTGCCGCTGCCAATGGTGCCGACCTGACGGAAATCGGCATCGAAGATCTTGATCTGGTGATTGTATTCGTCGGCCAGGAACAAGGTGCCGTCCTCATCCGTCGCCACGTATTTCGGTTCGTTGAAGGCGTAATCCGGCTTTTTCAGTTCGCTGAGCAGGTTGAGGTCGCGGTCAAAAACGAGGACCCGGTGGTTGCCGGAATCGGCGAGATATACCCGGTCCTCGGGGCCGACGTGGATGTCGTGGGGGCGGGCGAGGGGGGTGCCGCCGGCCGCTTCGACCGTCTTGATGACGCGTCCGGCTTCAAGGGCGACGATGGAGCCGGCGCCCGTATTGGCGACGTAGACCCGGCCGTTGCTGCCCTCGGCGACGCCTTCCGGGGTGACGATGCCCTGGGTGTAGGTTTCGATGTGTTCGGCGTTGGCGCTTCCGTCGCGGAAGACGCCCTTGAAGGTATAGACCATGATGCGGTCGTTGCCGGTGTCGGCCACGTAGAGGCGCTCGTCCTTGCCGAACGCCACGTCGTGCGGGCTCGAAAGCTCGCCCTGTCCGAAGGCGGCCAGCACTTTCAGGCGGCCGGGATCGAGAACCTTGACGGCATCGTTGCCGAGATCGGCGACAACGAGATAGAGACCCGTCGGCGCGATGGCGACGTCGTGTGGGCGGGAGAAGGCGCGTTCCGATTCACCGATGAAGACGGGTTTGATCTCGCCCGCCAGCGCGGTGCCGGAAAAGACGGCGAGCACCGCGGCCAAAGTGGAAAGCGTTTTCAACATGGTCATTGCCTAACATCTTGGGCCCTGTCGGAAAAGGATCAACAGGGCTTGGGCGAGCGCTTCTCTCGTTCGAATTACTTTCCGGTGTCGGCCAACCAGCGGGCGACCCGGCCGAGGGCGTCGCTGCGCTGACGGGGCGACAGCCGCGGCTCGAGCCGATCGGCCCGGCCTTTGGCCCTCTCGGAGCCGTGCCGGGCGGCGAGTTCGTACCAGAAGAACGCGTTCATCATATTCGGTGGTTCGCCGACGCCCATTTCCGCCATCTCGCCCAAGGCCTGCTGCGCCGGCGTATATCCTGTTTTCGCCGATTTTCGGAACCAGTCGCGGGCCCGGTCGATGTCCTTGTCGACGCCGACACCGTGAAGGTATTTCTTGCCGACGACGAATAGCTGGCCCGGTTCCTTGGTGCGTTCGGCCTCTCTGGCGAATGCGAGAAACTCCCGGTGCCGTTTCTCGGCCGAAGCGGAAACGGCACGCGCGGCCTCGCCGGAGGCTCGGAGATGCGCCAGATAATCCTCAAATACGGCGAGGAGTTCCGGGACCTTCGGCGTGCCGAAGTTCCATAACGCCATCGACTGCGGATTCTGGCGGCGCATGAACAGGCGGAAATCGGCGCACCAGTTGCGTTCCATGTCCTTGCGGAAGCGAATCATCTGGGGTGTCGCACGGGGCAGCCGAAAATCCTGGTAGGCGGCTTCTTCGTACAGGCGGGCTTCACACTCCCGATCGATTTTGCGGTCACGGCCGGTGCGTCCCCGCAGGTGCTGAAGTCCGTGGCCGACCAGTTCGTGAACGATGATCGCGGCAAGGTTGTCGCGTGGCCATTTGATCCCATAACGGCCGACGACGACGATGAAATCCTTCATTTTGCCCTGGTGTTGGTAGTAGTTGGGAAAAAACGCGGCGATGGTGACCGATGCCAGGCGCTCCTTGGGGAAGGCCGGGTCGTAGATCATGACGACCCGGCCGTTGTGTTTCAGCAGGTCGATTTTCGATGCGCTCAGGGGTGAGCCGTCGTAGATCCTGTCGAGCGCTTCCCGTAAGCGGGCCAGCGCCTCTTCGGGGGCAACCCGATGCGTCGAATCTGCGACCGGGCCGGCGGCCACGCCGTTGGGCATCGCCTCCATCTGTATACCCCGGTGTTCGGTGATGATCGGTGCGGTCGACGCATGGGCCGGACCGATTTCCGAAGCGGTCAGCAGGACCGAGAAACCGACCCATCGAAGCGCATTTGCCCAGATGCAGGAGGCGTCAGGGTGTCGAACCTGTAACACGTTTCTTCCGTAAATCATCGAACGCAAGCGGCGACGTCAAATCGTGCCGTCGAACCATGGCATGTAACCAAGGGGTTGTCTCGCCAATTGGAAATTCCTCTCTTGGGCGAAGCAATTGCTATTTTCAATGGGTGCCATAAAATCTGTCTGGGGGCACGGGATTTTAGAGCTTGGGAAAACCGGAAATATGGATCGTCACTTATCCCGAACCGATCGCCCCGATCCGTTCACGGATTACTTCGATTCCCTTAAACATGTGCTCGCCTCCTGCGAGGAAACCCGCATCACAGACATAAACGCGGCCGGTGAAAAACTATTCGGTGCCCCCAAGGACGACCTCATTGGCACCAGGATCACCGAATACTTCACTCATGAATACGCGGGACTTTCGGATGGTGATTTCGCCCTCCTTGCCGACGAGACGGAGGGATTTCCCCTCAAACTCGAAACCGCGTCCGGCGCCATCGTCGACGCCATACTCTGGGTCCATCGGCGGAACGAAGGAACCGGAACCGTATCGGAATATCTGGTCGAACTTCATGACATATCGGGCCACATGCGGGCCGCCAAGATCCTGCGCGATCGCGAGCAGAAACTGAACCAGATCATTGCCACGGTCGCGGACGGCATCGTCACCATCGATGAAGATCGATTGATTACGACGTTCAATCCCGCTGCCGAGCAGATTTTCGGCAAGACGGCGGACCAGGTTCTGGGCACGTCAATCGTCGATCTCGTACCCGATCTCGCATCCGCGCTGACCGACGGTCAAACGGCCGATACCGATGGTTTGATGCGCGAAACCTATATCGAACGTGGAAACGACGAGGTCGTTCTCGCCGAGTTCGTCGGCCGCCGCCTGGAAAACCGCCGCGGCCAGACCTTTACCTGGGTCGTGCGCGACATCACGACGCGCAAGCAGATGGAGGAGCAAAAGGACAAGTTCCTTCTGGATGCCGAGATGCAGCGGGCGCGGCTCGAGGAGGAGGCTATGACCATGGTCGAGCTAGCCGAGGACTTCTATGCGTTGAAGGACAAGGCCGAGGCCGCCGATCGATTGAAGAGCCAGTTCCTCGCCAACATGAGCCACGAACTCCGCACACCGCTGAACGCCATCATCGGCTTTTCGGAAGTGATGAAGGAGCAAATGTTCGGCGGTTTGGGAAAGCAGGAATACGTCCAGTATGCGGCGGATATTCACGGTTCCGGAACCCATCTCCTGCGTTTGATCAACGACATCCTCGATCTTTCCAAGGTCGAAGCCGGGGCCCAGGAATTGTTCGAGGAGGAGGTCGACCTCTCCGATGTGGTACGCGAGTCCATGGAAATGGTCCGCGAGCGCGCGAGCCGGGCTTCCGTCGCCGTCGTCGCCAAACTGCCGGAGACCTTCCCCAAGGTCTTCGCCGATCATGTCCGGGTCAAACAGATCCTGCTCAACGTACTGACCAACGCAATCAAGTTTTCCGAACCCAGTGGAAACGTCGACATCGTTCTGGAAGAAGAGCCGCAAGGCGTAATGGTTCGTGTCGCTGACGACGGCATCGGCATCGCGGCCGAGGATTTGGATACCGTGCTGAAACCGTTTGGACAGGTCACCGACATGATGACGCGCGGAAAGGAAGGGACCGGCCTCGGGCTGCCGTTATGCAAGTCGTTGATGGAGCTGCACGGCGGCCGGTTGGAGCTCGACAGCCGGGTCGGTGAGGGCACGCAGGTGACCTTGGTCTTCCCGCCGGGCCGCGTGGTGCCGGAGGCGAACTAGGGGGCCGTTCAGGCGCGCCGACGGAGCGGCGTGCGGACCGTTTCTTCGTCGAAGAGTTCGGCAAGCGCGTTCATCATCGTGCCGCCCAGTTCCTCAGCATCGATCAGCGTCACGGCGCGCCGATAGTACCGGGTAACGTCATGGCCAATCCCGATGGCGGTCACCTCGACGTCGGAACGGGTCTCAATGAAGTCGATCATGTCGCGGAGGTGGCGCTCCAAGTAATTACCCGGATTGGCCGACAGCGTCGCGTCGTCGACCGGCGCGCCGTCCGATATGACCATCAGAATGCGTCGTTGCTCGTGGCGCGCCAACAATCGCTGATGCGCCCAGGCCAGGGCCTCGCCGTCGATGTTCTCCTTTAGGAGGCCTTCGCGCAGCATCAATCCCAGATTCTTGCGGGCGCGCCGCCACGGCGTATCGGCACCCTTGTAGACGATATGGCGGAGATCGTTGAGGCGGCCCGGGTTTTTCGGTTTGCCGGCACCGACCCAATGTTCGCGGGCCGAACCGCCTTTCCAGGACCGTGTCGTGAAGCCCAGAATCTCGACCTTGACCCCGCAGCGCTCGAGCGTTCGGGCCAAGATGTCGGCGCTCATGGCGGCCACCGTGATCGGCCGACCACGCATGGAGCCCGAGTTGTCGATCAGCAGCGTGACCACGGTGTCGCGGAAATCCGTATCGGTTTCGCGCTTGAACGAAAGGGGGTGGACCGGATCGACGACGACCCGGGCCAAACGCCCGGCATCGAGCAAGCCTTCTTCGAGGTCGAAGACCCAGGACCGGGTCTGTTTGGCGAGCAGGCGGCGTTGCAGGCGATTGGCGAGCCGTGAGACGACGCCTTGCAGATGCGACAACTGCTGATCCAACTGGTGGCGCAACCGGGTCAGTTCGTCGGCGGCGCATAGTTCCTCGGCGTCGATGACTTCGTCGTATTCGGTGGTGTAGGGACGGTAGCGGCGGCCGTCGTCGGGGGCGTTCCGCAGTCTCGGGTCGTCCCAGAGGCTCGGGCCGGCGGGTTCTTCCTCGCCTTCGCCAAGCATCATGTCGTCCTCGGCGCCCTCCATGTCCTCGCTCATATCGCCCATGTCGTCGTCACCCCGCATGCCCGACATGGTGCCGTCCTCGGTCATTTGGGAGTCGGTGCTATCCGGCGTGTCCTCGCCGTCCTGATCGGCGGTGTCCTCGTCGCTGTCGTCGTCCTCGGAATCGAGAGG
>Ga0209789_10000376_pt1 | contig 8348 bp, 7 predicted proteins | sample WorMetGr2BELIZE2_FD_187418 | JGI IMG/M metagenome (GOLD analysis project Ga0209789, IMG submission 187418) | Marine gutless worms symbiont microbial communities from Max Planck institute for Marine Microbiology, Germany - Inanidrilus... ...
GTGCCGACCGGACGCTCCTTGGCGATGGCGCGCATGATCGGCAGCGTGATCAGATGATCGCCGCCGGCACTCAAGGGGATGGTGCCGGCGGCATGGATTTCGGCGAAGAAGGCCTCGACGCGGCGCAGAGTTTCCATGAGGTCGATGGGATTGACGCTGGCGTCACCGAGGTCGGCGATGTTGCAGAGATCATAGGGCGCGACATGGGTCTGCGGATTGACGCGGCGCATGAAGCTCGACATGTTGCGGATTTCCCGAGGACCGTGCCGGGCGCCGGCCCGATTGGTGGTGCCGCCGTCCCAGGGAACGCCGACTAAGGCGATATCGACAAGGCCGGGGTCCGTCACATAAGGCAGGCGCATGAAGGTCGGCATGCCGCTGAACCGGGGCGTCATGGCGCCGTCGTCGGGTTGGAAGCGGATATCCTGGTCGCTCATTGGGGGGCTCCCTCAATCGGGAATGACTTTCCCGGGATTCATAATGTTGGCCGGGTCGATGGCTTTCTTGACTGCCGCCATCATTTCGACCTCGACGGCAGGGCGGTATCGCGCAAGGTCATTGCGTTTGAGGATGCCGACTCCATGTTCCGCCGAGAAGCTCCCGTGTAGATCGGCCGCAATATCGTTGACCAGACCTGTCACGTCGTGCCAACGAGCCAGGAAATCGATTTCGTCCATGCCGACGGGTTGGCTCAGGTTGAAGTGAATGTTGCCATCGCCAACGTGGCCGAAGGCGACCGGGCGGATACCGGGAATGAGGGTTTCGGCGGCCCCAATGGCCCGGTCGATGAGTTCGGCCGCTTTCGACACGGGGACGGACACGTCATTCTTGATGGAGGCGCCCTCGGGGAACTGCGCCTCCGGGATGCTCTCACGGATGCGCCACAAGTCGTCGGCCTGAGTGCCGCTCTCGGCAAGCACACCGTCAAGCACGACCCCGTCCTCAAGCGCTTCTTCAAGGATTCCTTCGAGCGTCTGTCTAAGCGTGCCGGTTTCTCGCGGAGTCGTCATTTCCAGGAGAACGTACCACGGGTAGACGGAACTGAAGGGATCGCGTACGGCGGCGATGTTCTTGACCGTAATCTCGAACGAAAGGCCGTTCATGATCTCGAAAGCGGAAAGTGCGTCTCCGGCCGCAACGCCGCAGCGGTCAAACAACTCCATTGCGGAGGTGGCGGAGGGCAGAGCGAGCAGGGCTGTCTGTCGCTGACGCGGCAGCGGAAAGAGTTTCAGTACGGCGGCTGTGATAATGCCGAGTGTTCCTTCGGCACCGATGAACAAGTGTTTGAGGTCATAGCCCGTGTTGTCTTTGCGCAGTGCTCGGAGGCCGTCCCAGATCCGTCCATCGGGCAAGACGACCTCAAGGCCGAGAACCAGTTCCCGGGCGTTGCCATATCTAAGAACCTGGATACCACCCGCGTTGGTCGACAGATTGCCGCCGATTTGACAACTGCCTTCGGCGGCGAGGCTCAACGGGAAAAAACGGCCGGCTTCGGCTGCGGCGGCTTGGATATCGGCGAGTATGCAGCCGGCCTCGCAGGTCAGGGTGAAGTTTGCGGTATCCAGTTCCCTGATCCGGTTCAATCGTTCCATTGAAAGCAATACCCCGGACTTCGCTACGCCGCCTCCGACCAAGCCGGTGTTGCCACCTAATGGAACGATGGGCAAGGAGTGATCGTGGCAAATGGAGACGACCTTCGAAACTTCCTCCGTCGTCGCGGGACGGACAATGAGGTCACTATTACCATGCCATAGCCCTCGCGGTTCGATGAGATACCGCTCGCGGTCACCGTGTTCCTCGACGACGCCCTTTGGCCCGACAGCGGAACGGATGGAATCCAGCACCTGGGATTGCTCCGACATATTGGAATTTTGGAGGTCCGCGATAACCGATTCAACCGCAACATTGTCCCTATTGTTCCGGTTGCCGACGGCCGCCATGCGCAAGTTAGAACCGGCCAGCTTGTCTCAAGATCCTCAGGGCTTCGGCAACATTGTGACAGTCGTTGAGAGCGTCGTGGGCGGCGCCGGGGCAGGGGAAGCCGAACGCCTTCCATAGGTCGCCGCTATGGACACTGTGGTTAGGAATGCCAAGGTATTCGTAGATCAGTTCACAGACGTCTCGAAATAAATCATTGTGGAACGGCCATAAAACGTCGTTGTAATTGCAATTCAAACGGACGATGGCACCGTCTCGCCCGTAGCTGCACACAGACTCCGTGTCATCACCCAGGAAATGCTGTAGTTGCCGCAGTGCCGCGTCGAACGGCATTCCCTTCTCATCGACGGTAGCCTGGGTAATGCCGGTCAGTTCCGTGAAGTACGCGGAGAGGACAGGATTCAACCGAGGCTGAACGAATAGCTCCAGGCTGCCAATGACCGGCAGGTCGTCGTCGTCGATGAGCTTGAGAACACCGAACTGAACGATTTCGCGGTGTTCGCCGGGATTGGAGTAATTCCGCGCGTGCGCCCCCTCCCAACTGGTCCACTCCAGATCCAGGATCGCGACGTGTGATGGTGGCATGGGATATTACTCCGTCGCCGCTCTGCGCAAGCGGTCATTAATGGCGCGTCCGAGGCCGGAATCGGGGATTGGTGACACGGCGATTTCCGCCATTCCGCGTTTGTCGAGTTGATGAAGCATGGCGAACAGGTTGGCCGCCGCTTCCCGCAGGTTTCCGCTCACACTCAGGTTGAGGTCCGCGTTGCGTGTGGATGGACCGAAGCCCAGCAGGAGGCCGTTGGGACGGGCGCATGTAGCGTTCATGGCAAGTGGAGTGTTAGGAGCGTAGTGACGCAAGAGCATACCAGGAGACTTCGGCGCATCAACATTTTCGCTGGTCCGCAACGTTTCACCCAAGGCGGCACCTAGATCTTCCATGGCGATGCCGCCCGGTCGCAAAAGGCTCGGTTCCGGTTCCGATAGGTCGATGACCGTCGACTCGAGGCCGATCGAGCAGGGGCCGTCATCGAGGACCACATCAGGTCCCAAATCGGATTCCGCCGGCCAGGCTTCACAAACGTGATCCGCTGTCGTCGGGCTGACCAAACCCGATCGATTGGCGCTCGGTGCTGCAACTGATGAGCCCGCAGCCTCGATGATCGCGCGGGCGACCGGGTGTTGCGGCAAGCGGATTGCGGCGGTGCCCAGCCCGGCACTCACCAACCGTGACAAAGGGGCCTCGGGTTTGCGGTTCAAGACCAGCGTCAGGGCGCCCGGCCAGAACCGATTGGCAAGGACTTCGGCGCGCCGGTCGAAATGCACGAGTTCCCGGGCCGAGGCGATATTGGCGACGTGGACAATTAGTGGATTGAAATGGGGCCGGCCCTTGGCTTCGAAGACTCGGGCCACAGCATCGTCGTTTCCGGCGTCCGCTCCCAGTCCATAAACGGTTTCCGTCGGAAAAGCGACCAATCGACCAGACGAGAGAGCATTGGCGGCGCGAGCAATACCGGCGGGGTCTGCCGCGACTCGGCGCTGGTTTGCGGTGGGTGGTAGATCAGTCAATCGCCGACCTTGACGTTCGGCCCGGCCGCGACAAAGTGGGGATTCTCGAAGCCGGGTTTACCGTAACCAAGATCTTGTCCTTCAAGAGTGACGACGGACCCACCGGCGAACCTAAGAACGGCGTGTCCGGCGGCTGTATCCCACTCCATCGTCCGCCCAAGCCGCGGATAAATGTCCGCGGAACCTTCCGCGACCAAACAAAATTTTAGAGAACTCCCGGCACTCACTTCCGATTTGACGCCATAGTTGGCGAGAAATTCGTCGATATCATCGCTTCGATGGGATCGGCTGACGACGGCGGTCAGGCCATCTCCCGGTGCCGGCCGGCAGGCAATATCGCGTCGTTTGCCATCACTTTCCAAAAGAAAGGCACCAACGCTCGCGCCCATAAATGTTTTTTCAAGGGCCGGCACATGAACGACGCCGAGGACCGGCCGGGTATTCTCGATCAGAGCGATATTGACCGTGAATTCGCCGTTTCGGTTAATGAATTCTTTGGTTCCGTCAAGCGGATCGACCAGCCAAAAGGCGGTGCCGTGAACGTCGGGACTACGTCCCGCCGCCGCTGCCTCCTCGCTGACCACCGGATAGGCATCCGTAATGCCCTCGCGGATCGATCGCAGAATAACGTCTTCCGCGGCCTGGTCGGCCGCGGTTACCGGCGAGTTGTCTTCCTTGGTCTCGACCTGAAAGTCGGTCTGGTAGATTTTCATGATTTCCGCGCCGGCCCGCTTGGCCACGTCGGCCACCTGTTTGACAAGTCCCAGTCCGATATTCAGCACCGTCTCTTCCTCATTCTGAATGGCGCCCTAGTGTGTCGCCGGCGCGGCCGATTTTCTTCGCGGGAACTTGGTTGTCAATAGGAGGGCGTCAGGAGAAATCCGCTGCGGAAACCTCTTCGGCAATAAATCGCCACGCTTCAAAGCTGTCAGACCAATGATCGGCCGCCATTGCCGCCTTGATCTTTAGCCGACTGAGAAAATCCTGTGGTCTTGGCAATTGCAGCCAGACGGAGGGGAGGAACAACGCCCGTTGGCCGCCGTCGGCGATGACCAGGCCGTCGACACCCGGGCGCAATTGGGCCAGGAGTTCATCTTCACTCTTAAATGAGATCGGCACCTGGGGGCTGAGAACGGAAATGGAAATGTCGATGTCGTCACGTTCAGCGGCTTTCAGTTTCGGGAAACGGGGATCGTTGAAAGCTGCGCGAAATGCGTTCTCGGCGACATCTTCGACAAGCGCGCGGTGGGCTTGCGGCGATCCTATACAGCTCCTCAATTGGCCATTTTTCTTCAATGTCACGAAACAGGCACCTTCCCGGCGCAAAACTTCCGGATGTTCGCTGGCATCAACGGCGACGGGTTTCCCTTTTTCGAGGCCGTGATCGATCGACAGTGCCGCCAGAAGCAGAATATTGGCACCGTGATCCTTGAGAAGTTGCCTGGTCGCGTCTTCGAACGATGTTTCGTCAAGTTCTTGGGGGGCCGGTGTTTCAACGACCTTGGTTTCTGAAGACGCTACCGGCGGCCGGACGGGCCTGCCGTCCTCGGTCTTGCTGGCGGGCTCAGGGATCGAATCCGGATTTGCCGGGGTCGGTTGCGCGCGGTTTAGCGTGACACTCACCTTCCGAGGATTTGGCTTTTCGTCCGCCATATCGCCGTCGCTCGCGGATTCGTCTTTGTCGGGAACGGGTTCTTCTTTTGGTTCGACGTTCCAATGAACGGCAGCCGCCGGTTTGGTCGCTGTTGTCGTGGGTTCCGACGCGTCGGTTGTCGTTGGTGTGTCCCATTGAACACTGGCGGCACGCGGTGCCGGCGGTGGATCTTCGGAAATCGTTTCAACCGGCTCGTCGTCACTTGCGTTTTCCACCGGTTCAGCGAAGGCCCAGGATCCATAACCGACGACCCGATCACGCGGTCCAGCGGTGTCGCCTGAGTTGCGGAGATCGAGTGTGGTTACGGTCAACCCGCGTTTTCGCGCCACGGCCAGCAGGCCGCCGACAGGAAATCGCCCGCAGGCCCCTTCGCGGGCGATTTTCGAGGGGTCGAGCGCTTCAATTGCCTGACAGGTTTGGCCATCGATCTTCCGGGCGCTGTCATAATCGAGATAGTGGCTGAGATCGGAGCTGATGACGATAAGCGTCTCCGGGCCGCCCCAAAGGGCTTCAAGAACTTCGGCGACGGAGTCCGGTGCCGCCTCACCGACAACCATCGGCATGACTTGGAAGTCGCCGAGAACGATTTGCAGGAAAGGCAGGTGCACCTCGAGACTGTGTTCCAATTCATGGGTGGCGTCGAACACTTCGACCTGTGAAAAGGCCAGAGCCGTCTCGCAGGCGGCCTTATCGACAGAAACGTTGCCGAGCGGGGTCTCGAATGCGTCGGCGCCGCTCAAGGCCAACCCACGGACAGGAACACGATGGCAGGAACCGAGAAGGATAACGCGTTCGATCTGGCCGCGGACGGGGCGCAGTAGGTTATACGCCGATGCGGCGATCGGGCCTGAATAAACGTATCCGGCGTGTGGGGCGATCAGGGCCTTCGGCGGCGGGCCGGCCGGCGGTCCCGCTTCGTCGAGGTAGCGCTCGACCATCGAGCTCAATTGTTTCGAATCACCCGGGTAAAATTGCCCGGCCACGGCCGGAGATCGGATGAAGCCCATTTTTAAACCTTCCAATGAATCTCTCAGTCTCTTCGGCCCATTATATCTTATATAATAGGGAGCAGGCCACGAAACTGAGCGAAGGCTGTGAACAATTATGGTCGTGAACGGCGCGGAAACGGAAGCGTTTGAGGGGACGGCTTTCCCTGGCCGTTACTGGCACACCCTCGACGATGGCCGGGTCCAATGTGACCTGTGTCCGCGGTACTGCAAACTCCAGGAGGGTCAGCGCGGACTGTGTTTCGTTCGGGCCCGTGAAGGCGGGCGTATGGTCCTCACGACCTACGGCCGGTCCAGCGGGTTCTGTATTGACCCGATCGAGAAAAAGCCGCTCAACCACTTCCTTCCCGGCACCCCGATCCTCAGTTTCGGAACGGCGGGTTGCAATCTGACCTGCCGGTTCTGCCAGAACTGGAGCATTTCCAAAGCCCGGGAGTTCGACCGGCTGCAGGCCGTGGCGGGCCCGGAAACGATCGCTGAGGCCGCTCTCAAGACGGGCTGCCGTAGCGTCGCATTCACCTATAACGACCCGGTCATATTCCTCGAATATGCGATCGACGTCGCACAAGCCTGTCACGAACGTGGATTGAAAACTGTGGCCGTCACCGCAGGCTATATCACCGAGAAACCACGGGAAGAATTCTTCCGGCACATGGATGCAGCCAATGTCGATCTCAAGGCTTTCACAGAGGATTTCTATCGCAAACTTTGTACGGGCCGGCTGGCGTCGGTTCTGGAAACCCTCGAGTATTTGAAACACGAGACCGATGTGTGGTTCGAAGTCACCGATTTGTTGATCCCTGATGAAAACGACTCGGTTCGCGAGATCGAGGAAATGACGAGTTGGATCGCCGAAAATCTGGGACCGGACGTGCCGATCCACTTTTCGGCATTTCATCCCGACTGGAAAATGCGCGACAAACCGCGAACACCGAAGGATACCCTCGTGCGGTCGCGGGAAATTGCCAGAAAAAACGGTCTTCGCTATGCCTATACCGAAAACGTTCATGACTTTTCCGGATCCAGTACCTATTGCCATGCCTGCGGCGAAATGCTGATCGGACGCGATTGGTATGAGCTCTCTACCTGGAACCTGAGTTTCGAAGGAAACTACACCGGCAACTGCCGGAAGTGTGGTACGGCTCTGGCCGGCGTCTTCGATGGCCCACCCGGCGACTGGGGACGCAAACGCGTGCCCTTGCAGCTAAGGGGTGCTGCATGAGGATTGTCCGCCCGGCGGCGTGACAGCCAAAGCTTGACCTGTTAAACAGCCGCTCGTCCATTGGCTCGCCGGAGTTTCCATGCCGAAAAAATGGTTGATTCTAGGGCTTAAGGTCCTCGTTTCGGGAGGGTTGATTTGGTTTGCTTTGAGCCGGGTCGACTTCGCCGAAGCGATGGGACGAATCCGACAGGCTGATCCCCTTTTGCTGGTGATGGCGGTTGGCGTCATAGGGTTGCAGGCATTCATCGGTGGATGGCGGTGGCGTTCGGTCAGCATGGCCATCGGTCAACCGCTCCGTTATTGGAGTGCGCTTCGTTTCTTCTATATCGGCATGTTTTTCAACCAGGCCCTGCCCGGCGGGACGGGGGGTGATCCGGTGCGAGGATACCTACCTTATAAGGCCGGCTTGGGCCTTAGGGGCGCAATCAACGGCGTCATGTTGGAGCGTTTGGTGACGGTCGTTGCGCTGGTCGTACTGGTGGACGCGACCCAAGTGTCCTTTCTTCCCAAACTCGATGAGGTGACGCGTCATCTTTTTTTGCTGAGTGTCGTGCTGATATCTTTGGGCGCCATCGTAGGCCTGTTCGTCATCATCATGCTGGAACGTCTTCCCGAACGCCTCCGCCATTGGAAGATCGTACGCGGAATGTCGTACCTCGGAAACGATGCTCGGGCTGTATTCCTCAATCCTAAGAATCTAGCGAAGACCCTGTCCATCGGTCTGATTACGCACCTGAATATTTCGCTGTACGTCTTCGCGTTGTCGCGCGCCGTGCAAATGGACGTGACCTGGCTCGACTGTCTCGTCCTCGTGCCACCAGTTCTGCTGATTACGACCATTCCGATCTCGGTCGGCGGATGGGGGATACTGTTGATAAACCCCTGTTGATCGGTTTCTGAGATCGTGATTCCGTTTCCCGAGTGATTCGGTGGAGGGCGGAACGATGATGGGGCGGTT
>Ga0209789_10000377_pt1 | contig 8343 bp, 2 predicted proteins | sample WorMetGr2BELIZE2_FD_187418 | JGI IMG/M metagenome (GOLD analysis project Ga0209789, IMG submission 187418) | Marine gutless worms symbiont microbial communities from Max Planck institute for Marine Microbiology, Germany - Inanidrilus... ...
GACGAGTGCGTTTCGAAGATGAGGGAAGAGCACGTGACTGTGACCGCCGCCCACGTTATGGCGAACGCCGATCGCAATGGGTGGGTAACAGTTATAACTACGGTCGCGGAAACGGTTACCGAAACCGAAATTTCGACTCATCGCGACCCCAATGGCGCAGTAACTCTCCAGCTCTGCGGAGAGGAGGTAGTTACCAAGGCAGAGGAGGTTTCCGTGGATACGGATCAGACCGTCCACCCCGTAGAGACAATTACCAGGGCAGACAAGGCATGGAACAGCCACAGAACTGCAAAAAGTGCGGTCGACGGAAACATGAAAACTTCAACGATTGCCCTGCAATCAATCAGGACTGTCGCATATGCAATAAAAGCGGACATTTTGCCCGGGTTTGCCATAGCGCTTTCAGAAATCAGACTAGTTTAGAATGACGATCTACCCGTCCTCCTCCAGTGAAGGCTAGAAAACACTGTAACTCAACCTTTTCGGAAAATAAAAAACCTAATGGAAATTATATCAGTGTGAAAATTAATAAAGTCCCAATTGATATTTTGATTGATTCAGGTGCCAGTCGATCGTTAATAAGTGAAACAGCGGCAAAGGCGTTAAAACTACAAATTGAACCGTTGAAAAAATCAGATCGCACCAACATGTTTTCGGCTAATGGCACAAAGATCAAAATACTTGGCACTACAGAAGTGCACATTTTTGTAAAAGGAATTACAATATATCAAACAGTTCGTGTAGCGTCACAGCTACAGCCGCAGTGTCTTTTTGGCGTTGATTTCTTGTCGGCAAATGCGGCAGTGATTAATTACCGACTAGGAATTTTGTCACTACATGACGACTTAATTCAAATCCCCATGCATTCACTTTGTGATAGCACGAGTTGCGTAACTTTACCCCGAACTATTTGCATTCCTGCTTTAATGGAGGTGACTTTGACAGTCAATAGTCCACCGAAATTCAATAATAAATCAGTCTTGTTGGAGGTTTTGCCGCGTACAAACCCACTTAAAGTAGCAGTCGCAAAAGCCTTAGTGTCGTGCAGAAGTAACAAAACCGTCTGCCGACTTTTGAATTATAATAGTCATGTTGTCACGTTGAAAAAAGGCCTCAAACTGGCAAAAATTGAGACTTTAGACACCGTAGCTTCCATAGATGAATACAAGGAAGCGGAAACGATTACGCCTAACCAAAAAATGGACAGAAAATTGACGAAAACCGAACTAGATGATTTCTACAAAGAATACGGTTTTCAAATATGCCCATCACTAGAGGAGGACCAGCGCCATGAGACATTAGTGCTGTTACACCAATATAAACATGTATTTGCGCGAGATGTCACTGAAATCAAGGCATGTAACGGACCACCGTTAAAAATAGAGTTGCACACACACCGCAAAATGGTGAAGCGCCAATTTAAACTGAATGATGCTGACAAAGAGAAAGTTTTGCGTCAAATTCGACAGTTGGAAAAGGCCGACGTCATTGAACGTGCAGACAGCCCATATTATAACGCTCCATGTTTCCTAGTAAATAAGAAAAACGGACAGAAACGACTTGTGATAGATTTACGTGGAATAAATAGCCTAATAGTGCCAAAATTGGTCCAACTTCCTCGTATAGAGGAGTTGCTGCAGACGATAACATCGAAAAAACCTAAGTTTTTGACAACGATCGATATTTCTTCCGCTTTTTTGCAAGTCAAAATTTCAGAGGACTCTCGTAAATATACTGCTTTTTCGGACCCCACCGGAATTCAGTGGCAATTTAAGCGTTCCCCTTTCGGTTTGGCCACGAGCCCGAGTCAGCTCGTTCAAATAATTTCTACCCTGTTTTCGGATCGAACTCGCTTTCATAGCTTACGTAGCTATGTAGACGACTTGATAATCTATACAAGTTCATGGAAATCTCACTTAGAACAGCTGAAATTGACATTGCAAACATTGGAAAACGCAAACATATCTTGTAACCCACGGAAAACCGAGATTGGTTACTCGGAAATAAATTATTTGGGCTACAGAGTGAGTGCAAACTCGCTCCGAATAAGCGAAAAAAGGATCGAGGCCATTGGCAAAATTTCAGCACCGAAAAATGTTAAAGGGTTACAGAGATGCCTGGGAATGTTGACGTACTGGAAAAAACATATTCCGTACTACTCTAAACATACGTATAATATGCGCCAGCTGCTGAAGAAAGGCACACCGTTTGTCTGGTCACCAGCGTGTGAGGCCGAGCTTCAATACATCAAACAGACACTAGTGAAAGACCCGATTTTGAAACCGCTCGATCCAACAAAAAACCTGATCATAAGCACTGATGGAAGCGTTTATGGGATGGGCTGGACGGTAATGCAAGAAGATGATGATGGTAACCTTCATGCTGTTAGCTACGGAGCATGCGCAACCACTCCAGCACAGGCCAATTACAGCGCTGACGACTTAGAGGCATGTGCGTTAGTCTATGCGCTAAAGTCGATAGAAGAGATAGCTATCCATAAACGCATAACAGTTATCACTGATAACTCACACTTGCTACATCTGAACAAGTGGCATCCCATTAACCCGAGACAACGTCGTATGTTGGCATATCTCATGCAGTACAATCTGTCGATTAGGTTCATAAAAGGAAGTCGGAACCTACTCGCGGACGCGCTGTCACGTTTATTTCAGGATGCCAGTAAGCAGGAGAGAAAAGACCACGAGGCCAGGTACATGCATGAAGTCGATGACTTCATCTTATCGGTAATGACACGATCTGCAAATCGCGCATCTCTAGAGCATAGGGAGTATTCACCGAGCGGAGCGACTTCGCCCGAACCGCCTCGCTCGCTCGAACGGGCCTCCCCCGCGGCCGATGCGACCGACAACGCGACCGCTATGCGGTATGCGGATGACCAGAATGATGGACTAAGCGATCCGCCGACACCACCAGTTATAGCGGAGGAGGTCACTGACGACGTTAATCTTACCCCACCAGACACTGTGTCGGAGAATAACATCGCCGACGATTCGCCATTAGTATTACCGACTATAGCAGCCGAAGACTACCAGACGGACCACGACTTTTGTGACATGTATAACTACATACAAACAGATGAACTGACAGGGAACGCTCGTAAAGATAAAGCTACGTTGCTAATGAGCGACCGATACGTCATAGAAGACGGCCTATTGTACAAAATCGACACACCACGTCAGAAAAGACTAGCACGTCTTAAACCGATCGTTAAGAGACTCTGCGTTCCGAGACGTTTTAGACATGACATAATACGTTATGTCCACGATAACTGTGGCCACTACGCAGTACAAAGTTTGTTTCATACATTATCTTCCCGTTTCTTCTGGAAGACACTTTTTGCTGATGCATCAGAATACTGTAAAACGTGCGATACATGCCTAAGGACAAAGGTCAACTTTACGCATCGTCACGTGCCTATGCACCCACTACCCGTCCCACCGGGAATCGGACTTCGTTTCGCAATGGACCATAAGATATTAACGAGACGAACAGATGCCGGAAACACAGCGGTGTTGGTCATGGTTGAGTCATTTTCCGGATTTGTCCATTTGATCCCAGTGAAAGATACTACTGCGGACACCACTGCCCGTGCGATAGTACACAATATAATCCCAATATGGGGTGTATTTACAGAATTGGTCAGCGACAAGGGCCCGAGCTTTACTTCCCAATTGTTTCGTCATATCAATAGTCTACTGGGCATCCGTCACGTCACCAGCGCAGCGATGACCGCTAGGTCGAACGGACAGGCCGAATCCGCGGTAAAAAGACTAGTAGAGCACTTGAAGATTTATGCAAAGGACGACCTCACGATTGAAGAACAGATCCCACTTATCGAGGTCTCGCTCCGCGCAACCCCCCACTCAAAACTATTACTAGCTCCCCATGATATCGTTTTTGGCCGACCAATGCGGCTTGGAATTCCGGGTGATCCGCTGCCCGCACCGACAGACTCAACAGATTCAACTTCAGACAAGCTACTGTACTATCGTTGGTTATCTACAGAATTACGGCGACTGCATGAAGCAGTAAGACAGACACGCGAAGAGTTAAAACTCGATGAAAAACAGAATTACGACCGAAGGCATAAAGTCGCGACTCCAACTTGGCAAGTCAACGAGCGTGTGTTGCTCAGCGACCATCGCGTGCGACCTGGTGCACTAAAAGTAGTGACTAGGCAGCGTTTTTTCGGTCCGTACGTGATAAAACAGATTATTCAAGGGGGACCGGACATAGGCCCCGCGTACCAATTACTAGATGAGAAAACTGGCAGAGTTTTAAGCAATTTGGTTACAAGTGACAGACTGAAACGGTATAATGTCAATAGAGACGAGTTCTCTAAGAGACTGCCACGGCTAAATGCCGTTAACACAGAAGGAAAAACATTGCAGAGTGTACCAAAACAGACAATAGTCGGACAGACTAAGGTTAAGTCTGACAACGGGCGGTCACACGAACCGAAACCCGTAGAGATAATTAAGGAGATGAAAGTGAGAGGCAGGAAACAGTATTTAGTTCGTTATGATGATAACAATGAATATGCGTGTGACTGGGTAAATAAGCCGCTCCTGGATCATTTCAGGACGCAAACCCAGCACAAAAAGGCAGCTGGTAGCCACAAGCGCAAGTACTAGGGTAAGCTACTAAATTTCACGGTCTCTGTAGCCATACTGTCGCCCGAACAGTCGTTATGCGCATATCATTAAACATATTCGGTAAAATTTTCCAGCGCTGAATTTCTGGCTAATAAAATTACGGAATTAAACGGCTGTTTTGGTGTGGTTGGCGTATAGATGACCTTCATGTTGCTGGCTCTTATGACCACAACATTTTGCTGCCTACTACAGTCAAGTTCTGTATCAGCCCAAGCAGCCACTGCACCAGAGCACGGTGCGTACAATGCGATTTATGACAGGCACAATTTTGGGTATATGCTAACCCATAAGCGTGAGGTGCACATCGCAACATTTCACGCCAGATTGATATTTCATCTGAAACTACCCAACTGGCAGATTACATTCACAGACCTTGATTATAATTGTCGCTCATTTAGAAACTGGTCAGTAGTTTGCAACCAGTTACGCGAAATATTAGATGCCGTGAGAGAGGCAAGGTCACATGTTCAGACCCACATCCAGGCTCAAGTAAGACGCATTCACCAGGTGGTAGTTGACCTACCGTCCGAGACAAGTGATCGCGTGCGTCGTGGAGTTTTAACCGATTTGTTGTCCAAGGTTACTGGTTTGGCCACCAAAGACGAAATCCATGCCGTGACTCATTTTTTGGAAGAGATAGAAAAAGGCATATATGAAACTGCCAAGGTTTGGGGAGATGGGACTAAAAGTCTAGTTGCAGCTTTTAAACTTCAACAAGATCGCATGGACAATGCCTTCCAGATACTAGGAGAGTTTCGTAAAACTATCAGACAAATGCAACAACGATTCATGCAGGTCAGAGTGATACGTGGCAGAGGCGAAAGAATGCTACAAGCACTAATGATGCGCTTTATTAGCAACAACACTGTGCAGCTGTCAGAAATAGACGCTCTGTATAATGGAGTACAAGCTTTAATGTCAGGCCAGATTTCGCACTTTATTCTTCCGCATAACACGCTGGTCGACGCTCTAAATCACGTTCAAACGCACTTAGACGAGACTCAACCGCATATGACTTTGAGCCGTTTCGACCATGCCTTTTACTACCGTCAGGCTAACTACAGGGTGTTCAGGAAAGACAATATGTTATTTTTAATTATAGATGCTCCAGTGACAAACAGAGGCTTTTCGGCACCGTTCCATATGTACGACCTCCTAAAATTACCGATGGCAACTCCCCAATCACATGAATTCTACAGCATGCTGGCAACTGACATTAAAACCATAGGATTTTCGCGTGACTCAGAGTATTTAATCCAAATCGCCGATAACAACGTGATGCCGTCTGCCTCAGTTTGGCATGTAACAGAACCAGCAGTGATATTTTTGGATCGCGACAAACCAACTTGTGCACGTGCACTTTTCGAAGGCCACCTGTCGGATATCAAACTATATTGTCGTTACAATATTCATAAAGCTCCGTACCCGCGTGGCATTATTCGGCTTTACGATAACACATTTTTATTGACTAATATTTCAAACCTACATCTTCACTGTTTGAGCCAAAACTTTAATGATACAGAGGAAATCATACATTTGACAGAAATTCAATCCATACACAAATTTACCTGTAATTGCGACAGGATAAGCGCCGATGAATTCAGGATTGTAGCGGACCTTGATCAGTGTAATGACTCAGAGGACATTTCGGTTGTTTACAACATTCACTATCCGATTAACATTGCCTACCTTTCTGAATATTTTGGAGATAATGAGCTATTCAACTTGACAGCAGATACCTTACTTAACTATTCTCTTGCCGTTCAGCTCCCAAATTTGGCTGTTGCTGACAAATTTTTGGACGAAAGATTTGCCCATGAAAAGAAGGCAGCTTATGACATGGAAGGAATAATTAATAGCACGAAACAAAGCTCTGTAGTATTCGAAAACTTGGCCCATTACATATTCAATAGACTAGTAGAGGCACATGATTCTGAAGGAGACTTCGATCTTTTATCCCCTTGGACATGGATTTCCATTATCATGTGGATAACTAGCGGATTTGCTTTGGTTATGGTTATACTGTTACGTTTCAAGCTTCGCAGTTTAACACTGTTAATGATGGCACGCACTGCGCAGGCTGCATCTATAGGAAGTGTTGATGAACTACCCGAAGTATTGACCTTGAAAACCACCACCCCCATACATCAGTCGACGGTCGATATCATAGCGGAATGGACTCATCATATAAGCCACGTTCCCAACCTCATCCCTGTTGAGGTTCTAATCTTGTTATGTTTGATAGGGTTGTTTTTATTCAAAGTGGCTCGCATCATTTATTCAGCTCGTAGAGAACAACTGGCTAGAACCCGCCTAATCTTGGAGATAGGCGACAGCAAGAACAACGTCCTATTACCGATAGCAGACTTAATCCACATGCCGCAGTACTACCGCTTTGTAATCACTAAAGCCGATGTCGAATTTCATCTAACAGAACATACCTTTTCGGCCGAGCTAGCTTGGAACAGCGGAATAATGTTTTCCAACTCTACACTAGAGGTTCCAATATATTTGCCCGATAGACTGAGAGTGCCATTTTGGAAAGTTAAAAGACTGAAGTCATTGCTGCAAAGCTCATACTACGCTACTATCCAAATCATTCACGGAGGCGCAGCTGAGTCAATGGAACTGTTAGTGCTGCGTACATACATATCCGATGAACAGAGACGCGTAATAGGCCTAGCAAATTAGGCCAAAGCCGTTCTTTCGGGGTACACTACTCCCTACGCATCTTGTGAAATGCGTGTTAGGCCCCATCAACGTTGGATTTTGGCTGAGCGCGAAACAGTTATGAATTTACATAATCTTATATTTTAACGCATGTATTCATATAATCTTCAGCATGTTGCACATTGAAAATGAATTGAAATGTGCGCAGTTGTACAGCGCGTTGTATGTTATATTCTGTATTCTGAAAACTGTCGTCTAACTGTCTGAGAACATAGGCCTATACGCTCACAGCTGAGCAGAGTGATAATCTAAAATAACACTACGAAGGCCGAGACCTTGATCATGCATACGTTTGACCAGACTGCCGACCGATCGTATACGTTATAGGCCCTGTTCTGTACAGTGCGACACCGATTGCTTGAAAATGTAAATAGGCCTACCGATCTGTTTATGGCCGCCCTGCGTAGCAGATGCGGACATTATAGGGCGCCACCTGTATTCGGCACGGCGGCCATCACGTTGGACAGTAGCCCACATTTCTAGTTGATTTGCTAATTTTCACATCTAGCCTAATCGGTGTAACAGACTGATTTCTGTTATATGAATGTCACTAGTGATGATCGCAGAATACGTTTGTTTAGGGCGACCCTTTGTAAAACGGTTTTTGTCTATGCTATCGCACCGTTGTCTGTCCCGTCTGTCTGTCCTGTCTGTAACGTAGGTGTATTGTGACCAAACGGTTGGACGGATCAAGATAAAATTTAGTACGCCTCTGACTGACCATATTGTGTTAGATGGAATGTACCAGATCTACCTCCCCGAAAAGGGAACAGAGCGCCCCCCCAATTTTCGTCCCGTGTCCATTGTGGCCAAACGGTCGCCTATCTCACTCAGCTACTGTTGAGCACGTGTACATCTATCGCTTGGTAAGAGGGTAATCCGATGTACAGATTTTACAATTTTCGCAGTTATTTTAGTGATATACTGCTCGGTATAT
>Ga0209789_10000378_pt1 | contig 8322 bp, 5 predicted proteins | sample WorMetGr2BELIZE2_FD_187418 | JGI IMG/M metagenome (GOLD analysis project Ga0209789, IMG submission 187418) | Marine gutless worms symbiont microbial communities from Max Planck institute for Marine Microbiology, Germany - Inanidrilus... ...
GACCTTTGACCTTGACATTCTAACTCATCCGAGTGAAGGACCAAACACTTCTTCCCTGTGAATTTGGTGCAAATCCATTCAGTGGTTCCTGCCATCCATTGTTGAATGCGGGTCTCGAATCGAATGCGTTTCGCCGATTTATCACATTTGGTGCATAAATGGTCGGCAAACCATCACCGTAAACTCCAGAGTTAGTGGACCAAAGTTCACCAAATTTTTATACAACGTAGAGAGGACTTCTGCGCTGTTAACACGCCCATCTGCTTTCCCATCCTGCCTTCCGTTGTGGAATGCGAGTCCCAAGAAGGAAGGTGTGTCGCTGATTTTGGCCGATTTCACGCCTAAAATTTGTTGCCATAGCAATGTCCCTTGACTGGTCAGGAAACCAATACCAGACTGAACATCTACACCAACATGTCTACCATGCCTGAAAATTTGGCGAAGATCGGTCTTGTAGTTTCGGAGATCTCTTCGCTCCAAGCGATCGTTAAAAAAATATGAATAGGAAAGAAAGTAACAGAAGCATTACATAAGCCTGCCGGGCTCCCGGCAGGCTAAAAACTACTGTTCATGCACTAAAATCGATGAAACCTTCGTTATTCGGGTTGCAGAAATGTCCAATTTTTCCAAAAATATGAACTCATGTATGTGTGTGTCACATACGCACACTGTATTTAAAAAATGATCCCCTTTTAGTTTTTGAACAAGTCATTCAAAAATGAAGTGATTTTAGTAAATCTTGGTGTGCAGAATCCTTAAGAAATTTGACATGCATAATTATGAATTTGTCCACCACATCTGTGATATGTAGACCTCTTTCATCTGATGGAAGTTATATTGTTTTGCCCACAGTGGATGGTTTGGAAAACAGCATGTTACATGACAGCAATTGAATTTCAGGCAGGCAGCTTCACGGGAACTCTTAAAAGTTACCATGTTCTGTATTAATACACTCTGTCCGTTTTTTTGCTACTATCAGTCCCATCATGACAATGCTGTGCCAGTGTGACAACAAGTGAGACCCTTTGGTTAGTCTCTCTCTCTAGTCTTCTGCTGTTACCAGCAAGTTTATGACACTTTTTAATATGTCATGCCTAGGCGTGATACTCCAGGTGAGAGGCCGTGATGGCATGTCTACACTGCAGAATGCTGCGGCTGCATACTCAGTCTTATGTATCACGTATTTGCCAGGGTGGTTTCTCATTGCCTTCCTTGCAGTTTTCATCTTCCTGAGTATCTTCTCCTATGGCAGGTCCTCCCTAACTGCAGAGGCTTTGACCTCACTGTCTTTAGCCAGTAGCCAGTTTCTGATGCAGACTCCGCATGTCCGGCTTGCAAGACGCTACCAGGTTACTCATACTTAGTTGCAGCACCTTCGTAGCTTACACAACCGCTCCATTTCGTTTGGCCCACTGGCATACCCTTTGTCTGCATCATCCACCTTAAGGCATTGTCCACTCCCCACGATGTGGATACACCGGCACTAACTTCTAGCCAGTGTCAGCGAAGATTTTCCAGTTAATTAAAATCCAGATTGGTTTAACCTTTGTGGTGCTGGCTTACCCATGTTGTCTTGGAAAGGAGGCTGTTAAACGGGTGTATGTCTCAAGGACAATGGCTACATTCTACAAGGGCAGTGAGGCAGTGAACAAATTTATAATGTTCAGATGTGAAATTTCTTAGGATTCTGCACCAAGAAATGTTGAAGTTGGTTTTTTCAGTACCTTATTGAAAAATATAAAAGAGGCTCATTCTTTTGTGCAACACAGTATATAACTTAAGTAAGAAAACGAGTTTTTAGAGTATTGGCATATTTTGCTTTTAAACAGATTCATTTCTTTCATCAAATACTCTTATGTGATGTGATAGACCTAACTTCAGACCTGATGCTCAGCTGTTGCTGTGCAGTGCTTTGTTAGCTGAAATTTTTTGTACATTAGCGGTGCAGATGTAAAAGAATCACATTTGAAAAGGCCTGCAGCCAGTGAATGACCTTGGGTCACTCATGCCTATCAAAAATGTCACTATTTGATAGTCCATTTATCACTTCCTGATCTGTAGTAGCAGTGTCTCTGTCTTGCACCATCTCTGATATATTACAGTAGTTATCATTGCCTGTGCCTTGAGAAGTCCTTTAGCTTCGATACAACATTTTAAAATTACCATTATGTATGTTTATCCTATATTTTCGAAAAGTGGGATTTAAAAGGGTTTCAAATGGCTGAAGTGACCTTCGTGGTCACTCAAGGTCACTGATATTCGCACTGTTTGATGTAACAGGTGATTCGTATTAGTCTTTCATTATAACTGTGTCTCTGATGGTCATGTGGTGTTTGTGGCAGACGTGTTGGTAATGACTCGATGCACTGTTACAAATGGCTGCACAAGAAGTGTAGTGGTATGAAGAATAGCACGTTCAGAGTGATCATACCTTCTATTGGTAGAGGCTTTACAGAAGAACCATAAAACACAGCTAGCACCAGTCTAGATATTGGTGATGGTTCAAGCCTGGAGTCAGTGGATAAGTTCTGTTATTTGGTTAGGATGCTGAGAATAGATGGAGATGCTGATGCAGCCGTGAAAGCTAGAATATGAAACGGATGGAATAAATTTAGGCAACTGGCGCCTCTGCTGACCGATAAGGATGTTTCCCTTTTTATGAGAGGGAAGTTATACACAGGTTGTGTATGAAGTTGTATGTTACATGGCTGTGAAACTTGGCTGATGAAGAAAGAAGGTGTCACTTCAGTGGGGTAAATTGAGAATAATTAGGTGGATGTGCAGTGTTAAAGTAACGTATAGGTTCAGATGTAATTGGTTGAGAGAGAGATTAGGAACAGATGGTATAATCACAGTGCAACAGGTTGAGATGGTATGGACCGGTCTTGTTGTCGTGTGCATCCTGTATGCCATAGTTGGTCAGCCACGCAACAGCATCATCATCTGCAGAGTGCAGCTTGGACAAGCCACCAGCCAGTGGGAGTCTTTAGACGCTGTCTTGTCTCGAGACAGTAGTCTTGGTCTTGTTGTTTTCCTTACTGTCTTAGTCGTATGATACTGATACTAGTCCTGTGTACTTGCTGTTACGGACAAACTGCCATTCCTTCAGTCAAAGTCCATTTATTCATATTCCGATTAATTTTGACAACATTATTTTGCCAAATAGGAATACATATTTGGCTTGGCGAAATACGACTACATTATTTTGCCTACTATTTGGTCGGAATAAAGTACGAATAGAGTATTCGATACAACGACTGTTTATTTTGAGCAACTTGTTTTTTGTTCTTTTCCGCATTTTTCTCTTTTGGTGCCATGCGGTAGATTAAGCTGGTGTCCAGCCTTGCAGTGCACGTTGAAGGTTTCTCGTTGTATGGTATCGTAACAGCATGTTCATTGTGCACCACACTGAAGACTGAATTCCGAGTTTTGGCTATTAATGTTATTAAATATTTTAAAGTTATAATAATAAATATTTTGATCTCATAAAACAAAAACAGCTCATTTCTTTTTACTTTGAAGTGGCTGGAAATTGTTTTGTTTTTACTTATGGCCAAATTTTTGTCTTATTTTCCACCATGATATCAAAAAAGAAATACTCAAAAAAGAAATATTACTTGACAAATGGACAAAATGGAACTAGCAGCAGAAGAAATAAAGACCACAGAAATAGTAAACTTATGAGATGAAACTAGGCATTCAAATTTGGTGGTCTTGAAGGTTAACGTGGTTACGGTCTTGTCTTTGTTTTGAAGCCTGTAGGTTACTGTTTTGGTCTCAGTTTTGGTCTGGAGGCCTGATGTCTTGGTCTTCGTCTTAGTGTCTTGTTCCCATCACATGTTTCAAGCAAGGACGAGAATTACGGGTGAAAAAGAGCATGGATTACAAAGTGAAGGGTGTAAGACCTAGAGGTAGACCAAAGAAAACCTGGAAAGAGGTTATGGAAAAAGATTGTTGGAGATGACAACTGGACAAGGATGCTGTGGCACATAGTAAGTGGAGGAAATTACTTAAAGGTATTGAATGATACCTGTAAAGATAGTAAGTGAGTGAATGGTTTTGCTGGTACTGGTGCAGCTGGGTTGTTCTGGATAAAGGGCCACTAAATGAGGTTGATGTTGTGACTGTGTCTCTAGCTTGTGTCTCAACGAAAATTTATAACGGGCACATGTAGTCAAGCATTAAGCTTCTCCGATTCAAGCTTAATGCTTGACTACATGTGCATGTTTTAAATTTTCATATTATTACTATTTTACCATTTCAAAAACAGCCAGTCATTTATGAAAATGAAAAGAGATTAAGTGACCCAGAACATGCCCCTTTGGGGGTAATCTATCATGTATAGGCTACTACTTGCCATGTCTGTACACCAGATTTGAATCCTTGTTTCACCTGTTCGAAAGGCAGGAAGGACAACCTAAAATTTACATTGAAGGGATAGTTTGGAGTCGTTAGTGTCATTCAAGGTCAGTGGCAGTGTCACCATTTGATAGAACAGCGCCTTGTTGGATTTTCACCAAGATCCTTGAAAAAATTGGTCCTAGGCTGTGATGTCATTGGTTGCATAATGATACATTCAGCCATTATGATACTACATTGACCTGTGCACTTTCACTCATCACTGGCCTGCTTGTAAATGTGATGTGGAATAAATAATACCATATTTTGATTTAAAATGTGTAACTGCTGGTAGGCTGACAAGCTGTTGAAAGAATTTCCAACCAAACATTGGAGCCCTCAGAGTGTCTGCTGGCTGCTAAAGAAACTTTGATCCTTCAGTGCAGTTGACAGACATGCAGAGCAGCAGACCTTGTAGTGCATATCATAGCGCTGGTGTAATGTATTCTTAGGTAGTACAGGTTTATGAAAATAACTTAAGGTGATGCGGAAGATTATATGTGCTTTCAGAAGCTGGTGATTTTAGGATATTGTATGCTGAGATTGTTAAAATCGAAGTTTGTTAAAGCTGTGAAACTTATGTGGCTGGTTTTTTAAGACAGTGTAGTCATAGTATTACTGATATCGTGCCATGTGTATTGATACTGTCTGATGCTTCCACGTCATCGTCGGTGTTAGTGTCATGCAGTGCGGTAGGTACATCGTACCTACTATTGATCATTGGAGTTATTGATTATTGGAGTTGTATATTGAGGTGCTGCTGACAGACACTGATTATAACTGTCTGTAGATGTCGACAGTGACTGAGATACGTTGAAAGAGATGCAGTCGTTTGTGGGTGGTGTTTTGTCATATTAGTGAAGATAATCAGCATGCATGGCAGCAAGCGGCATGGACTGTGTAACGTGCTCGACTGAAAGCATTCATTAGGCGCATTTTGGCGTGATATCGGTCTAGCTCGTACAGTATGCCCGTTGCCAGACGTACGACGCCAAAAGACAATAAGGGACGTACAGTACGGTGCAGTACTTCCCGGTTGTTAGGGTGACGCGAAAATATGTATGTCCAGTTAGCGCATGCACAATGCGATGGTTGACATGACGGTTGTAGTGACACTGTTTCAGAAAATTTAATTTTACCATAAATCAACTTGGCAATATCCTACTTCAGCTAATTTCTGTTCTTTACATTCAGATTCTGGTGCGGACTCCATCTATAATATGTGAGATGTGCGTGTGTGCGTGATTGCACAGTCAATCATTTTGTATGGAAGTGATAACTAATTTACCAGTATACATCATAAGAAAATACGCACAAAATTTGTGACACATATACCTGTTTAATATGGACAAAACACAATTTTTACCTTTCGGCGACGGACGCCATTTGTAAACAGACGCCAGTCTGGGATCATCCCGCCGACAGAGACAGGGATCTGCCGATTAGCAAATCGGGAGTCCCGGTGGGTTTTTGTAGCATTGCTGGTGACACAAAAAGGCAAACTTTAGTCCCGGTATAACGCAAAAAGAACGGATGAGCTAATACTTTTGCTTCCGGTACCACGCCAAAATGTGCCTATTGTCAACTATGACAGCAGTGTGTTGTGAGTCTAACATTGGCTGTCACATGCTTCGGCGAATGTGTCCAGCAGTGTGTATCATATATTATTACTATATATTATTACTGAGCATTAGTTCATTGTCGTCATCTGGGTTCTTGTACCCAAGTGCAAGTGCTTAGTAGAAGAATGATGAGAAGCTTTCTGTTGAAAGCACTGTTAAAACCTAAACAACCAACCAACCATGAGATTTCTAGCTGAAAACATTCGGCATATGTGTAAACTTCAGTGATGCCATCACATTTCTGATGCTAATGGAATTTGTTTCATGTATAAACCACAGTATATCCTGTGCTGAAACGGCATAGCTTATTGCTTAATGTATGTGTATCAAGTGGGTTTTGACAAGACACTGATGAGATCTGCTGTCTTGAGACTGTTCATCATCTTAGGTTGCATTCATGTTCATTTTTCCAGTGTAGGTAGTGGTGATCTTGGTGGGTGATGTACAGTGGTATATAATGTCAGTTATATTCAGTTTGTCTGTTATGTCCTTGAAGTGACGTTGCAGTTGTCCAATCAAATCAGCCATTTATTTTCATATACAGTACTGAAATTTCACAATTTCTGTGTTATATTTATTTTCCCCCATATGTGCGTAAATAACTTTTTGTTAATATTCACCGATTTGCTGCAAATTTCTGGTTTACTGTTTATGATTCTGATCAAATTTGTGCAAATATGGAAAGAACTGCAAATGATGATTATTTGGTGTCGCGCAGCTTTGACAGACATGCACGATCTGCTCTTATATGAGGTCTGTTTTCACTCGCACGGTGTGTGAAATTGTACATTTAGTTGCATGTATTTGCCTGAGGTGGCAGAGGTGACCGACCATTTTTATTAGTTATAACCGAACATGTATTGTCACAGTGTTTTACTAATGCTGATTTGCTTTTACTGTGTGTAATACTTTGTCCCTGCAGACAGATTTGCTTTGATAGTCTCTGAATTGCTGAAGCAAGAACAGCTGTGGTTACAACTATGACAGAAGTAAATTATGTGATGTTTCAAGTTTGAAGATGTTAACATAAAGCAAGCACTATCTGATTTGATCATTGTAAGAATAGTGAACATGTCATCATTAACATGTCGTGTTAATGATGACACGTTTAGTCTTAATAACTGCCAAGATGTCAGCAAGGATGCTGGTCTTTTTTAGTCATGGAGCAGTCATTTTTGATTGATAGTTTGTAGGTTGCTGTCAGTTATAACCACAGTGGTGAGATAGTTTACCAGTTGTATGATAACGGACTCACTGGTGGTCATGACATATTGTCAGCAGTTTTGTTAAGATTATTGCAGTTAAATGATATTCATGTTATTAACATGTAAAAGTCCAGATTTCTGTTAATTATATACAAGTTGTTTTTGTTGTTTGACTGCATTTGTTTTCGTGCAGTGCATATATGGCCATGTGTCTGCCGGTGTTGGGCAAATCGCAAGTGCAATTGGAATTTAAATTACGATTTGAACACATTTGGTAATTTGATGTAATGGATTGCCATTTGATTTGAAATATTTGCGATTCAATTTCAAAATCATTTAAATTGCGGCAAATCGGCTGCTTATAGAACCATTGCACAACGGTGCTATTGTAAGGGTGTGCAGAGCACAGCTGAGTGCATGAGCCGCTGAAGTACTTCTGCTTTGGATGCAGTTGAATGCCGAAACATCTCTGTACTAGCTGACTGATAACATTATAAATGTACTGTGACTGTACGAAGTGTGTTGTGTGTGATTATGCTTAAAATATGGAGTGTCAAATATCACTGTGTCGACTTACTATTCAAAATCTGTTTATGCAGTCATTGGTTCACGGCCAAGTGACCATTATTTTCATAGTGTCTGTCTGTCTGTCTGTCTGTCTGTTTGTGCAGATTTTTTCCCTGCCGTCTTTGATCCGATTTCGGTCAAACTAGGACATATGTAATATGTCTGGGTCTAGTTGTGTCCCCTAGAATATAGGGGCTATGCGACCCCTGGGCTGGGTGACCCCCTAAAAAACTTGTATTTTTAGGGGTTTTGGGGCTGAAAAAAACTATCTCGTCCTACAGTTTTGATTGGATTGTCGTGATTTTTGGCTATATTGTAGAACGCACCAATACTAAAATTCTCTTGAGCCATTTTTTGCAATTTCCATCTTGAACCCAACTTATGATGTCATAAATGACGTAATTTCCGGTTTTGCAAAAGTTGTCGTTGAGCGATGCCGTTTTCACCATTGGATAGCTGAGAGGATTTCATGGGGCGAGGTGGTCTCCGTTTTTCTCTATCTCTTATAGTTTCCGAGTTATGACGTCATC
>Ga0209789_10000397_pt1 | contig 8092 bp, 2 predicted proteins | sample WorMetGr2BELIZE2_FD_187418 | JGI IMG/M metagenome (GOLD analysis project Ga0209789, IMG submission 187418) | Marine gutless worms symbiont microbial communities from Max Planck institute for Marine Microbiology, Germany - Inanidrilus... ...
CTTTTATTGTGTGTTTTGTTCTTAAGAAAATTGAAAACGTTGTTAGTCTGTTTCTTATCTGCTAGGCTAATACACTAAGAAATCATAAATTACCTGGCCGTGTGACAAGCCGGCAGTAGTTACATAACATCACCTAAATGTAAACATGGCACATCATGACTGTTGAAGACTGATTGTTAATCAAAACTTTACAAACTGGAAAAGGCTGGATGGTTGACAGAATGAGTGCTGAGTTCCAGGCGAGACAGTGGAAACAGCTGTTTGATCTTGTATGAAGAATCAATTCTATTGGTGGTGGTCATGGCTGCCCAGCAGCAGTCATCGTAAAGAACTGACTCGAACATCAAGTTTGTTAATGACTTAATCTGCAGCCAAGACAAACAACCGAGCACAAGCAAAAATTCCATTTCATGTTCTTCGGTTGTAAGGATTGCAAAGAACGACTTGCATCTTAAAGTGTTTTGACGCCTTGAAGTTCAGTCATTGTCAACAGCGGATAAACTGAAGTGACTGAATGCATGTAAGCGTCTGAATAAACGTATGATCCAGAGCAAAATCACTCGCACACAGTCCTCAGTTCAAAAGATATTCATGCAGGAGATGCCATCTAACAACCATAACGATCACGTGTATGCCAGGGTGAATGCAAAACATGACACGTCACAAAGTCAACTGCTGAATCCACAGCTGTGTCGAAGCTTGGCAAAACGTCTCTCGTCTTTGTGCAGCCAGGAGCTAAAGTAAACGGTGCATATTACTGTGACCAAGAGCTAAAAATATTTTGTTACCAGATATTTGTTGCACACGTGTGGAACAGTCTGCCGCAGCAAGTAACGTCTGCACCCTCTCTGTCTACTTTTCGCAGACGTCTGAAGACTCACCTCTTCCAGCGCTGCTTCCCTCGACTGTTTGTGTCGTGCCTGAGCAGTGACTTCTGTCATTTTCGGACACGTTAATCGTTCGTGTTACTTACTTACTCAGGCAACAATTTCACCTTCCAGCAGGACAGTGCGCCATTGCACAGATCAAAACACATGATGGCTTTCCTGCAGAGAAATGTTCCTGACTTCATTGGGCCGTCAAACTGACCATCTAACTCACCTGGTCTGAATCTGGTGAATCACTCAATTTGGGGCATTCTTCAGCAACTGGCCTATTCTCAGAAGATCGCGGACACTGACGATCTGAAACAAGTTCTGAACAGTTGCTGTGACATGAACAGCCAAGAACTAATCAATGGTGCTACTGACCAGTGGTCTAAACAACTGTGTCAGTCATTCATTCTCAGGGTGGTCATACTCGGCATCATTTCCGTTAAGTCTGTGATGCTTCTTGTTGCAAACCGTATTTCTGCCATGACTTTGCCTTCAAAAAATCGACAGTATTGATGTTTTTGAGTAGGTTAGTTACCAGTTGCTAAACAAACAACATTTAAAAAAAAATATTTACAGTCTGTCCGTTTTCGAACTACGAATTAACTTATGAACATCTTGGTGAAAACCATGTGACTTTCTGACTCACAGTTACAAAGTTGTGATGTAATAAACTTTGTGCGGGTTTTTCTGTGGACCACCCTGTTGTGCGGGTTTTTCTGTGGACCACCCTGTAGTAGTGGATATAGTACACAGAGATAACAGTTAAGACGACAACTAACACAATATGGTAAAAATTCAACTAATCCTAATCTATACCATAGTGTGAGCCAGTTTCATATTTTAACTGGATAATAACTATCCAAAAACGTAATTTATTAGAACACGTAATTCATTAGAGCCCTGCCAGCCAACATCAAAACTGACTCACATCTCACCTTCAGGAGAAAACTTAAGACATACCTTTTTAAACTTAATTATTAGACTGCTCCGACTCTACATTTTATCGTATTACTGTACTTATTTTTATTTTTAGTATTTTTGCCAGGTGCCGCTAAGCCCCTGTAAGGGGCGCCTTATAAGTTACTGATGATGATGATGATGAACACACAACAATCTGAAACACAGTAGTCCAACAACACTAATCTGAATCTGCACACCATGCCATATAATTAACAAGCTCCGATAGCCTGCAAATCTAATATCCGATGGACATCAATATATTCTGAGTGGCATGATGGAGAAGATTTTGAAAAACAGGATTCTATCGGTATCACCTTCACCTAACACTGCATTTACACGCTTAACCTGTAACTTTAACCCAAATCACAGTCTTCGGTCTTAATAATGATAGATGACATGCTTTTAAATTTCTGGCACAATATCAGTCAGTGTTTTAGTGACATAAAATCTCTCCGTTAAGATCGTATTCACAAAACCTTTTCCTTCTTTTCATATCTAACCCTTGTCATCAATGCCGAGTCACATTCTGAAGCTGCAGGCGAAATATTACCCCAACTAATGAACTTTATCTACATTTTCTGGCGATCCCCCATTCCTAATACCAAAATATTTCATGGTTGTAAACAGCCCACCTGCTGTACAGCTTCACAAACAACAATGGGACTGACTAATACAAACTGTTATTAACATTGCCTTAACCATGAAGTTTCAGCAAATGGTGGACTAAATGCTGTTATGAATGCAGGTAGAGCTGCTGCAAATTGCATCTACAATACACTGATAATATACTACAAATAACTGCAGTGTGCAGACAATACTGTTGTTTGTTCTTCAGTATGTGTTTAACACGGCAGCAGTACTCCATGTTGGCCAGATCACCAAACTAAAACCTTTGGTGATAATTTTCTCAGTGAACCCATCGTAAACAGAGAATGTATTGATACAATTTCAGAGCACATTACACCACCAAAAGTTACAATATCCGACTAAAAGAACTGGGTCATCTGAACGCAGTTCTGCCGCACACGCAGCATTCTTGTTACACAATCTGTGTTTGTGCAGTGTAGTAAGCACCTCCACAGCCTCACCAAATGGTCATATGGCTCAGTCAATGTTCTATACAGATTTAATGACAGGTAAGACAAATAGAATACTGAAGGAATGAACACGATTGTTAAACAGCAGACGTCAGTTAATCTTGGCCGCCACCATCATCAATGAACTGAACATGGGTAAACGGAAAGAAACCTTTAGCACCGTTCTTCAGCTCGCCTTCCCACTGGCCGCTCATGTGCATTGCTGTTACTAAAATCTCGTCACCAACCTGCATTAACAACAACTAATGAAACTGCTTAAACTCACCAGATGCATATCATTTATTCATTTATTTAATAATAAAAGCAAAAAGGCACAAAAATTACTAGGCTAAAATACAGATAGAAAGTCCTCATCATATACGTAAATGAAACACAATCAGGTTAAAAAAACAGTGACAAAAACCAATATACTGGAAGAAACATAATAATACAACCAGCGATAGAGCAAGTACAAACACTCGCTGACATTTCGCATTCGGCGCTGTGTTGTCATAGCAATTAAACCAGTGCACCGATTGCAAATCCGCCCATTAGTGCACAACTAGAGGGCATCCCATACCATTCCCAAAGTTACATCCGGGTCCGTGCAGCAGTGTGAGAATGCAGCGCGGGACAGACACACACACACACAGATGGCCGTGACCAATATACATTTCACCTTGGCTATGCCTCATACGAAATGTAACAACAATTTCATCTGTAACGTAACTAAACAAGATACAACGACAACTGTTTTATGGCTATTATATAGGTCAACTTGTATTAGCCGGTACATCCAGTTAAGAACTAGAGGATTTTGTTGGAGCAGTTTTAATGCATGCATGACCTTGCTGAAGGAAACTATTGCATTCAGATTACGGAGAAGACGCTAGAATTCTCCTCAATGTCTCCATACCATATAACCAAACAAGCTATTGCTGTGATGCGGCTTAATAATTACAGTCAAATATTTCATTAACTAGTAATGTGGGCCAATGCCCAACGCGATGGCCGCCCTGCCGAATATAGGTGGCGCCCTCTGTTCAATGCTGCAAAGTTTGGCTGACGCCCACTACTAGACTGCCATGCAGTAACGCTGCCATGTGGAGGAGGTATCAGTGTCTAACAAGTTTTTTTCTGATTGTCAATACATGCCTTAGCTGCGAAGATACAGTCCGACAAAGTTGTGCGATGGTGACAAAATGGCAATTTTTTGTGTCCTGTATTTTCAGTGAGCCGCGTGCAGCATATTTCAGACATGCATTCTAAATTCGCACTAAGGCCACATTATGTGTGGAAGTACAGTAGACATCCAATCTCCGACCGCTGAGATTAGGCGAGGAAAAAAAGAAGATAGATAGATAGAAGAAAATAGAAATCACAGGGCAAAAATATAATAGTGTTGTTGGCCTACTGTGTTTCAGACAGTTGTGTGTTCTAATGAATTACTTTTTTGGATCGTTATTATGCAGTTAAAATAGGAAACTGACTCACACTATGGTATATATTAGGATTAGTTGAATTTTTACCATATTGTGTTAGTTGTTGTCTTAACTGTTATCTCTCTGTACTATATCCACTACTACAGGGTGGTCCACAAAAAACCTGCACAAAGTATATTGCATAGGGCGGCCATAACAAATACTGGTCACTGGATGACAGAAAACAGACAAACCTGCAGGCTAAGCTGTGATTTGTCGTAAGCATTTGGTATTCTTCTCCTGATTATTCGTGCCCATGCTGGCAGTTTTGCAGGAGAGTGAGGAGACTACACATATGCACACACACACATACACCACTACAACTCTGAAAACAAGTTGCTGCATTTTGCATAGATATTCAAACACTTATACTTTAACACACACCATCTTCTTTTACCATATGCTGCAGCAACCTCAGCCAGTATTACAGTCATTGAAACCTAAATTATTTCAGAATGACTACTTTCACAGTAACTTAGAAGAAGACATGTCTAACATTATTTTGATACCAGTTTATACCACAAGGCAACCATGTTACTATATGCTATTGTAATGCTGTGGGTCTGCCACATTTGTAATTACATTTTGCACGAGGCATAGCCAAGGTGAAATGTATATTGGCCACGGCCATCTGTGTGTCTGTCTGTCTGTCACTCGCCACATTCCCACACTACTGAATGGACCTGCATGTAACTTTGGGGAATAGTAGAGGTAGAGGGTGCCCTCCAGTTGTGCACTATTGGGCAGATTTGCAATCGATGCATGGGTTTCGTTGCTATGACAACATGCATGTAAGCTTATAGCCTTATACACTGCAAATGCATATAGTGCCGAATGTGAAATGTCAGCGAGTGCTTGTACTCACTGTGTGGCTGGTTTAATTCAAATTGGCTGAATATATCATCAACCTTTTTTTCCTATCTAACATTCCATCACAAATCATTGTCACAAAAAGAATGCCTTTATAGACTGTTGTTATCAACCATTATATCAAACTATCAACATTTTAAAATGACATGTTGCACTGTGTAGACAGACCCTCAGTAATAGCTGAGCACCTTGTGCTAGTTATTGCAATAAAACTAAAAGAAAAGAAACTTTAAGCATCATGTATCATATAATCATCATATAAGTTCCCACAGAGAAACTGCAAACATCTTTCTGCTGTCTTTGGCACTAAACCCCTTGTTTCTCTCTACATTACAGTAACTAATCACAAGAAACACACAGCATGATAATCTTAGTACAGGTGTGACAAACAAGTGAATCAGCCTAATGACTGACAGTTGCCGATATACCTCTGTGGTGAATATCCACAACCAACCCTAACCAGGACACTAATCATACCCTACTTACTAACCACACTAACCCTAATTTTTCCCACTTTGGCACAAATGGTATGCCATTCGCAACTGGAAATAAATGTACCGCAATTGGTGTCAAATTCTAATGATGAAACTGATTACCTATGGTCTGATGGCCGATAGCAGCCAACAGGACAATGCATTAATTAGTCAGTCACATGGTGTTAATACCTGTCCAGGAGGTTGAACAGGTGGCGTATGAGGTGGATATTGTGGAGCAATTCTCACATCACTCTCACTGCCATCGTACTGTTACACATTGCATATATTAACCACAACTACTACTACTACGACATCCATTTAATGGCCTTGTTTCCAGGACAACCTGGGTAAGCTGGCACCAGAAAGGTAAACCATTCTGGATTTTACTGGAGCAAGACATGATGGGGTGGCAGTGGCATCAGCTAGACCATATGCAAATCAGGTGACCTTGCTTCAGAAAGACAACCACGCCAGTACCTCACCACTCAGTTTTTACGCACTGGATGCCCTTCTTGCCACCCAACCAACAGCGTCAAAGCACTGAAGGCATATGTTAACAAATGAACACAAAGTTTTAACACCATTAACGACCAACATCAATGACTCAGCACTCTGTGGATATCTGAGCACCAACTTAAACTGGCAGGAAAAAGTTCCTGATCTTGTGCATTTCGCCTTCCATGATTCAGACATGTCTGCCCATGACATGTGACTTCACCAGAGCAATCTTGGCCACATGCCTTTCTTCAAGTGACCAGTAACTAGTGTTGTGGTCTTAAGACCATCTCAAGACCAAACAAGTGGTCAAAGTAATTTGACATAAGGCCGCATCACCATCACAGACGGACAGTTCAACCGTATTCACCAGGTTGCACCAATGTGCCCTCCCACCTGGCAAATATGATTGAACGTGTGCTTCCTTCGGCCCACTCCAGTCCACAACCCAAACAGTATATCGATCGGTTCCGCCATTTTTGCACAGCTCACGGCAGACTGTCAAAAAGCATGCCCGGGCATGTCCTTTCCCTAATAATTGCCCCTTCGCATGGGAGATCTCGGCTCCATTCAATAGGCCCCTACATGCTTCCTTGGACCCACCTGAATCCATAACCCAAATGGCATCTGTTTTTGCACAGATCATGGCAGAGTGTTGCAATACTTTACAATGGGCTGCCCCTTTACCTATTAAAATTTCTCATTCCCATAGGGGATCTGGGCCCCAACTAATACAGTTTTTAATACAGTTTTTGCAAAGATGACCGCAGAGTGTCCCTATACTTTACAATGGGATGCCCTTCCCCCTCAAAATTGCCCCATCCCATGGGGGATCTGGACTCCCATCTCACACGATTCGCTTGGCCCACCCGATATACTCCTCACATCCGAGTCCTCAACCCAAATGGCATCTCGATCAGCTCAGCCATTTTTGCAGGGGTCACTAGTGTGATAGACAAACAGACCAACAGACCATGCTACTCGGTCTGTAACAATAGGCCGATATACATATGTAGTACTGCGATGCAGCCTAAAAATGTGGTCTTGGTATCGAATTTCAGCTTCCTTATTTTGGTATCTATGTTATGGCCTTGAGCCTTTCATTCATAGCCTGGACATTCTGGTCTAATCCAAAACACTGCCAAAAACTCATCTTGGCACAAATGTAAACAGGGTCACCCAGGTGAGAATCCACCTTAATACCTCTAAGTTATGATCGCTGCTACGTCATCAGAAAAAATACACATTTAAACAAATAACATCAGGCACAAGAAAAGCTTAACCAAAGTACAACACCAATTTCATAATTTCACATCTGTCTGGTATTAACAGCCGTCAAAAGGCTGTGATTAAAATGAAACAATCGTTGTCAAAACTGTTAGTGACTGTGAGCAGCTTGAGCAAACAGCTAGCTGTGATAATGATCAATGAGACATATGCATCACCGGCTCAATGTAAGGTACAGGAACAAGTCCAGTCCTGCCATATTCATTACTGACTGTCCACCACTGATCCTCATCCTTACGCACCAAAGTTAAGACTTCTCCTCGCTGGAATGCTAAGTCATCTGGATCCTACATAAGACATCATCAACAACTGCCGACATGCACCAAATATCACCACACACTCTTCACAGTTTCTCACACACAGTATCTTCTTTACATCTCGTGACAAAATTTACCACCAGGTTACTTCATTATTGCACTGAATCAAGCACACTCACATCGCCGACCATTTCCCAGTAAGTCTAGTTAACCCGTTGCCCCCCGATTTTCTTCTTCGTGTTCCAAAACAGAACCTTTGCCAATAAATGGTGCACACTTCTTTGCACTCCAGATGCCCCTCTTGTCACCAAACTG